>Ga0075418_10000879_pt1 | contig 32829 bp, 52 predicted proteins | sample SoiMetdeltSBSDD2_FD_81776 | JGI IMG/M metagenome (GOLD analysis project Ga0075418, IMG submission 81776) | Bulk soil microbial communities from a Populus tree surrounding site in Tennessee, USA - Soil MetaG P. deltoides SBSDD2 | ecosystem: Environmental > Terrestrial > Soil > Tree plantation... | reverse complement strand
CCTACTGAGCTTTTAATAAGTACATGACGCTAAATCGCCAACTCCGTTTGTTTCCAGAACGCGGTAATAAGTTGCGGTCTTCGTTGCATGGATTTGAGGCGATTGCGTGCGAAGGCGCCGACTTGGCCGATGGTATTCAGGCACAGATTGCCCAATTCGCGCTGCTTCATGTATCCCCAGATGTATTCGACCGGATTGAGTTCCGGTGCGTAGGCAGGCAGACGCTCGATCACGATGTGCCCGTTCAACGATTCGACATGCTGTGTGACCACGCGACTGCGGTGAGCCGGCAGCCCATCCCAGATCACCATCAGCTTGCCGCGGATTTGCTGAGTCAACGCTTTCAGGAACTCAACGAACTGGGGACCGCGGATGGCGCCCGCATGGAAGCGGAAATAGAAGTTCCAGAAACTGATACCGGCCACCACCGACAGTTGCTTCCAGTTAAAGCTGTACTGCAATACCGGGGTCTGCCCCTTGGGCGCCCACGTCTTAACCCGCGTGGGTCGCTCGCTCAGTCCCGATTCGTCGATAAAGATGATGGTTCTTCCCTCTCGCTGGGACTTTTTTTTAGCGCCGGCCAACGCTTGGTGCGCCATGTCTTGATCGCCTGCTCGTCGCGTTGGATGGCCCGGCCCGCAGGCCGCTGGCTTGAGAAGCCCAGAGCGCGCAGCACATGCCAGACGTTGGCCACGCTGTATGTCACGGCGAACTCGCGTTCGATCAGTTTGGCCACTCGCGCCAAGGTCCACACCTCGGTGGGAAACCCATTGTTGATCGCACCTTCGAGCAACAGCTTTGAAAGGCGCTTCAAGTCCTCTGCCTCGAGTGCCGCCGGGCGCCCGAGCGGTTTGCGCCGCCACGCTTGCGCATCCTCGGCCAGCATGCGCGCCCAGCTCGAGGCCGTTTGCCGCGTCACCTCGCACGCGCGCGCCACTTCGGCCTGCGAATCCCCGCGCTTGAGCATCCGCATGCCCTTGCGCCGACGTAGCTCCAGCGCTTTCAGATCTCGCTTGTATTGCCGTGTCGCCATGCGCGCTCCTCGAAGTATCTCCACTTCGATTAACGCTCATCATAACGAATCGGTTGTCAGGCATTTATTAGAAGCTCAGTAGGTCGTCCCTCATCCCTCATCCCTCATCCTTCATCCCTCATCCCTCGGGATCGGCGGCCAGGTTCTCTCGGCTACAGTCGCCGAGCCGGGCGCGTGGGTGAGGTAGCTCACCATCAAAGGATGAGATTGCCCGCGTTCACGTTCAGCGTGACGCCGGTGATGAAGCGGCTCGCGTCGGAGGCCAGGAACAGCGCCGCCTCGGCCGTGTCTTCAGGCTCGACGAGCGCCCGCATCGGATTCGTCGCGATGAGCTTCTCGATGCTCGCCGCGTCCCGCACCTTGCGTACCCGCGGTGTCAGCGTGGTTCCCGGCGCAATCGCATTCACGGTGACGCCGTAGGGGCCCATGTCGCGGGCGAGGACCTTGGTGAAGCCGATCACGCCGGCCTTCCCCGCCCCGTACGGCAGGTAGGTGGGAGCGTGCGGATTGGGGGCAATGCCGGCACCGGAGGCGATGCTGATGATGCGCCCGCTCTTCTTCTCCATCATGACGGGAGCAACCGCCTGGGTGCAGAGGAAGGTGGTCTTGAGGTTGAGCGTGATGACCCGGTCCCACTCCTCCTCCGAGATCTCGGTAATGGGCGCGAACCGGTGAAACCCGCCGGCGGCGTTGACGAGGATGTCGATCGTCTTCCAGCGCTCCACCACCGACCGCACCATTTCCTTCACCTCCTGCGAGCGTGTGGCATCGACCTGGAACGCGAATGCCTTGCCGCCCGCCGCCTCGATCTCCTTCCCGACACGCTCGACCTCCGCCCGGTTGATATCGGTGACGGCCACCGCGGCGCCCTCGGCCGCGAACATCTTAGAGATCGACTCTCCCAGCCCCTGGCCCGCCGCAGTCACCAAGGCGACTTTGCCATTCAGTCTTCCCAGTCCTGCCATCTGCATTTCTCCTCTTGTCTGTGATTTGGCCACGGAATCACACGGAAACACACGGAAGTTTCGCGAAGCAGAGACGAATGCGCATGACCGGCACTCCCAGCAGATCGGCCCCTTGCCCCGCAGGTCAGCTGCTACCGATCGGTTTCAGCGTCCGTGCCCTTCCGTGTGGTTCCGTGGCAAATACTCACCTAACAGCCGGCCAGAGCCTGCGACCGACGACGGGCGACGACGGCGCATGGAGCAGCTTGGGCGTAAAGCCGCTGGTCCACTTGACCTCCTCGGGCCATAGCGTTGCGAGCTTCGGCAGGTTCTCCGCGCGAGCCTCGAACGACGTGAACTCGTACAGCACCACGTGCTTGGCCCAGGCCGACGCGGAAACCAGCTTGCGTATCGCGATGCAGCTCGGGAGCTTCGAGAGCGCCGGTATGCGCCAGTCGCCGTACCAGGACATCAGCTCGTCCTCGCAATCGGGCGCCTGGAAGCTGCCGATCTGTATACAGGGGGCCAGCGTGTACTCGCCCTCGCGCCTGCCGGCGTCCGGTCCGCTGCCCCGCGCTTCCTCGACGAGAAAACCCACGCGCGCGCCGACCCGCATGGCCAGCATCTTCCGGTCTTCAGCGGTCAATCCTTCCTCGAGCCGGGGAGTCGCGCCTTTCGCGAACGATTGCCAGCCGCGGGTGAAGGCGTGAGCGGTCTCCGCCCCGAAGATGAGGATGTAGTCGTTGCCCGCCGGAACCGACTTGCCCGTCGTGTGCCGCAGGACGGGGTTGGGCGGAACCTTCCCGTTCGTGTAATGCGCCGCATGCAGAAAGCCGGGCTTCTTCAGCATCTTCGGGATGTAAGTCCCGTGCAGCCACGCGAGGTGCGCGTCCCTGTCTTTGTCCGGCAGGTCGTACCAAGTTACCCACAAGCCTCTGTCGGCCATACTCGTTCTCCTCGATTTCAACCGCTCAATTCATTCTTTTAAATCCGGTCCTTCGTAATCGGCTCGAAATGCTCGGCGAACGGCGGCTCGGCCCAGTACTTCCCGATCAGGTCGCGGAATTGCTGGCGCTTGGGCGTCTGCCGGAAATTGAGCTCGTGCGCCTCGACGCTCTCCCAGCGGATCAGGTAGAAGTATTTTCCCGTCGTTTCGACGCAGCGCTGCATCTCGTGCGAGATGTAGCCCTTGCAGCTCGCCGAGACGGCCGCGGCCTGCGGGAACACCTTTTCGAATTCCTCCATCAGCTCCGGCTTTACTTTCATGATCGCGACTTCCAGTACCATGCCGCCTCCTGGTTGAAGTAAATCAACGAGCCACAGGGATTCTGGTCGATTCTACCCAAAAGGTCGCGGAGCTGTGCCGGTACAGTGCCACCCGCCGACCTTCCTGGACCCCGCTAGTTCCCAGCTTCGCATTCCTATTGCTCATGCGTTACTTGAGTATTTGTCGTTTGAGTCCCTCGCGACATGGGAGCATCGTACGCACCCAATGATGATGCAGGGAGACCTCCATGGGCCATCCGACATTCGAAGCACTCCAGACCGACCCGGAGTTGATCGATAAGCTCGTCGCGCAAGCGCGACGCGAACGCGCCAGAGCCATAGGCACGTTCATCACGGGCACCGTACGGCGACTCTTCGGACGCCTTACTCTGCGTCCCGGAGCGCAGCAGGCGCACGCGGCAGAAGACGCCGCCGGGATCTCCATTCGACCGGCCGGCAGCGGCGACCGGGAAGGAATTCAGGCGTTCGTGCGGGGACTCTCGCCGCGTAGCCGGTATCTGCGCTTCTTCAGCGGTGTCCGCGAGTTGCCGCCACAATGGCTGGACCGCTTTGCGCGCCCGGCGTCGGAACGCGAACTGACGCTACTCGCGCTCGCCCGCGACGACGGCAGGGAGATACCGGTCGCCATGGCACAGTACGCTACGGGGCCGGATCACCGCGGGGAATTCGCGGTCGTGGTGACCGATGAGTGGCAGGGCAAGGGCATCGGCAAGCGACTGATCCACGAGCTGGCCTGCATCGCGAGAGGAGAAGGCCTCGTGCGTCTCGAAGGCGACGTGCTCGCGGAGAACGGGCGCATGCTCCGTATGGCGGGCGCGCTTGGCATCGCCTTTGAACGCGACCCAGAAAACCCCGCCGCCCTGCGTGCTTCCCTGTCGCTCTCCGACCCGCGGTGGCAATGCGAGCGGCCTCTGCTGCAGGCGGCGTGATGTCCGGGTGGAGATACCGATGAATATCGAGCTCGCAAAAGGCGGCGTGGTACGGCTGGCGAGGGGGCAATCGCTCAAGGTACGCGACGGCGCCGGCACCAACATCTGCGCTCAGGCAGGCACGCTGTGGATCACGGAGGAGAACAGCGCGACGGACGTCGTTCTCAAGCCCGGCAATTGTTTCAGGCTGGAACGGCCCGGCCTCGCAATCGTGCAGGCGTTCGGCGACGCCGCGATGTCTCTGACAGACGGCTAAACAACATCTGCCCGCCTGCCTAACACCTCCCGGCTCCGCTAGTCGGGCTCCAGACTGTTCGTGAACTGCGTAACCGCGCCGGTCGATTCGTAGGCGAAGGGCAACGGCTTGCGGTGGTAGGGGACCTGGTCCGGGAGATCGAGCGTGTACTTGCTCGACTGGATCGCCACGCCCCTCAGGGTATGGCCTTCCGGCTTGGCCTCGACTACGCCGATGACCGGGGCGTCTACATACAGGAGATAATCGGCAAACCCGGATTTCAGGGGGGACTCGCGAACGGCCACGCCCAGACCGTCCATGATGTTCATGGACTTATGGTTCTACACGACCCAGCCGAATGCCGCGAGCTGTCGGTCGATTTGGCAGTGCATGAGCCTGACACGTCCAGCCCAATGCGGGCACGACAGCGCTACCGGACTCCATGGCAATGCGCTCAAGGTAAAATCGCCGCCCCAGATACGGACAACGAGGCCAACATGCAGCTGGTACAGTTTCTGAGCGAGGCGCTTGGAGCACCAAGGGCCGCGATCGCCATCCGATGGCGCGACGAGCCGCCGCAAGTTCGTTGAAATCTCCGACGGCCCGGAACTCGAGAATCAGATCGAAAAGCTTGCTAGCGACTGAACAGATCGGTAACCCTATTTGAATTTCATTTCAAACTGTGGCCCGAAAGGGCTTCGCACCATCTTGCCTCCCGTGAACCGCCCATCGGCCCCAACCGTAAGCTCGAAAACCCGCTCGCAGCCCTTGACCACGTCTTCGGCCTCGGCGGAACTAAGCACGGTGCGCTCTTTCGTACCGCCTTCGAGGACAACTACCTTGAACGAGCGATTGCAAGGCGCTGGCGACCGGTCAACAAGCAAAGTGCCTTTCGAGAGATCCAGCGTAAACGGCGACGAACGCTTGCCGCCGATCTCATACATGGTGCCTTCGTATTTGACAAGCTGCAACGGTGCGTCAGCAGCGACCGCGATACCACATGCAAACAGGAGCACCCACCTTCCTGCTGTGGTCAGGCCCTTATTCATCTGGACCTTCTCCTAGTCTTGTTTGTATTGTGCGAGGTATTCCTGGTATGTGGTGGTCTTGTACTGCTTCTTGCCCACGAAGTCGCAAAGGGCCCTTGCCTCACGTGTATTGCCGAACCCCGTGGATCGAAAAACTTCCTTGCCACTGGCATCCAGGAACACCATCACGGGCGTGTACTTCTTGTCGTTGATCGCCCGCAGCTCGTGGCCTTCCGGGTACATGGAACCGGCGTTGGCCTCCACGGTCACGAAATTTGCTGCATACAATCTTGAAATCTCTCCGCCGGAGAGCATGCCGCGTATGTAGCGGCACGACCCTCAGGATCGGTAATTCTTGTAGAAGACCAGGATGTGCTTTTCCGGGTGCTGCTGCAACAGCGTCCGAGCTTCCGCAAGAGAGCTCACGGATCCATCGGCCGCGAAGGTTGCTACAGCGCCTCCGACCAGACTAAATGCAACAAGCAGTCTCGCAAGTAAACGTGCCATGCCCCCCTCCCCTCAATAATCCTTCAGCTTACGCTCTTAGTCCGGTACCCTCAAGACGCTTCATCTGGGGGTGGTGTCTCCGACGTTAATGGTGGACGAGTTGAGCGCTATGCCGAGGGATGCCGTAGCGAAGCGTACGGCGCCCTTGACCAGCGACCGAACTCGCCAGCGTCGATGACGTTCTGGCGATCCTTAGCGCGGCGATAAGCACGGTTCCCCGTGGGTACACGAAATTCCACGTTTAGGCGTTATACTGTTGTTATATACAGCCCGTGTGCAGGTGACCAATGGACAAAGTCGACCCCGACGGACTCCCCGCCAGCGAGGTAGGCGCCTGGGCTGAGGAAAAGCACGAGCGGCTGCGCAAGTACGTGGACGCAGCGCACGGAGCCCGGCGCCGCTATTCAAGCCGCAGCTACATTGATCTCTATTCCGGTCCGGGCCGGTCTTGGATCAGGGAGACTGGCGCATTCATCGATGGTAGTCCGCTGGTGGCCTTCGAGGCCGCTGCAACCTATGGCGATCAGTTCACGCAGATTCTTCTTGCTGATGCGAAGCGCGAGTACCTCGAAGCTGCCGAGAAGCGACTGCTCACTCGTAACGCAGCGGTGAAGCCCTTCCTTGGTCAAGCTCAGGACGTTGTCGACGAAGTAATACGCGCTCTGGACCCAGGCGGACTGCATCTCGCATTTCTTGACCCATACAACCTCGGGGCGCTGCCATTTTCAATCATCGCGAAGCTCGCATCGGTTAAACGCATGGACCTGATAATCCACGTGAGCGCAATGGATCTTAAGCGGGACCTCCACAACTACATCAAACCCGATGGACCGAAGGACTTGGACGATTTCGCGCCTGATTGGCGCAAGCGCGTAAATACCAGTCAGCGTCAGGACGTCATCCGTCAGGAAATATTTGAATATTGGCGTTCGCTGATCAAGAGCCTCGGCACCTCTCCGAATGATTGTATAGAGGTGGTTGAGAACAGCAAAAGCTCCGACCTATATTGGCTGGTTTTTGTCGCGAGGCATGACCTTGCCCACAAGCTCTGGCAAGCCATCGCTAATGTGAGCCGCCAAAATCGGCTTTTCTAGTGCGAGTCGACCGCGTACACTGACCGATACTATTCACCATGGCTACCAATTCTCGCATTGAGTGGACCGAGCAGACGTGGAACCCCACCGTGGGTTGCACGAAGATCTCGCCTGGATGCAAGCATTGCTACGCGGAGGTCATGGCCAGACGTTTGCGGGCGATTGGAGTGCGGGGCTATGAGAACGGGTTTCGGCTGACGTTAGTGCCAGAACGGCTTGAGCAGCCCGTTCGGCGCAGCAAGCCCACGGTGTACTTCGTGAATTCCATGTCCGATCTGTTTCACGACAAAGTACCGTTCGATTACATCCACCGCGTATTCGACGTCATGGCGCGCGCACCTCAGCATACGTTTCAAGTACTGACAAAACGTGCTGGGCGGATGGCTGAGTTCTGCAAAGACACCGCGGTACCCTCCCACGTCTGGCTGGGTGTATCCGTCGAGAACCGCAGGCATGGCGTGCCACGAATCCCGGTCCTCCGTGGCATCAACGCTCATGTACGCTTCCTTTCCGTCGAGCCGCTCTTGGAAGATATCGGGGAGATCAACCTCACCGGGATTCACTGGGTGATCGTCGGCGGCGAGTCGGGGCGAAAAGCGCGGCCGATGAAGCCCGCGTGGGTGGAGAACGTCAAACAGCAATGTGACGATGCAAACGTCGCGTTCTTCTTCAAGCAGTGGGGAACCTGGGGCTCCGACGGCCAAAAGCGCTCCAAACACGCCAATGGCCGCTGCTACCGCGGCAGGACTTGGGACGACATGCCTGCAGCAGTCTAGCCACTTGGTACCGGCCCGAAGATTTGCTCTTTCTCTTTCCGCGTTTGTCTGGATCTATCTGCGAATAGAGTATGTGGATTTGGCATTTTTCCGTGTGTTTCCGTGTGTGTCCGTGGCTGATTTGATTTTGACCTTATCGGCGTTTATCGGCGGTTCAATTTGTTCCTGACCTGACATGCCAACCAACCATCGCCTCCTTCTCGCGGCGCGGCCCGCCGGTATTCCGGGGCCCGCGAACTTCACTGCCGACGCTCTCCCGGCACGCGCGCCCGTCCCGGGAGAGGTGCTGCTGGAAACGCTCTATCTCTCCATCGATCCCGCCATGCGTTCCTGGATGAGCGAGGGCGCGGGGTACCAGCAGGGGATTCCGCTCGGCGAGGTAATGCGCGGCGGCGGCATCGGCTCCGTGCTGGAGAGCCGCGCGGAGGGATTCAGCCCCGGCGACCTGGTGCAGGCGCGCCTGGGCTGGCAGACCCATCCGACCATTGCCGGGCGTTACCTGCAAAAACTCGATCTCGCGCTCGGCACCGTGGAGGACTGGATTGGCCCGCTGGGGCTCAGCGCCGTCACGGCCTGGTTCGGCCTGCGCGACATCGGCGGATTGCGGCCGAACGATCGCGTGCTGGTCTCGGCCGCCGCCGGCGGCGTGGGACAGATCGCCGTGCAGATCGCCCGCATCGAAGGCTGCCGCGTGGCGGGGATCGCGGGCGGCCCGGAGAAATGCGCCTTTGTCGCCCGCGAGCTCGGCGCCGGCGCGGTGATCGACTACAAGGCGGAGCAAGACCTCTCCGCCGCGATCGCCCGCGCCTGCCCGGAGGGAGTGGATCTCTATTTCGACAATGTCGGCGGCCCGACGCTCGACGCGGCGCTCGCGCACCTGCGTCCGGGCGCGCGCGTGGTGCTGTGCGGCCGTATTTCCCAGACGCTCGCTGCCGAACCTTATGGCATTCGCAACCTGGGCCGGTTGGCGGCCGCGCATGGGCGCATGCAGGGTTTCCTGGTGTTCAACTACCACGAGCGTTACGACGAGGCGCGTGCCTGGCTCGCAGCGCGGCGCCGCGACGGCAGCCTGCGCCAGAGGCTGCACGTGCTTGAGGGGCTGGCGCAGGCGCCGGTCGGCCTCGGCATGCTGTTCCGCGGTGAAAACACGGGCAAGCTCGTCGTACGCGTGTAACCGGCCTCGTTACGACCCGACCAGCCGCGTCAATCGGTCGATGCCGAGCAGGTTGCTCGGAAACGGAACGACCAGGCGCACCGGCCGTGTGAACTATGTGTCGACCGCGCCGGCCGGGGCAGCCAACGCGAGGGCGGCGACCAGCAATGCGAATGAGCCGAATCGCGTCATCGTTGCTTCAAAATAATATCGCACGGCCGCCGCTACTCGTGAGGAATCATACAGAATTGTCATCGTTCCCGGATTACACTCCCGGTGGTGCAAAATAGCGGTTGCGATGCACCCGTTCGACGATTCACGACCTCTGAGAACGCGGCAACGATGACTCCCGAACCGACGCCCGCCATGCCCGACCTGGGCGCCTTGTCCGGCAAGGACCTTGAAGGCCTGGTCGCGCGTATCTGTTCTCCGTACGGGAACGTCGTCAGAGTAACGGTTCATGGAGCGAACCCAAACGCGACCGCGCGCTCGTTCGCGCTGGTCGACATGTCGGCCGTCAACGAGGCAGAGCGCCTGGCGGCCGCTTTCAGGCGACCGCGGATGGGATCGTCGGTGCTTCTGTTGCTGGAGCCGCGCAACCCGTCCTGAGGGAGGGCTCACGCGGGGTCACTCGGCGCAAGCTCCGCTTCGCCTTCCATGATCAGCCTGCCCTCCCCGTCCTCCGCCCACAGCCTGACCCTGCTCCCCTCCGGTATCCCGCACGCCACGCACGGCGAGCCGTTGAAGAGCGGGCTCACCGCGCGAAAGCGGAACGTCTTCATGGGCGCATCCGTGTTGCGCCGCACGACGTCCGCCAGCAGCGTCGCGAGGAGCGGCCCATGCACGACGAGGCCCGGATAGCCCTCGCGGCGGCAGTAGGGCTCATCGTAGTGGATGCGGTGGGCGTTGAAGATCAACGCCGAGTAGCGGAAGAGAAGCGCCTCGCTGGTCGCCGTCTCGTGACGCCACACGGGCTTGCCTGCGGCCCGGCGCGAGGCCGGCGCAGCCTCGCCCGGGCGCGGCGCCTCGCGGTAGACGATGTCCTGCTCCTCGACGACCGCCGTCCCGTCAGGACCGGAGAAGGCGTGGCGCAGCAGCAGAAACACGAGATCGCCGCTGGCGCCCTGCTTCGCCGTGAGGTCGACGACCGTGGATACGCGCTCGACCGCCTGGCCGATTCGCAGCGGTCGCTCGAAGGCGAATCGCCCTCCCGCCCACATGCGCCGCGGCAGCGGCACCGGGGGCATGAAGCCGCCGAGCCTGCCGTGGCCGTTGTCGGCCAGCTCCGAAGTCCGGTGCAGCTCGTGAAGGTAAAGCCAGTGCCACAAGGACGGCAGCGCGGCTCCCGTGTCGTAGCGGTCATCCCGGTCCAGCGTTGCGGTGAGCGCCGCCGCGGGGAACGGCACCAGCGTATCCCGGGCCGTCTCCTGCCTGCCGATCCAGGGCTTGAGGGATGCGATGTCGATTGTCATCGCGTTATTTTACAAGGTGAGCGTCGGTTTTCTTTTCCAGTCGTGCACCGTATGATGGGCGCGCTGCCCGGTCTATCGAGCGATCCACAATTCGGCGGCGCCCGGAATCCGAGGAGAAATCATGTCCGATGAGGTGACGCAGACGCTCGCGCAGTTCGCGGCGACGCTCAGCTACGAGCAGATTCCGCAGTCCGCGCGGGAGCACACCAAGAACCTGCTGCTGGACGCGCTGGCCTGCGCGATCGCCGGCGACCGGGGCGAGGAGACGCATCAGGTCGCGGCGCTGGCCGCGGCGCTGGCGCAATCGCAGGAAGCCAGCGTCATCGGCGGCGACCGGTTGTCGCTCGCGGGGGCGACCGTGCTGAACGGCTACCTCGTCACCGCCGTCACCATGTGCGACGTCCATCGCCCCACCATCACGCACATCACGCCGGAAGTCGTGCCGCCCGCCCTGGCGATCGCCGAGCGCGACGGGCTTTCCGGGCGCGACCTGCTGGTCGCGCTCGCGGCGGGCTGCGAGACGGCGACGCGCGTCGGGCTCGGCTGGGATTTCCCCACCGCCCGGGCCCGCGGCTGGCACGGTCCCGGCATCATCGGCCCCTTCGGGGCGGCGGCGGCCGTGGGACGGCTGCTCGCTTTCGACCCCGACACGATGGCGCGCGCCTACGGTCTCGCCGGCAGCCAGGCGGCCGGCACGTTCGCGGCGTGGGGCACTCCCACCGTCAAGTTCCACCAGTGCCGGGGCGCGCTCTCCGGGCTGATGGCGGCTCTTCTCGCGCAACAGAAGTTCGTGGCGACCCGGGAATTTCTGACCGCGAAGGACGGCGGTCTCTACAACACCTACTCGAACGGCGGCAAACCCGAGGCTGCGACAGCGGACCTCGGCAAGCGCTGGGAGCTGGAGCAGATCGCGCTCCGGCTGTGGCCGTGCGCCTCCGGCATACAGGGCGTGGTCACGGCCATGTTCGAGCTCATCGAGAAGCACGGGGTGGGCTTCGGCGAGGTCAGGAAGGTGAACGTGCACCTGTCGAGGACCATCTACGACATGCACGGGATCTTTCCGCTCTACAAGGGCAAGTTCGAGGCGCTGCTCTCGATACACTATGTAGTCGGCGTAATCCTGGACGACAGGTCGCTCACGCTCGTCCAGTTCGAGCCGGCGCGCTACGACGACCCGAAGCTGAGGAAATTCGCAGCGGAGCAGGTCGAGGTGAAGCTCGACCCCGCGCTGACCGGCGTGCAGGCGGTCGTCGAAGCGGAAACGACGGACGGACGCAAGCTCGCCGTGCGCTGCGAGCATTCCAAGGGCTCGCCGGAGTATCCCCTCACCCGCGGCGAGATCGAGGAGAAGTTCCGCGTCTACGCGAAAGGCAGGCTGCCTGCCGCGCAGATCGAGGAGGTCATCGCCACGGTCGCACGGCTTGAGGACCTGAAGTCCACGCCGCGGCTGATGGACTTGCTGAGGACGGACGATCGGGCGGCGGCGAGCAAGCCGGCGAGGGGGAAAGCGCTGGCCTGATACGGCGGAAGGCGCACCCGCATTGACCCGGAAGCGGCCATTGCTTCGGATGGTCAGGCACGATTCGTGTGAAGGAGGGAGAGACATGCTGACGCGGACCAAAATGCAATGGCCGCGGTGGCTGGTCGTTGCGGCGGCGGCGTTCTTCACCGGCGCGGCCGTGGCCCAGGAGTACCCCAACCGGCCCGTGCGCTTCATCCTTCCGCAGGCAGCGGGCGGCGCACTGGACATCTCGACGCGCGCCATCGCGCTCAAGCTCACCGAGACGTGGGGCCAGCAGATCGTCGTGGACAACCGGCCGGGCGCGAACGGCATCATCGGCATGGAAATGGCGGCGAAGTCCAAGCCCGATGGTTACACCCTGCTCGGGGCGTTTACCTCGGTGCTTACGGTGAACGGCCACGTCTACAAATCGCTTCCCTACGATACGTTGCGGGATTTCGCGCCGATCGGCCAGACCTTGACCAATACGATAGTCCTGGTGGTCAACCCCTCGGTCCCGGCGCGCTCGGTAAAGGACCTGATCGCGCTCGCGAAGGCACGGCCGGGCGATCTTTCCTATGCATCGTTCGGCCTCGGCAACCTCACCCATCTCGCGGGCGAGTTGTTGAGCCTGGAGGCCGGCATCAGGATCGTCCACGTGCCGTACAAGGGTGAAACACCGTCGGTAACCGACACGGTTGGCGGCCAGGTGGCGTTCAGTTTCGCAACCGCGCTGGGCGCGGCGGCCCACATCGCGAGCGGGCGGCTGCGCCTCCTCGCGACCTGCGGCGAACGGCGCTCCAACGCGTTTCCCAACGTGCCCACCATGATCGAATCGGGCGTTCCCAACGTGATCGTAACCGGCTGGACAGGTTTTCTGGCGCCGGCGGGCACCTCACCCGAAATCACCCGGAAGGTAAGCCGCGACGTGGCGCAGCACGTCAAGGGAGCCGACCTCCGCGAACGGCTGAGCGCCATGGGCTCGGAGCCCGCGGGCACGACGCCCGAGGAGTTCACGGCTTTTATCAAGTCCGAAACGGCGAAATGGGGGCGCGTCGTGAAGGCGGCGGGCATCTACCAGAGCCAATGAAGCCGTGATGGGTCATGCGTCACGTGTCACGTGTCACGCCTTTAGGTAGTATGCGGCGATGGCCTCAGACAATTCGGACGCTCTCGTTGAGATCTCCGGCCTGAAGTTCGCCTACGGCGAGCGCGTGGTCCTCAAGGGCATCGATCTCACCATTCCGCGCGGCAAGATCGTCGCGATCCTGGGAACCAGCGGCTCCGGTAAGACGACGCTCCTGCGCCTCTTGAGCGGGCAGCTGCAGCCCGCCGCGGGCCAGGTGAAAGTGGAAGGCAGCGTCGTTCACGAGATGGATGACGAGACCCTCTACCGGATGCGGCGCAAGATGGGCATGCAGTTCCAGGTGAGCGGGCTGTTCAGCGATCTCTCGGTGTTCGACAACATCGCCTTCCCGATGCGCGAGCTGACGGACTTGCCGGAAACGATGATCCGCGACCTCGTTCTGATGAAGCTGCACGCCGTGGGGCTGCGCAATGCCCGCAACCTCATGCCGAGCGAGCTGTCGGGCGGCATGCAGCGGCGCGTGGCGCTCGCACGCGCGATCGCGCTCGATCCGATGCTGATCATGTACGACGAGCCGTTCTCCGGGCTGGACCCGATCTCGCTGAACGCGGTCTCCAACCTCATCCGGCGCCTGAACGCTGCCCTGGGCGTGACTTCCATCATCGTCACCTACGACGTGGTCGAATCGCTCAAGGCCGTGGACTACGTCTACTTCATCTCCGACGGGGTCGTCGCCGCGCGGGGCACCGTCGCCGAGGTCAACGCCTCGACCGACCCGTTCGTGCGCCAGTTCGTCGACTCTCTACCGGACGGCCCGGTCGCGTTTCACTATCCCGCGCCGCCGTTGCCTGCCGACCTGCGCATCACCGGCTGACGGCGGCGAGCGACGAGGGACCCCCGGCTCTCAGGGTGCGAGCGGAAGCTGCACGCCTGCATCGTAGACGATGCCCTCATCCGTTGGTCGCGCCCTTGCACTCAGCGCATGAGGTTGTGAGCCGCCCGTCGTAACGATGTGGGCCACCGCGACGCCGCGCGCCACCAGAACGTCGGAGATGAGAGCGCGGTGGCACTCCGACGGCAGCCGCTCCGCGCACATGAACGCCGTGCGCTCCTCGCGCCCGGCCTGCATGAGGCGCTCGAGGGCTTCCCGGAAAGCCGCCGTCATCATGTGGTCGGCGTACGCGCGAAACTGCGGGTTCCTGAGCGCGACGTGGGGCGAACTACCGGCGGGCGCGCGACGTCCGCCGAGCGCCTTTCCTTCCCAGACGTAGCGCACGCCCGCCTCCGCGAGGGATTTCTCCAGCGTGGCGCGCGCGAAATGCGGATAGCGGCGCGACACCGGGTATGCGCGCACGTCCACGAGGCGCTGGATTTTCGCTTCGTCGAGAAGCGCGAGGAGCTCCTCGATGGACCGGTTGCCGTGGCCGATGGTCCACAGTCCGATTGCTTCCGTCATGTCGCACCCCCTTTCCCTTGGCGTCCTGCGGCAATCTGACAAACCAGGGGACGCTCCCCTCGTGCACCCCGACAAATGGGGCCGTATCGGTCCTTTCGATACGGCCTCTCAAGTGAACTCATGGTCGAAATCGGGGCCGAAGGATCAGGGAAACCCCGGCAGGAGAAACGATGGATCTCCATGTAGGCGGCATTTTCGGCATCCTGGTCCTGATTGCCGATATCTGGGCGATCCTGAATATCGCGCAAAGCAGCGCCTCGACGGGCCACAAGGCGCTCTGGATCGTGCTCGTGCTGCTCCTGCCCGTAGTGGGGCTCATCATCTGGTTCCTGCTCGGCCCGCGCGGCGGCAAGGTCTGAGGGCAACGCCCGGCGGTTTCGTCGGAATCAACCGACTCGGTCTCCTGGATTCGCGCGGAGCAACCGCTGCGCGCTCGCGCCGTTCGCCGCGACCTCCACGAGCCCGAGGCTGTTTGCGTACCAGAACAGCTGCCCGGGAGCCGCTGCCGCAAAGACCCGCGCGTGCGCTATGCGGCGCCCGCGCAAAGCCAGGTTCCGGTGAGGCGGGACCGCGGCGGCGCGCATGCCGGTCATGAGATTGCCGTAGTGATCCACGTAAATGATCTCATCGACGTCGGCCGGGCCCAGGTTCACGGAGAGGCGCGCCCGCTTTTCGAGCTTCGCCGTCCTGCGCCTGCCGCCTGCCAGCATCGCCGCGACCGGGGCGAAGAGATCGCGACCGTGAAACGACGCGGAGAGACTCCGCGGCTTCCAGCCGATCCCGTGCACGTCGGCCCTGCCCGCCCGCGCCGCCGTCACCGAGATGAGGCCGTTGTCGGGGCCCACGAACCAGCGCCCGTCCGCCAGCACCGCCACCTCCCCGCGCGGCCCGCCCACGCCCGGGTCGACGACGGCAAGCGTGACGCTTCCCGGGGGTATCCGCGCTGCCAGCGCGGCGAGCAGGTGCGCACCCGCCTTGATGTTGAACGGCGGCGCATCGTGCAGCAGGTCGATCACCGGCGCCCGCGGCGCGTGCGCGCCGAGGACGGCTTTGACCTGGCCGACGTAGAGGTCGGCGGCGCCGAAGTCTGTGAAGAGGAAGATCACTTGAGCCCGCGCAGGTACTCGTCGACACGATCCCGCCAGAGGTCCGGGTGCGAGATCAGCGCGTGACCGTTGTCCTGACCCGGGACCGCATACGTTTGAAACTGCCCGGCGCCGCCGGCCGCAACGAACGCGTCGAAGTTCGACCTGCTGTGCGAGACCGAATAGAAACGGTCCGACTCACCATAGAGCCAGAGCGTCGGCCGCTTGAACGCGGCTCCGCGCCTGAAGGTGGCCGTGTTGATCGCGCGGGGATCGGGACAGCGATCCGTCATCCAGCCGCCGACGAAGTTGATCGCTCCCACGAAGACACCGGGGCGTTCGCCGGCGTAGGCAATCGAAAGAATGCCGCCGCGGGACTGGCCTGCGATCAACATGCGATCGGGCTGCACGTCCGGCCGCGTCTTCAGATGGGCAACGACGGCGTCCAGGTCGGCGATGGCGCGATCCACACCCGGCAGGGACAGGGCCGGCTGGCAGGTGTACCGGCTCCTGTCGCGCTCGAAGCCCTCGTCGTACTTTCCTTCGGAGCCGCCCCTGCCCCGGCGCTGCGGAAAAACCACCATCCAGCCTTTTTCGTTGAAGAACTTCGCTGCGGGCAGATTGGTCCAGCTCCGACGGAAGAGCGCAGGGTCGTCGCCGCGACCGGTCGAGCCGTGATTGAACGCGACTGTCGGATAGGGACCCGGACCATCGGGCCTGCGGATCAGGATTTCCAGCCGGACGGGCTGCCCGTCCTCGCGCAGCTCGGTGGAGATCATCTCCGAGGCGAACTCCTGTGCGTGCAGCGCGCACGAACCGGCGACCGCAAGAAGGAAGACCGCTGAAAAACCCAGATAAACGCGGATGAAACTCAGGAACAGAGCCGCCTCATCCCTCATCCCTTCGCCCTCGGCCTCTGCAGCGATATCACAACTACTGAAGCATTCATGTCGGCCGCAACGCGCCACCGGGGGTGCCGCTGCGACTCGGTGTGCGCAGCAGGGTGCGGGAGCAGCGAGCAGACCCGGCAAGTGGAAGCATATGCGACGCAGCGGCTCCGCGTCCCGTCCCGCACCACCGTTCCGGAGACCGAGGCCGGGCCGCATCCCCGCAAGCGGGGCCCCTGCTCCGCCCCTCGGCGCGCTATCCCTTACGCTTCGCACGCACGGTGCGGCGAAAGCGCTTCCATCATATCGGACAACCCGGCGTGCCACGGTACTTGTGACCACGCGAGCAGGTCTTCCATCCGCCTCGGTTTGCCCGGGACATCGTCAGCCCATGAATCGACGATTCGACGCAAACACAGTAGGCCGCAGCCTCGTTCACGTCAACAATCTCGCGCCGTTCATGTAAGCTCCCCGCACTCAACCCACGATTCCCGGAGCAGGCCCATGGAGTTCGGTGTCAGCGTCGGCCACATCTCGGCGGTGGATTTCGCGCAGCACGGCGAGCGGCTCGGCTTCACGCGCTGCTGGGTCACCGACAGTCCGCTCCTGCGCTCGAACCTGTTCGCCACGCTGGCGGCGGTGGCGCTGCGGACTCGCACCATCCAGGTCGGCGCCGGAGTGGCCGTGTGCGGGATGCGGGTGGCGCCGGAGGCGGCCAACGGCGTGGCAACGATCAATGCGCTCGCCCCCGGCCGCACCTTCGCCATCTTCGGCACGGGCCACACGGCCATGCGCATGCTCGGACTGCGCCCCACCGGCGCCAGGGCGCTGGGGGAGTACGTGCGGGTGGTCCGCGCCCTGCTGCGGGGCGAAGAGGTGGCCTGGTCGCCCGGCGGCGGCGAGGCACACCCGGTGCGGTTCACCTCTCTCGAGCAGAATCACGTCCGGCTCGATCCGCCCCCGCCCGTCCACGTGGCCGCCAACGGGCCGCTGGGGCAGGCGGTGGCCGGCGAGCTGGCCGACGGGCTGTGCACCGCGTTCCCGCGCGGCGGCACCATTGCCGAAGTCATGGCCAACGTGCGCCGCGGCGCGGCGCGGGCCGGGCGCGCGCTCCCTGCCGATTTCCATACCGCCGCGCTCGTCAACGTGCTGATGCTGGAGCCGGGCGAGTCGCTCACCTCCGCGCGGGTCATAGCCGAGATCGGCCCGGCGGTGATGACCAACTTCCATTACCTGGTGGACTGGGTGCGCGAGACGGGGAACGATCCACCGCCCTACGTGCGCTCGGTGTGGAACGAGTACGCCGGGTTTCGCCGCGCCCGCGCCGCCCGCGATGCGCACTTGACGATGCACGCGAGCCACTACGCCACGATCGATCCGGAGGAAGCGCGCTTCATCACGCCCGAGATCGTTCGCGCCTTCTGTATCGCGGGCGAGCCGCCCGAGCTGGTGGAGAGGCTGCGGCAGCTCGAGCGCGAGGGACTCAAGCAGATCACGTTCCATCCGCCGTTCGCGCACCGCTACGAGGCGATGGAGCGCTTTTCCCGGCTCATAATGGCCAGGATGTAGAAAGCAATCTTTCGCTCTTGGCGCATAAGTGGAAGGCGCCTGCCCTCCTGGTTCGAGAACGTCGGAATGTAGCTGATCCGACGAAGGGGGCACGGGGGTGCGGGAAGGGCCCGTGCGCCTCTGCCGGAAGGGGCCCGCACCCCACGTTTCAATTTGTTCAAAAAACAAAGCCGGCCCCCGGGCCGGCTTCCAAAACTACTGCAGCGCTACTTTTTCAGGCAGCTGCTTTGGCGGCCGCCTTCTTTGCCCCCTCCTTATCCTTGGCCTCATCACCATCGTCCGCATCGGGCCGGTCCATCAGCTCGACCAGCGCCATCGGCGCGTTGTCGCCGTGGCGGAACCCGCGCTTCAAAATGCGCAGGTAGCCGCCGTTGCGGTTGGCGTAGCGCGGACCCAGCTCGTCGAACACCTTGACCACCACTTCCCGGTCGCGCAGGCGGTCGAACGCCAGCCGGCGGTTCGCGAGCGAGGGCTTCTTGCCGAGCGTGATGATGGGCTCCACCACGCGCCGCAGCTCCTTCGCCTTGGGCAGCGTCGTGTTGATCAGCTCGTGGCGCAGCAGCGAGTTCGCCATGTTGCGGAACATCGCCAGGCGATGGCTGCTGGTACGATTTAGTTTTCTGAGTCCGTGGCGATGACGCATGGTTTCTACCTTATCGAAGGATGAAGGATGAAGGATGAAGGATGACCCGAAAGCCTGACTGTTCCTCTTTCATCCTTCCACGTTCATCCTTAGACTTTCTCGAGCCCCGCCGGGGGCCAATTTTCGAGTTTCATGCCGAGCGTGAGCCCCCGCGAAGCGAGGACTTCCTTGATCTCGTTCAGAGACTTGCGGCCGAGGTTCGGCGTCTTGAGGAGCTCGGTCTCCGAACGCTGGATGAGATCGCCGATGTAGTAGATGTTCTCGGCCTTCAGGCAGTTGGCCGAGCGCACCGTCAACTCGAGGTCGTCTACGGGCCGCAGGAGCACCGGGTCGATCTGCGAGGCCTTCTTCTCCTCGATGGTAGCCGGCAGCCCCTTCAGGTCCGCGAACACCGTCAGCTGCTCGACGAGGATGCGCGCGGCGTAGCGCACGGCTTCCTCGGGATCGATCGCGCCGTTGGTTTCGATGTCGATGATGAGCTTGTCGAGATCGGTGCGCTGCTCGACCCGCGCGGCGTCCACGGAGTAGCTCACCCGCCGTACGGGACTGAACGATGCGTCGAGCAGGATGCTGCCCACCGTGCGCCCTTCCTCGACCGTCTTGCGGGTGGTGGCCGCGATGTAGCCGCGCCCCTGCTCGACCTTCAACTGCATGTCGAGCTTGCCGCCGGCGGCGAGATGCGCGATCACGTGGTCCGGGTTGACTATCTCGACCTCGTGCATCGCCTCGATATCGCCCGCGGTCACCACGCCTTCGCCGCTCTTCTTCAGGTTCAGCATCACCTCGTCGCGGTTGTGGAGCTTCAGCACGATGCCCTTGAGGTTGAGCAGGATATCGACCACGTCCTCCTGCACGCCATCGAGCGTGGAGTACTCGTGCAGGACGCCCGTGATCTTGACCTCGGTCGCCGCCCACCCGGGCATGGAGGAGAGCAGCGTCCGGCGCAACGCGTTGCCGAGCGTGTGGCCGTAGCCCCGCTCGAACGGTTCCATGGTGAGCCGGGCGTGGTACGGCGAAATGTTCTGAACGTCGATGATGCGTGGTTTGAGAAAAGCGGCACTGCTTGCCATGGGTCAAATACCTCTCAGCGTCTGTCTCAATACGAGGGGGATGCTCCCCTCACGCCCCTGAAGGCGGGGCCAATCCATTCGGTAGTGAACCCGCCTGCAGCGGGAGTTACTTCGAGTAGAGCTCGACCACGAGCGACTCGTTGATGGTGGACGGCAGCTCGCTCCGCTGCGGCCGCGCCTTGAATTTGCCCTTCAGCGCCTTCGCGTCCACTTCCAGCCACTCGGGATGCCCGCGGCTTTCGGCCGCCTCGGCCGCGCCCTTGATGCGCAGCTGGTTCTTCGCCTTCTCAACGACCTCGACCACGTCGCCCGGCCGGCAGACGAAGGACGGTATGTTCACGCGCCTTCCGTTCACCAGGATCGCGTTGTGACGCACGACCTGCCGCGCCTCGGTGCGGGAAGACCCGAAGCCCATGCGATACACCACCGTGTCGAGGCGGCTTTCGAGGAGCTGCAGCAGGTTCTCGCCGGTTACGCCCTTCTTCCCCTCGGCCTCATGGTAGGTGTTGCGGAACTGGCGCTCGAGGAGCCCGTAGATGCGCCGCACCTTCTGCTTCTCGCGCAACTGGACGCCGTAACCGGACAGGCGCGAATTCTTCTGGCCGTGCTGCCCGGGCGGGTAGTTGCGGCGCTCGATGGCGCACTTGTCGGTGAAGCATTTCTCGCCCTTGAGGAAGAGCTTCTCGCCCTCGCGGCGGCACTGCCGGCATTTTGCGTCGAGATTTCTGGCCACGTTTTACTCCTGATTCCCTGCTCGCTTAGGTCTTGCTCACTTGTAGGGGAGCACGAGGGGAAGCTTCCCCTCGTTCCTTCATGGTTATACCCGCCGCCGCTTGGGCGGCCGGCAGCCGTTGTGCGGAACCGGCGTCACGTCGGATATCGACGAGATCTTGAAGCCCACAGCGTTCAGCGCACGCACCGCCGACTCGCGGCCCGGGCCCGGACCCTTGATCCGCACTTCCAGGTTCTTCACCCCCGATTCCTGGGCGAGCCTGCCGGCGCGGTCGGCCGCTACCTGCGCGGCGAAAGGAGTCGACTTGCGCGAGCCCTTGAAGCCGTTGCTGCCGCACGTGGCCCACGCGAGCGTATTGCCCTGGCGGTCGGTAATCGTGACGATGGTGTTGTTGAAGGACGCGTGCACGTGCGCGATGCCCTCGGCCACGTTCTTCTTGACCTTCTTGCGCACCCTGGTGCTGGCTTTTGCCATTGGTTGTCCCGTTTGTCCCGGAGTCGTCTACGTGACCCGGCTAGATGGTGACCGGCTTGATGATCTTGATTGCGGCTTTGCGCGGGCCCTTGCGCGTCCGAGCGTTCGTTCGCGTGCGCTGCCCGCGCACCGGCAGGCCGAGGCGATGCCGCTTGCCGCGCCAGGTGCCGAGATCGATCAGCCGCTTGATGTTCATCGATACTTCGCGCCGCAGATCGCCCTCGACCGGGATCCGGGCCACCTGCTCACGGAGCTTGTCCATCTCGTTGTCGGACAAGTCCTTGATTTTTCTCGAAGAGACCACGCCCGCGGCGGCGCAGATGCCGCGGGCGCGCGAGCGGCCGATGCCGAATATCGCGGTCAACGCGATTTCGGCGTGCTGGTTGTTCGGTATGTTGACTCCGCTTATCCGGGCCATGCCCTGCCCCCAAAAGAAAAGTTTGCGATTTTAGCCCCTAAACCACTCATTCACAAGCCAAAGTACCCTCAGTTTCCACTCGGTTTCCAAGGAAGCCGGGGCCTCAGCCCTGCCGCTGCTTGTGGCGGGGATCCTTGCATATCACCCGCACGACGCGCTTGCGGCGGACGATCTTGCAGTTGCGGCAGATTTTCTTCACCGATGCGAGCACTTTCATGGTCTTTCCTCTGCAAATCGATCATTTCGCCCGGAACACGATCCGCCCGCGGGACAGGTCGTAGGGCGTCAACTCCACGGTAACCTTGTCGCCGGGCAGGATACGGATGTAGTGCATGCGCATTTTGCCCGAGATGTGGCCGAGCACGATGTGCCCGTTTTCGAGCTTCACCCGGAAGGTTGCATTGGGCAGGGTTTCCACGATCTCGCCCTGCATCTGTATCGTCTCTTCCTTGGCCATCAGCGCGTGGGAAACATCCCTCCCTTGAAATTCGCCTTCTTGAGCAGGCTCTCGTACTGGTGCGACATCGCGTAGGCCTGAACCTGCGACATGAAGTCCATCGTCACCACCACGATGATGAGGAGCGACGTGCCTCCGAAATAGAACGGGACGTTCTTCCACACGATCAGCGCCTCCGGCAGCAGGCACACGAGCGTCACGTAGATCGCGCCCGTCAGCGTGAGCCGCATCATGATGCGCTCGATGTAGCGCGCGGTCTGATCGCCCGGCCGTATGCCCGGCACGAACGCGCCGCTCTTCTTCAGGTTGTCCGCGGTCTCCTTGGGATTGAACACGAGCGCGGTGTAGAAAAAGCAGAAGAAGATGATGGCCGACGCGTAGAGGATCACGTAGATCGGCTGTCCGGGAGAAAGCGCGCCGGCGACGTTGCGCAGCCACGTGAGCCCTTCTGCCGTGCCGAACCAGCCGACGAGCGTGGCCGGGAAGAGAATGATGCTCGAGGCGAATATCGGCGGAATCACGCCCGACATGTTGAGCTTGAGCGGCAGGTGCGAGCTCTGCCCGCCGTAGATCTTGCGGCCCACCTGGCGCTTGGCGTAGTTCACGAGTATCCGCCGCTGGCCGCGCTCGACGAAGCACACGAAAGCCGTGACTCCCAGCACCACCGCGAAGATGAAGATCGCGATGAGAATGGAGAACGCGCCGGTGCGCACCAGCTCCAGCGTGCCGGCGACCGCGTGCGGCAGCCCGGCGGCGATGCCGGCGAAGATGATGAGCGAGATGCCGTTGCCGATGCCACGCTCGGTGATCTGCTCGCCCAGCCACATCAGGAACATGGTGCCGGTGGTGAGCGTGATCATCGTCGTGACCCGGAAGAGCAGCCCCGGCTCGATGACGAGCCCGCGCTGCGCCTCCAGCGCGATGGCGATGCCTAGGGACTGGAAGATGGCGAGCCCGAGCGTCCCATATCGCGTGTACTGGGTGATCTTGCGCCGGCCCGACTCGCCCTCCTTCTTGAGGGCCTCCAGCGTGGGCGACACCACGGTCATCAGCTGCATGATGATCGAGGCCGAGATGTACGGCATGATGCCGAGCGCGAATATCGTGAACCGTGACAGGGCCCCGCCCGAGAACATGTTGAACATGTCCAGGATGCCGCCCTTCTGCGAGCGGAACAGCTCGGCGAGCTGCTCCGGATCGATTCCCGGCACCGGAATATGGGCGCCGATGCGATAGACGATCAACGCGCCGAGCAGGAAGAGCAGGCGACGCTTCAGGTCGCCCATCTTCGAGAGGCCCAGCATGGAGTCGGAGGCAGCCAACGCTATTCAGCCTTGGGCGCGCCGCTGGCGGGCGCCTTTTCTTTCCGCTCGTTTCCAGGCTTGCGCCCGGCCGTGGTCTTGTCTTCGGCTTCGGCCGGCGCCGCGGGTAATTCGACGCTTCCTCCCGCGGCCTCGATGGCCGCGCGCGCGCCCTTGGACACCAGCAGTCCTTTCAGCGCAATTTTCCGCTTGATCTCGCCCGCCAGGATCACCTTGGCGCGCCCGATCACCGCCGGCACCACCCCGGCCTCCTTGAGCGCCGCTAGGTCGATGGTCTCCGCGGACATCTTCTGCAGGTCGGACAGCCGCACTTCCGCGGTTGAGTCTCGATGCAGGGAATTGAAACCGCGCTTGGGCAGCCGCCGCTGCAATGGCATCTGCCCGCCCTCGAAGCCGACCTTGTGGAAGCCGCCGGAACGGGACTTCTGTCCCTTGTGGCCGCGCCCCGCGGTCTTGCCGTGGCAGGCGAACCCGCGTCCGACGCGCTTCTTCCCGCGCCTCGCGCCGGCAGCCGGTTTGATCTCGTTGAGCCGCATATGCAGGATGTTCCGGATCGCTTGAGTAATGAGTTGGGTTACTTTTCGAGCCGCACCAGGTAGGCAACCGCGTTGATCATGCCGCGATTGGCCGGCGTATCGGCCACCTCCACGGTCTGATTCAGCTTTCTCAATCCGAGTCCGCGCACGCTCGCGCGATGCGCCTGCTTGCTGCCGATCGGGCTATGCACCAGCTTGACCTTCAGCGTCTTGGTCGGTTCCGTGGCCATGGCTACCCCGTGATTTCCTCGACCGTCTTGCCGCGCTTTGCCGCGATATCGGACGGCGTATTCATCTTCGTGAGCCCGTTGATGGTCGCGCGCACGACGTTGTAGGGATTGGTCGAGCCGAGGCATTTCGCCAGCACGTTCTGCACGCCCATGACCTCGAACACGGCGCGCATCGGGCCGCCGGCAATGATGCCGGTCCCGTCCGAGGCGGGCTTCATGAAGACCCGGGACGACCCGTGGTGCCCGATCACCTCGTGCTGCAGCGTGCCGTGCTTGAGAGGCACCTTGACCATCCTGCGCCGCGCCTCTTCCATCGCCTTCTGCACCGCGACCGGCACCTCGCGTGCCTTGCCCTTGCCCATGCCGATGCGCCCGTCACCGTCGCCGACCACGGTCAACGCCGCGAAACCCAGCACGCGGCCGCCCTTCACGACCTTGGTGACGCGGTTGATCGCAACCATCTTCTCGCGCAGCCCGTCGCTGCGCTCCTCGCCCGTGTGCATCTTCGATGCGTGCAGTTTCGCCATATCCCGGTTACCTCTTCATATTCTCGGACGTCAGAATTTGAGCCCGCCCTCGCGCGCGGCGTCGGCCAGGGCCTTGATTCGCCCATGGTACTTGTAGCCGCTGCGGTCGAACGCCACCGCCTCTATACCCAGCTTCTTCGCCTTCTCGGCGATGCGCTTGCCCACTTCCACCGCAGCCTTGACGTTGCCGCCGTACTTCAGCGCCTGGCGCACCTCGGCCTCCATGGTCGACGCCGCCGCCAGCACCTTCATCCCGTCCCGGTCTATGACTTGGGCGTAGATGTGCGAGTTCGAGCGGTGCACCGTCAGGCGCACGGTCTTCAGTTCCGCGATCTTGGCGCGCGTGGCCCGTGCCCGGCGCAGCCTCGCTATGTTCTTTTCCATCGTCCGGCTCCGCTACTTCTTCTTCGTTTCCTTGATCGTTACCTGCTCGCCCGTATAGCGAACGCCCTTGCCCTTGTAGGGCTCCGGCGAGCGGTAGGCCCGCACTTCCGCGGCTACCTGGCCGACGAGCTGCCTGTCCATGCCCTTGATCAGAATCTCCGTCTGGGTCGGCGTCTCGACCTTGATCCCCTTCGGCATCGGGTGGACGACCGGGTGCGAGAATCCCAGGGTGAGATTCAGCTTGTCGCCCTGCGCCTGGGCGCGATAGCCGACGCCCACCAGCTGCAGCTTTTTCTCGAAGCCCTTCGTGACGCCGGTCACCATGTTCGCCACGAGGGCGCGCATCGTGCCGGACAGCGCGTCCGCCTGGTGCGAGTTGTCGTTGGCCTTGAACTCCACGCGGTTCTCGACCTTCTCGATCTTCACCTGCGGGTTCAACTTCCGCGACAGGGTGCCCAGCGGGCCCTTGATCGAGATCTCGTCCGGGCCCAGCGTGACCTCGACTTTTTCCGGGAGCACCACGGGCGTACTGCCTATTCTCGACATGACGGCCTCCCGCTACGCCACTATGCACAACACTTCGCCGCCGACGCCCAGGCCGCGCGCCTTGCGGTCGGTCATCACCCCGCGCGAGGTGGAGACGATGGCCACGCCCAGCCCGTTCATCACGGTGGGCATCTCGGTCTTGCCGCGGTAAATGCGCAGCCCCGGCCGGCTCACGCGCTCGAGCTTCTCGATGACGGGTTTCCCGGCGTAGTACTTGAGGCTGATCTCGAGCTGCGGCTTGCCTTCGTTCTCGCGCAGCGCGAAGTCCTCGATATAACCCTCGTCCTTCAGCACCTGCGCGATCGAGGCCTTCAGCCGGCTCGCCGGCATCGCCACCGATTGTTTCTCCGAGCCCTGCGCATTGCGAATGCGCGTCAGCATGTCGGAGACCGGATCGCTCATTGTCATCTATTCAACTCCTTGGAGGCCGTTCGGACCTGACTCCGCCGATTCCGTTTACCAGCTCGCCTTGATCACACCCGGGATCTCGCCCCTGAGCGCGATGTCGCGCAACTTCGCCCGCCCAAGCCCGAATTTCTTGTACACGCCGCGCGGACGGCCCGTGAGCGCGCAGCGGTTGCGCAGCCGTACCGGTGATGCGTCCCGCGGCAGCAGCTGCATCTTCAGGCGCGCGGCGTAGCGGTCTTCCTGGGAAAACCGCTGGTTGTTGATGATCTCCAGCAGCTCCTTGCGCTTGGCGGCGTACTTCTTGACGGTGGCGCGACGCTTCTTGTCGCGGTTGACCACTGAGGTTTTTGCCATGGATCCGGCGCCTTTCGATTCTGTCGGTTGCGCTCAGTTACGAAATGGAAATTTGAACGCCGAGAGAAGCGCTTTTGCCACCGCGTCGTTTCTGGCGTTCGTGGTGATCGTGATGTTCATCCCGCGTATCGCGTCGATCTTGTCGTACTCGACCTCGGGGAAGATGATCTGCTCTTTCACCCCGATGTTGTAGTTGCCGCGGCCGTCGAACGCCCTCCCCGACACGCCGCGGAAATCGCGGATCCGCGGCATGGCAATGTTGACCAACCGGTCGAGAAACTCGTACATCCGGCGCCCGCGCAGCGTGACCTTGCAGCCGACGGGATAACCCGTGCGGACCTTGAACACCGCGATCGACTTGCGGGCGTTGGTGACGAGCGGCTTCTGCCCGGCGATCTTGGTCATGTCGGCGACCGCGTTATCCATCACCTTCTTGTCCGCGACCGCTTCGCCCACGCCCATGTTGAGGACGATCTTCTCGATGCGCGGCACCTGCATCGTGGTCTTGTAGCCGAACTGCTCCATCAGCTGCTTCACCACCGTGTCGCGGTAGTGGATCTGGAGTCGCGGAACCGGCGCCGGCCGCGAAGGCTTGACTTCCCTGGGCGCTTCCCGCTGCGCGCCTTCCCGTCCCCCGCCCTGCTGCCTGCCTTCTCGCGGCGCCCTGGCTTCCCTGGGAGCCTTGGCGTCCCGCGGAGGCCGGTTCTCCTTCTGACCGCCCTTGGCTTCCTTCGCCGGCTTCTCGTCCTTGCCCGTTTTCGCCTGGCTCATACGTCGACCACTTCGCCGTTGGATTTGAAATAGCGCGCCCGGCGCCCGTCCTGCATGACGCGGATTCCGACGCGGTCCGCTTTCCTCGTCCCCGGGTTGTAGAGCGCGACGTTCGAGATGTGGAGCGGCATTTCCTTGTCGATGATGCCGCCGGTGACGCCCTTCATGGGATTGGGACGCTGGTGCTTCTTCACCCGGTTGGCGCCTTCGACGAGCACGTGGCTCGCGTCGACGATCTTCAACACCGTCCCGCGCTTGCCCTTGTCGCGGCCCGAGACCACCATCACGTCGTCGCCCTTGCGTATTTTGTTCATTGCTTCACCTTCACAGCACTTCCGGCGCGAGCGAAACGATCTTCATGAATTTCTCGGTCCGCAGCTCCCGCGTAACCGGTCCGAAGATGCGCGTGCCGATCGGCTCGAGCTTGGGCGTCAACAGCACGGCCGCGTTCGAATCGAACTTCACCAGCGAGCCGTCGCTACGGCGCACGCCCTTGGCCGTGCGCACCACCACCGCGTCGTAGATCTCGCCCTTCTTCACCCGCCCGCGCGGCGCGGCGTCCTTGACGCTCACCTTGATCACGTCGCCGATGCCGGCGTAGCGGCGCTTGGAACCGCCCAGCACCTTGATGCACATGACCGAGCGCGCGCCGGTATTGTCGGCCACGTCCAGAACGGACTGCATTTGTATCATCGTGTTCTCGTTGTAGCTTTACCGCTTTTCTCCAACTTGACCGCCTTCACGGCCAGTATTGGAGCCCGTCCGGGTCAGGCCGCCGCTGCCGTTTCCAGCGCGGCGAGATACTACCGATACCACGTACACCCGCGCTCCAACTGCCTCAGCGCGCGCCCGTACATCGAAAATGGGGACCGGGCGAAAGGATGCGGATTATACGGGTAAGCCCCCGATTCCGCAACGCAAAATGACGCCTAGACCACCCTGGCTTTCTCCAGCAGCTTCACCACGCGCCACGACTTCGTGCGGGAAATGGGCCGGCACTCCTCGATCGTTACCAGGTCCCCTTCCTTGCAGTCGTTGGTGTCGTCGTGCGCGTGATACCGGCTGGAGCGGGTCATGACCTTGCCGTAAAGCGGGTGGGTCGTGCGCCGCTCGACCAGCACGGTCACCGTCCTGGTCATCTTGTCGCTCACGACGCGGCCGGTCAGCTGCCGCTTGTTGGTCGTCGCTTCGCTCATGCTATTCCCTTGTAGCTCATTGGCTCTGATGTAGGGGAGTTTGAGGGGAGCATCCCCTCATTCCTTATGCCTTCTTGGACTGTTGGGCCATCACCGTGCGCACCCGCGCGATATCCCTGCGCACCTTGCGCAGCTGGCTGGTGTTGTTCAACTGCTGCGTCGCCTTCTGCATGCGCAGCCCGAATTGCGCCCGCAGCAGCTGCGCAAGCTCCTGCAGCAGCTCGTCCGTGCTCTTACCTCTCAATTCCGATGCGTCCACGGCGTCAACCTCCAAACATGCGGGCGACGAATATGGTGCGCAGCGGCAGCTTCGCCGCAGCCAGGCGGAGAGCCTCGCGCGCCTCCTGCTCGTCCACGCCGTCCATCTCGTACAGCACCGCGCCCGGCTTGATCTCCGACACCCAGTATTCGGGGTTGCCCTTGCCGTTGCCCATCCGGACTTCCGCGGGTTTCTGCGATATCGGCTTGTCCGGGAAAATGCGGATCCAGATCCGCCCGCCGCGCTTTATAGCGCGGGACATCGCCCGCCGCCCGGCCTCGATCTGCCTCGCGGTCAGCCGGCCCCGCGTGGTCGCCTTCAACCCGTAGTCGCCGAAGCTGACCTTGTTGCCGCGGGTAGCGATCCCGCGGTTGCGGCCCTTCTGCTCCTTCCGGTACTTACGCCTTGCGGGTTGCAGCATTCTTCGCTCCTGCTCTGGGCTTCGCCGGCGCGCGGCGCGGCTTCTTCAGCTGTCCCGGCGCGCCGGGCCCGGGTGTCCCCGGCGGGGGCGGGGGCGGCACGGCGGGCGCGGCGAGGGCGGCGGCAACGGCGGCCGTCGGCTGATCGGCTTTCTGCATGACTTCGCCCTTGAACACCCACACCTTGATGCCGATCACGCCGTAGCTGGTCTTCGCCTCCGACGTGCCGTAGTCGATCTCGGCGCGCATCGTATGCAGCGGCACGCGCCCTTCCCGGTACCACTCGGTGCGCGCGATCTCGATCCCATTCAGACGGCCCGCGCTCATGATCTTGATGCCCTGCGCGCCGAGGCGCATGGCGTTCGTGATCGCGCGCTTCATCGCGCGGCGGAACATGATCCGCTTCTGCAGCTGCTGCGAGATCGAGTCGGCGATCAACTGCGCGTCGAGCTCGGGCTTGCGCACTTCCTCGATGTTGACGTGTACGGGAACGCGCAGCATTTTCTGCAGGTCGGCCTTCAGCGCCTCGATGTCCTCGCCCTTCTTGCCGATCACGACGCCGGGACGGGCGCTGAAGACGGTGATGCGCGCATTCTTGGCGGGACGCTCGATCACCACTCTCGACACCGCGGCGTGCGCGAGGCGCGCCTTCAGGTGGTCACGCACCTTGATGTCCTCGAGCAGCATGGTCGAGAAGTGCCTGTTATTCGCGTACCACCGCGACGACCAGTTGCGGTTCAACGCCAGGCGGAAGCCGATCGGATGTATTTTCTGGCCCATCTTCTACTTTCTCCCGTCACCAACGGTGACGAATATGTGGCAGGTCGGCTTCAGGATCTTCGCGCCGCGGCCCTTGGACTGAGGGCGGAAACGGCGCAGGAACGTGCCGCGCTCGACGCAGATCTCCGTGATCTTCAGCTCGTCCACGTCGGCGCCGTCGTTGTGCTCTGCGTTGGCGATGGCCGATTCGAGGACCTTGCGGATGATCACGGCGCCTTTCTTGGGCGAGAACTGCAGGATGCTCAACGCCTGCTCGACCCGCTTTCCGCGCACGAGGTCCGCCACGAGGCGCCCCTTCTGGGCGGAAAGGCGCACGCCGCGCAGCTTGGCAGTGGTATTCATGCCGCCCTCACGCCTTCGCCGCCGGCGCCGGTGCGGCCGCTGCCGGTGCGGCCGCGCCGGCCGTCGGCGACGACCTCTTGTCGCCTGATGCCGCGGCCGCCGCAGCGGCGGCGGCCTGTGCCGACCCGGCCTTGGAGTGGCCCTTGAAGATGCGGGTATGGGAGAACTCGCCGAGCTTGTGCCCGACCATGTTTTCCGTGACGTATACCGGCACGTGCTGCTTGCCGTTGTGAACAGCGATGGTGAGCCCCACGAAATCGGGCAGTATCGTCGAGCGGCGCGACCAGGTCTTGATCGGACGCTTGTCGTTGCTCTTCTGCGCCGTTTCGATCTTCTTCACCAGGTGGTGGTCGACGAACGGCCCCTTCTTTACGGAACGCGGCATGAGCTCAGCCTCCCACTACCTTGTCGTTACGGCGCCGGACGATCATGGCGTCAGTGCGCTTGTTCTTGCGCGTCTTGTAGCCCTTCGTGAGCACGGCCCACGGGGACACCGGGTCGCGCGCGGCCGCCTTGCGGCCTTCGCCGCCGCCGTGCGGATGGTCGACCGGGTTCATGGCCACGCCACGCACCGTCGGCCGGATGCCGCGCCAGCGCACGCGTCCCGCCTTGCCGATGGATTCGAGCGAGTGCTCCTCGTTGCCGACCTCGCCGATGGTGGCGCGGCAATTGATGTGCACCTTGCGTATCTCCCCGGAACGCAGCCGAATCTGCGCGTAGTCGCCTTCGCGGGCGAGGAGCTGAACCGCGGCGCCCGCCGCGCGCGCAAGCTGCGCTCCCTTGCCGGGCAGCATCTCCACGCAATGTACGGTCGTGCCGACCGGGATGTTCCGCAGCGGGAGCGTGTTGCCGGTCTTGATGGGAGCGTCGGCTCCGGACACGAGTTGCATGCCGGCGGAAACGCCCTTGGCGGCAATGACGTAGCGCCGCTCGCCGTCGGCGTAGCACAGCAACGCGAGAAAGGCGCTGCGGTTGGGATCGTACTCCAGTCGCTCCACCTTCGCCGTGATGCCGTCCTTGTCGCGCTTGAAGTCGACTTTCCGGTAGAGCTGCTTGTGGCCGCCGCCCTGGTGGCGCATGGTGATCTCGCCGTACACGTTGCGGCCGCTCTTCTTGTTCTTGTGCTCGACGAGATGCGGCACCGGCCTGCCCTTGTGCAGGTCGGGATTGACCACCCTGACCTGCTGGCGCTGGCCGGGGGTGATGGGTCTCAACTTGACCAGCATTACTTGGCCTCCGCCTGTTCGGCAAAATTAATTTCCTGGCCTGCCTTGAGGGACACGTAGGCTTTTCTCCAGTGGCTGCGCCGGCCCGCCATCTGCCCGAAGCGCTTGCCCTTGCCGCGCACGTTGGTGACGGTCACCGACTCCACCTGCACCTTGAACATGAATTCGACGGCGGCCTTGATCTCGGGCTTGGTCGCGTCGCCCGCAACGCGGAACGCAACCTGGTTGTGCTTGTCGGCGACGAACGTGCTCTTTTCCGAGATCACCGGCGCGAGCAGCACCTGCATCAGCCGGGACAGCCGGCTCGGACTTGGAGTGGGCGCGCTTTGACTCATGCGAACAATTCCTCGAATTTCGCCACCGCCCCCTTGGTCACCAGCACCTTCCCGTAGTGAAGCAGGCTAACCGGATCGGCATCGTTCGCCGTCACGACGCTCACGTGTGGCAGATTGCGCGACGACAGGCGCAGGTTGTCGTCCACGCTGTCTGTCACGATGAGGACGTCTGAGAATCCCATGCCTTTCAACTTGCTGGCGAGGACCTTCGTCTTCGGGCTGTCGAGCGTGAACCCCTCGACCACGGCCAGCCGGTCTTCGCGCGCCAGCTGCGACAGAATGGCGCTCAGGCCGGCGCGGTACATCTTGCGATTGACCTTGTGCGAGAAGTTTTCCTCCGGCAGGTTCGGGAAAATCTTTCCGCCACCGCGCCAAAGAGGCGAGGACGTCCTGCCGGCGCGCGCGCGGCCCGTGCCCTTCTGCCGCCACGGCTTCTTGTTCGACTTGTTGATTTCGCCGCGCGACTTTTGCTTCCGCGTTCCCTGGCGCGCATTGGCCAGATAGGCCGTGATCACCTGGTGGACGAGCGACTCGTTGTAGGCCCTTCCGAACGTGGCGTCCGAGGCGGACACCGACTCGGTCGACTGGCCCTGGTCGTTGATCAGCTTCAATTCCATGGCTCTCGCGCCCCCTATCTTCCCTTGGCCGCGGGCTTGGCCGGCGCGGGCGCAGGTGCGGCTCGCGCCGCACGGACCGTCGGGCGCACCATGACGTCGCCGCCGCGCGAGCCCGGCACCGCTCCGCTGATCAGGAGGAGCTGGCGTTCCGCGTCGACGCGGATGATCTCCAGATTCTGCACCGTGCGGTTGGCGTTACCCAGGTGACCGGCCATGCGCTTGCCGGGAAACACGCGGCCCGGATCCTGGTTCTGGCCGATCGATCCCGGCTTGCGATGGGAGACCGAGTTGCCGTGGCTCGCCCGGTTGGATGAGAAATGGTGGCGCTTGATGACCCCGGCAAAGCCCTTGCCCTGGGACACTCCGCTCACATCCACCTTCTGGCCCACCTTGAAGATATCCGCCCCGACCGTACCGCCTTGCTTGAGGTCCGCGAGAGCCTCGGCCGGCACCCGGAACTCCCTCAGGACGTGGCCGGCCTCGACGCCGGCCTTCGCGAAATGACCGGCCGCCGCCTTGTTCACGCGGGACGAGCGCCGCTTGCCGAAAGCGACCTGGACGGCGCTATAGCCGTCGGATTCCGCATTCTTGATCTGCGTGACGCGGTTGTTCGACACATCGACCACCGTCACCGCGATGGCGTCGCCATCGTCGGTGAATACGCGCGTCATGCCGACTTTTCGGCCTACCAGTCCCAAGCTCATGTTCTTCGCCTATTCGTCAGTGTTGAGTGTTGAGT
>Ga0075418_10000878_pt1 | contig 32849 bp, 34 predicted proteins | sample SoiMetdeltSBSDD2_FD_81776 | JGI IMG/M metagenome (GOLD analysis project Ga0075418, IMG submission 81776) | Bulk soil microbial communities from a Populus tree surrounding site in Tennessee, USA - Soil MetaG P. deltoides SBSDD2 | ecosystem: Environmental > Terrestrial > Soil > Tree plantation... | reverse complement strand
TTTTGCAAGCCGGAGGTCACCGGTTCGATCGCGGTACGCCCCACTCCCATTAGGCCAAGCCGAAACGGGACCAAACCCCAGCAAATCGTCCGGATTGAGTGTCTCACGCGTACGCCCGCGAACCGGCCCTTTCGAACCCGCCGCGGATCTGCGCACCTAGCAAGCTATGCGTGGTGACTCTTCGCCCGCGGCAGCGATCGCCGTCTATGTGTTCGCGGTGCTTCCGGCTTGCCACCGGTGACTGATGGCGCGCGCGAGCCTGCGCGGCACCGCCACGATTGCCCACCCGAGCGCGATCGTGACCACCGCGAGCGCGAGATACGGGATCGTAAGGAAGATGAGCCCTCCGAAAACGATGACGACAGGCGCCACTGCATACCAATACATCAACCGCATGATCTGCCTCCTGGGTCGGCCTTGGTGCATTTTGTCACGCAACCGAGCATCCACGGCGGCAGCCTGGGATCGCATCCGCCGAGCCCCTGGCACGGGTCGCCAGTCTGAGCGCAGTCAGGCGCGGTGCTCGGCACGAACGCGAGACGAAGGAGCGTGCGGGATCGATCCCGTACGCTCCACTTCCACCGCGCGGGTCGTTTGAGACCGCTCGCACGGTGCGGCGAGATCAGAGCGCTGCGTAATCCTTCATAGTGCTGGCGTTCGCTGCCCGGCGATGCGTTGGGTGGTGTCCGTGATCACGGATTCGATCACGCTGGCGGATACCTCCGCGGAAGCGTCTGGCTTCCGCGGTCGTGAAGCTGGCGGACTGCCGTCCGAGCTCTGATTCGCAGTGACGAAGGGCCGCATCACCCGTTCGTACTGCGTGAACGCAGCTCGACGATGGCCGGATGCGGCGGCCCACTCCCCGGCGAGCACGTAGGCGCCGATGAGTGCGAGGCTCAAGCTGGGCATTCGACCTGAGCAGCGATGTCCGCACGGCCCTCACCCGCAGCCGTGGACTCAAATCAAGCTGATCGGCGGCGCCACTGGTCGAAACACCGCTCGCTCAGCCGCGGTTGCACTACGGTAGGCGCTCGTTGAGGTCACGGGCGACCCGGGCCGGCACGCCAGCACGCTTGCGGACGATTTCGTACCCATCGGCAGCGCCCACAACCTCTTCAACATCCGGCTCGGCGTGGTCGGCGCGGATTACGAAGAGGACGGGATCTGATCGAACCCGCTCGTACTCGATCGGCGTCAGCCTCAGCTGCTCGGTGCAGCCGGCGGCACCGCACTCGCAGACGATTTCGAACGTCCCCGTCATCGGCGCCATTGCGTCGTTCAGCTCCTCGAGGTTCTCGTTGATCGAACGGAAGAGGGCTTCGTTCCGCCCGATCCGCTCGGCTCGCTCATCCATCGTGACTTCTTCCCTCTCGATCACCTCGTCGCGGGCAGCCGAAGCCGCCGTTTGAGCGACCCGAGACGCGGCTACCACCGTTAAACCGTGCCGAAGGGCGCAGCGAAGCTTCCTCCGCGTTATGCAAGCGCTGAGCTGATCGGGCGCGGCGGCATGGGTGACGTCTTCGCCGCCTCCGACCGCGACCTACGCCGCCGCGTGGCCGTGAAGGTGCTCGCCGACCGCTTTGCGGACGACGAATCGTGCCGAAGGCGGTTCAAGCGAGAGGCGCTCGCCGCCGCTCGGTTATCCGGACACCGAAACGTCGTGACCATCTACGACGTCGGCGAATGGAACGAGCGACCGTTCATCGTAATGGCGTTGCTAACGGAGGGCACGGTCGCGGATCGCATCAAGGTCGGCGACGTCCGTCGCAGCGAAGCGCTCAAGTGGCTCGAACAGACGGCCGAGGCGCTTGACGCGGCTCACGCAGAGATGGTCGTGCACCGCGACGTCAAGCCCGCCAACCTCCTCCTCGACGCGCGCGACGACGTGCATGTGGCCGACTTCGGCATCGCCCGCGTCCTCGACGCCAGCACGGGCGGGATCACCGAGACCGGAAGCGTGCTGGGGACGGCCGGCTACCTCTCGCCGGAACAGGCGAGCGGGAAGGGCGCGACGAGCGCCAGCGACATCTACTCACTCGGCGTGGTCGCCTATGAGCTGCTCGCGGGACGCCGGCCGTTCGAGCGGCAGACGCCGACGGCCGAGGCCGCAGCGCACATCCAGGAACCAGTGCCACCTGCATCGGCTTCGAGCGATCTCCCGCGAGTCGTCGACGTGGTCTTCGAGCGCGTGCTGGCCAAGGAGCCGGACGCGCGCTACCGCTCGGCTCGCGAATTCGTCGCTGACCTGGTGGACGCCCTCTCCCAGGGCGAGCAGGAGACGCTTGTGCTGCGTCGCCCTGCGCTTCCGGTCGCCGCGGCCGCACCACCGCGGCGCTACGGCTGGTTGATCGCGGCCGTCGCCGGACTGCTGCTCCTCGGCGGAGGCGGACTGGCCGGTGCGCTTGTAGCTGGTGGCGACGAGCAGAAGCCGCGGGTGAAAAGGGTTCTCCGGACCGTCACGCAGACCCTGCCGGGTGTGACAGTCAGGAGTGTGCGGACCGTGATGACTACGGCACCCGCTCCGCCTCCTCCCCCGCCCCCTCCGCCCCCGCCGCCTCCTCCCCCGCCGCCTCCGCCGCCGCCGTCTGCTCCAGCATCAGCGGCGAGTGGGCAGCAACTCACCGACGACGGCTACGCGCTCATGAACGAGGGACGCTATTCCGAAGCGCTTCCGGTGCTCCGGGAGGCGGTCTCGAAGCTCGACGGGACGGGGGAAATCTACGAGGCCTACGCTGACTACAACCTCGCCTATACGCTGATCCACCTCGGGCGGTGCTCCGAGGCGGTGCCGCTGCTGGACGAATCGGAGCAGATCCAGGGACACCGCGACGAGATAGACGCAGCGCGCGAGGCAGCGGCGGCCTGCTAGTGCCAAAACGCGGCCGTCAGCTGCGTTGAACTCAGCCGTTGGCACGCGGTACCCGAATGTGAACCACCTGTAGTTCGGCGTGCCGTGGGTCGTGTGCCCGAAGCGTGCGATCGACTCGGCTCGCTCGACGATCGTGGGAACGAAGCCGTAATGCGCCGAAGCCAGTGGGCCGTCTTGAGCCCGGCGATACCGGCTCCAGAAATCAAGATGCTCACGGGGGCACTCTGCACTGATGACGGATTCGACCAGGACAGATGACCACGGACCGCACGCACCAACTCCCGTCTCTGCAAATCCGCAGCGCGGCCGCTGCCCATGAACCCAACCGCGGACGTGCGCGCATGCGTTCCGCTGTCCCTGTACGCTCCCACCTCACAGCAAGACCCGGCGCTTCTCGCGGAAGGGAGAGATGGCGACCGAAACGAGCCGTGGCTCGAAGCCCGCGGTTCACATGTCGAAGATCAACTCGCAGCAGCCGCAACCCCCGGCTGCCTCTGGCTGGCGCCGATGATGGCGATCGCGAAGAAAGCCGCCGCTCCTCTTGCATTTCAGACGCTCGGCGGCTTCGGCGTCCAGCGGGGCGGCCAGGACGTGCCGGCGGCCGAATGGAAATCGAAAAAAGCGCGCGACGTTGTCAAGCTCCTCGTCGCCGCGCACGGCCGTCCGCTGACCCGGGAACAGCTCGCGGAGGCGCTCTGGCCCGGCGATCCGCCCCCGCTGACTGGCAATCGACTTTCCGTCGCGCTTAGCACCCTGCGGGCGGTGCTCGACCCGGACCGCCGCTTCGAGCCCGATCACTTCCTCGCGGCGGAGGAAGGAACCGTCCGTCTGCGTCTGGAGAACGTCGTCGTCGACGTCGAAGCGTTCCTCGCGGATGCGGAGGCGGCCCTCCACGCGTGGCGCGAAGAGCGCTCCGAGGACGCTCGGACGTCGCTCGAGGACGCGGAGCGGGCATACAGCGGCGACTTCCTCCCGGAGGAGCGACACGAGGCGTGGGCCGAGCCGTTACGAGACGAGGCACGCGGGGTCCACGTGGAGCTGGCACGCACCTTGGCAGCTGCGAGTGAGGGCAGCGAGGCGGCTCGCTACCAGCTCCGGATCCTCGAGACGGACCCGTATGACGAGAAGGCGCACATCGGGCTGGTCAAGGCACTCGCGCAGGCAGGCGAGTACGACGAAGCGCGGCGTGCGTATGCGACCTACACCGCTCGGATGAGCGAGATCGGATTGGAGCCGGTCGCGTTCGACACCCTGGGGACGACCTCGACCTGGGGCGACTAGGTCGCGGCGATCGGACGTCCGACGACGAGCACATCTTGCAGCTCGGGATCGAGCTCGCGGAGCTCGGCGTCGGGGAGGACGCCCATGGCATCCAGCGCCTTGGAGAAGAAGCAGCGGGCAGAGGCGGCCAGGGCGACATCCATTATGTCGGTGTCCGAGAGGCCCAGATCGCGGAGCCGCTGGTGGTCGGCCTCGTCGATCGAGGCCGCGTCGTCGACCACGCGCTCCGCGAAGTCCATGACCGCCACGTCGACCTCGTCCAGCCCCGCCGCACGGTGGTCGAGGGCAATCTCGCGCACAGGCTCGCCGAAGGACTCGATCAACACCCGTCCGTGCACCAGGGAGCAGTAGCTGGAGCGGAGCCGCCGGGCAGCGGCGAGCGTCGCCAGCTCGTAGCGCCGTAGGTCCATTCCGGCCTTGATCGCCGTGTTCAGCTGCACCCAGCCCGCGAGGACCTCCGGCCGCTCGCCGAAAGCTCGGGCCGCGTTCTCGGGCATCGACATGCGCGAATTGTGCCCGTCAGGCACCGCCCACGTCCTCGGCAAGCTCGAGCACGACGGGGACGATGAGATCGACGTCGGCCGAGCCGGTGCGCCAGTTGACGATCGCGGGGCGAAACGCGACCTTGCTGTCCTGCACCGTTGTGCCGAAGTAGACACGCCCGTCCTCCAGCACAGCCCGCCCCAACCGGCGGTTGAGCTCGTCGAGCTCCACCTCGGCGACGCCGTCTGGCCGGTACCGGAAGCAGACGACGTTCAGGGGGACGTCCGCGAGACGCTCCAGGCGCGGTTCGGCATCGATTTGCCCGGCGAGGCGCTGCGCGAGCTCCACGTGACGCTCGACCATGCGGCGGTAGCCGCCGCGGCCGTAGGCGTGGAGCGTCGCCCAGACCGGAAGAGCGCGGGCACGCCGTGACATCTCCGGGGCGAGGTTGCCGAAGACGGGCCGGTCGCCATCCTCGCCACCCAGGTACGCGGCCGACGTCGTGAACGCGCCGTAGTGCAGTCCGGGGTCGTGGACGAACGCAACGCCGCAGTCGTAGGGGACGTTTAGCCACTTGTGCCCGTCGACGCTCACGGAGTGCGCGCGGTCGACCCCCTCGACCAGGTGGCGCGTCGAAGGCGAGACGGCCGCGAACAGCCCAAACGCCCCGTCCACATGCAGCCACGCGCCGTAGCGCTCGGCGAGATCTGCGAGGTCGGCCAGCGGGTCGCAGGCGCCGGTGTTGACGTCGCCGGCCGTGGCCAGCACGATGGCCGGCTCGCCGTCGAGTTCTCGAAGGGCCTCCTCGACGCCCTCCGGTGGGAGCACGTGCACGCGCCCCCTCCCCAGTCCGAGCATGGCGAGGGCTTTGGTCGCGCTCACGTGCACGAATTCGGTGGCGAGGACGGGCGGCAGCGCGGTGAGCCCCTCCTCCTCCACGTCGATCCCGCGCCGCAGGCCCCACCAGCGGCGCCCCGCGGCGAGCCCGGTGAAGTTCGCCGTCGTCGCACCGGTCGTCAGCACGCCGCTCCACGTCGACGGCAGCCCGAAGAGCTCCTTCAACCAGTCGAGCGCCACCTGCTCGAGCCGCATCGCGAACGGCGAGCTGACCCAGTTGAGCGCGATCTGGTCGAGAGCACCGGCGAGCCAGTCCGCGCCGAGAGCCGCCGGCGTCCCGCCGCCCATGACGAAGTGGAAGAAGCGCGGGCCCGCCGAGCGAGTCGACTCGGCGTCGGCCATCTCGATCAGCTCCCGGAGCGTCGCAAGCGCGCCGTCGGCCTCCTCGGGGAGTGGTTCTCTTCGACCGCCGAACAACGAGGGCGGCCGGACGCGGGCCTCGTCGAGCCGGTCGAGGTAGCGAGCGGCCTCCGTCGCGACGAGCTGGAGCGATTCGGCGACCGAATTGCGGTCATCGCCAGGCAGCATGGAAGAAACGATGGCAGTTCCGCGTTTAGTAGACAATCATCGAGTATCGAAAAAGTAAGGAGGAAAGATGGCTCTCACAATCGGCGACACGGCACCGGACTTCGAGGCCCACACCACCGAGGGGCCGATTCGCTTCCATGACTGGATCGGCGACTCGTGGGCCATTCTGTTCTCGCACCCCAAGGACTTCACGCCGGTGTGCACGACGGAGCTTGGCTACATGGCGAAGATCAAGCCCGAGTTCGACAAGCGCAACGTCAAGGTGATCGGTCTCTCCGTCGACTCGACCGGCGACCACGAAGGCTGGTCGAAGGACATCGAGGAAACCCAGGGCCAAGCGCCCAACTACCCGATCATCGCCGACGCCGACTACAACGTGTCCAAGGCGTACGGAATGCTTCCGGCGGAAGTCGAGGGCGACGCGAAGAGCCGGACGCCGATGGACAACCAGACCGTCCGTAACGTCTTCGTCGTCGGCCCGGACAAGAAGGTCAAGTTGATCCTCGTCTACCCGATGACGACGGGCCGGAACTTCGACGAGGTCCTGCGGGTAATCGACTCGCTACAGCTCACCGCGAACCACCGCGTGGCGACCCCGGTCAACTGGCAGCACGGTGAACCCGTCATCATCGCCGGCTCGGTTTCGAACGATGAGGCGAAGGAGATCTTCGGGGAGTGGGAGGAGCCGAAGCCGTACATCCGGATCGTGCCGCAGCCGCAGTAAGCCGACTCGGCACCTGGATGGTCAACTGGTACGCGGTCGCCGAGGACGACCGCTGGACCGTCTTCGACGCCGGTGTCCCCGGATACTGGCCCCAGCTCGAGGAGCACGGCATATCGCCCGGCTCGGTTGAGGCGGTCGTGCTCACTCACGCGCACCCCGACCACGTCGGAGTGGCCGAGAAGCTGCGCCGGGCCGGCGCGCGCGTATACGTGCACGAGGCCGACGGCGAGCTGGCGACGACCGCCAAGCAGTCGTGGAAGAACGAGCGATCATTCCTCCCGTACTTTCGGCACTCAATGGCATGGAGGCTCTTCGCACACCTCGCCCGAAACGGCGCGGCCAAGCCGAACAAGATCTCGCAGGTGACGGCGTTCCGCGACGGCGACATCCTGGACGTGCCTGGACGCCCGCACGTGATCCACACACCCGGGCACACGCCCGGCCACTGTGCGCTTCACCTGCAGGATCGCGCCGTCGTGATCGTCGGCGACGTCATTTGCACGCTGAATCCCCTGACCGGGAAACGCGGGCCGCAACTGATGCCACGGGCGTTCAACCAGTCGAGCGCGCAGATCCTGGAGTCGCTCAAGAGAATCGAGGAGCTCGATGCGCACACCGTTTATGTCGGGCACGGCGAGCCGTGGCTGGATGGCGTCCGCTCCGCCGTCGAGCGGGTGTGCGCCGTCGGGCCGACCTAGTCCCGCCTCAGCAACCGCAGAAGCTCGTAGGGCAGCGCGCGGTCCCCCACGATTCGCGTAAGGCCCCGGAGCATCGCGGTGCGTGGGTTCTGCTCTCCCTGTAGCAGCCGGAGGAGGAGGTGGGGGTCGGCCGCCTCGACCACCGTGTCCGCGCGCGCCCGCTTGCGCGTGACGACAACCCTCCCGCCGGAGACGCTGACGTGCCACGGCTCGACGCCGTCGACGTCGAACCGGATCGAGCCCTCCACGTGCCTCGAACGCTCCAGGTCGAGGACTGCGGGGAGCGAATCGAAGAACGCGTTCAACTCCGCCACGTCCGGAGCCGAAGGAGCGGCCTCGCGCGTCCCGCTCGCGTCGGCCTCGCCCCAGCGACCGGGGATTCCCCTGAGCGAGAGCCGCCCGATGAGCGCGGGCAGGTGCGGGTCGGACCGGAGCTCGTCTCCGTCGGGCTCGAGCCCGAGGACGGTGCGGATGAGCAGGAGCGGCGTACCGGAGGCCCAGGCCTGCGGGCTGCAGGCGGTCGGATACTCGACGGGGAACCGTGTCTCCGCCTGTGGGTAGCCCGCGAACGCCTCGGGCAGGCGACCCTGGAAGTAGGTCGCGGCCTGGAGGAGCGCTCCGGCGATGCGAGCGGCCTCCTCGCGGTAGCCGTAGCGGGCGAGACCGGCGGCGATCAGGGAGTTGTCGTGCGGCCAGACAGTGCCGAGGTGGTAGCCGATCGGGTTGTACGTGACCTCGTCGGCAGACATCGTGCGCACCCCCCATCCGGAGAAGAGCCCCGGACCGAGGAGGTGGCGTACGACCGCCTCGGCCTTGTCCTCGTCCACGATGCCACTCCAGAGCAGATGCCCGATGTTGGAGGTGACCGAGTCCACCTGCCGCTTCTCGCCGTCGAGGGCGAGCGCGAAGCAACCGAGGTCCTCGACCCAGAAGTCCCGGTTGAATCGCTCCTTCAGGCCGGCGGCTTCACGCTCGAGGCGGACGGCGAGCTCGTCGTCCTCCCAGACCTTGCGCGCGAGGCGCGCGCAGCGCATCTTCGCGTCGTAGACGTACCCCTGGACCTCGCACACCGCCCGCGGCGCCGGGGCGAGGGTTCCGTGCCGGTCGACGATCGAGCTGTGTGAGTCCTTCCAGCACTGGTTGTCCAGTCCACTCTCGACGTTCCGGCGCTGGTACTCGACGTAGCCGTCGCCATCGAGGTCGCCGTAGCGATCGATCCATTCGAGGGCGGCGCGGGCCTCACGCTCGAAGCGATGGACGAGGTGGGCGTCGCCGGTCCAGCGCTCATACTCGTCGAGCACGATCAGGAAGAGCGGTGTCGAGTCGACGGAGCCGAAGTACGGAGAATGCGGCCGCTCCTCGAACGCGGTCAGCTCGCCGAAGCGAAGCTCGTGCAGGATCTTGCCCGGCTCCGCGTCGCGGAAGGCGTCGTCGGTCCGTGACTGGAAGAGCGCGAGCGAGATCAGGGTCGCCTGGGCCAGGTCGGGAACGAACGAGAGAGCCTGGTAGCTCGTGATCAAACTGTCCCGGCCGAAGAGCGCCATGAACCAGGGCAGCCCGGCAGCCGGAACGGCCTGTCCCTCCCGCAGGATCGCGGGGTAGAACCGCAGTGCGGCCAGGTCGACGAGGCTGCGAGCGTAGATCTCCTCGAGCGGGCGCCAGTCGCACTCGAGGTCCGGCGCCCCCGCCAGCCACTCGTCCAGGCTGGCTGCACCCTCCGGCTTCGCCTCCACGTCGCCGTGCTGGTAGCGCGGGCGCTCGAGCGGGACGGGATCGCTGGAAAGCGCCGGGACGACCTCCAGGCACGTGTTCCAGCTGCTCTGTGGCTCGAGCCGGACCCGGAAGGTGATTCCCCGCTCGTCCAACTCCGCCTCGGGGCCGGTGGCACTGATCCAGGTCTCACGCACATAGCGCTCGCGCGTGTAGCGCAGGACGATTCTGCCGTTCTCGAGGTGCTGTGACGTGGTGCCCTTTTTGGGCAGGGCATCCTTCACCTCGAAGAGGTCGGCGAAGTCGGCGGCCACGTCCACCCGCACCTCGAGCTCGACGGGCTCGCGCCCGTGGTTCATCACCGCCACGTCCTCGTGAAAACCGTCCCCGACGAAGCGCTGCCGGAGCACCGAGACGGACGAGTCGGTGTAGACCGTCCCCGTCCCGCGGACCAGGAAGAACTGCGCGAACGAGTAGTGGATGTCGTCGGTCGAGAGCGGGGACAGGCTCTCGCCGTCGAGCGTCAGCTTCCACTTCGAAAGGAAGCGCGTGTCGTGGAAGAAAAGTCCCTGCGGGTCGCTCGGCGACGCGTCGACGTCACCGCTGCGGTCGCTGACGACGAAGGTGCTGCCCTGGAGGCTGCTGACGGTGGGGCCCAACGCGCCCGGAGATTAGGCAGGCCGCGCTTTCCCGTGCAAGATCATCGACGCGACGACGCCGCGGCCAGAATCCGGCCGAGCGCCGTCACGAGCGCGTCCACGTCCGACTCGTCGTTGTAGGCCTGGAGCGACACGCGGATCGACTGGACGCCGGGCAGCTCCTGGAGCAACACCTCGATCGAGTATTCGTCCAGGAGCCGGTTCTGCACCTCCCAGATGTCGCACGACGGGAGCGCGGCGGCAAGCATCTGAACGAACGAGTCCTCTGCCGGAGTGAGAGGTTCGAGATCGAAGAGCTCGGCGAGCCGGTCGCGCGCCTGGACGCCGAGCGCGTGACAGCGGACGCGGACAGCCTGCCAGTCGTGTTCCTCCTGGAAGCGGATCGCCGCGGGCACGGCGAGCCATGCGGCCGGATCGCGGGTTCCGAGCCAGCGCCGCCGCGAGTCGAACCCTTCTTCCTCCTCCCAGTCCCAGCTGAGGACGAGCGGCTCGAGCAGCTGGTGCCGCTCGGGCCGCACCCAGAGGAAGCCGGCGCCCTTCGGCGCGCAGAGCCATTTGTGGCAATTGCCCGCGTAGAAGTCGGCGCCGAGCTCCTCCAGCGCAAGCGGGATCTGTCCCGGAGCGTGCGCGCCGTCCACGATGGAAAGGACGCCCTGGCCGCGGGCTCGCCGGCACAGCTCCTCGACCGGAAAGACGACGCCCGTGTAGCAGCTGACGTGGCTACAGACGACAGCTCGTGTGGGCGGATCGACGCCAGCCCACAGCTGCTCGAGCGCCTCCCCCACTCCGACTCCCGGCTCGATCGCGACCGTCACGTAGCGCGCGCCCGACCGCTCGCACACATGCCGCCAGAGCATGTCGACGGCGCCGTACTCCCCAATAGGCGCGAGCACCTCGTCCCCCGGCACGAGGCGGAGCGAGCGTGCAACCGCGTTCAGTCCCTCGGTCGCGTTGGTGGCGAAGACGAGGTTTCCGGGAGCGGCGCCGACGTACCGAGCGAGAGTCGCCTTGGCGTCGTCGATCAGCCCGGGGTAGCGCCGCTGGCGAGAGAGGAACTCGACGGGTTGGCGTTCCAGCTCGAGCTGAAGCCGCTGGTACTCCTCGAACACTGGCCGAGGGCACGCGCCGAACGAGCCGTGGTTGAGGAAGACGACGTTGGGGTCGAGCAGAAATTGGTCGCGCAAGCGGCGGCGCTCCTCAGGCCGATACGACCTCGCCCACCCTCGCAGGCGCCTCGACGGTCTCGGCCTGTCGCGCCTCGAGGTCGAAGAAGAGCAGGGTGGTCGCAATACCGAGTGCCGGGCGAATGAGCACATAGACGGCTGAGCCGACCAGGTTCAGCAAATCGGGTCCGACGTGTGTGGTGAAGAGGACGATGAAGCCGACGATCGGGCCGGAGGCGATGCCGATGAGGAAAATCAGCGTCAGAAGTATGAGCGAGCGCCCCCAGCTGACCCGTACGAGCTTAGGCCCTCGTACCAGTGCCGCAAACGGCCCGCACCGATCGATGTAGATCAGCTGCGACAGGAAGAGCCAGCCGGCGAACCACCAGACGAGCACACCCACCAGGACGACGATGCCGACCGCGGTGGCCGCGTCGCTCAACTCGTCGACACCCGCGATGTCGTCCAGAAGCGACGGTATGGAATCGAGCAAGACCCGAACGATGATCAGCAGCAAGACCCAGACGAGAACCACCGCAACCAGCAACCACGGCAGGCGGCGAATCACGGCCCACCATGTGCGAAGGACGTTTACCGCCTGACCCCGGTCGAGGCGATCGAGCGCAACGGCGATAGCGGCCCCAACGACGAGTTCGGACAAGAAGGCGGCGTAGCCGAGTCCCACGCCACTGAGATGCGGACGGGATCCAGTGATCAGAGCCTCGACGAGCGCTACGACGATTGCGACGACGACCGAGAACAGGCCAAGCCCGAGGAAGAGCGGCATCCGTTTGCGGTACATCCGCAACGAGGCTCGCAAGATTTGCCCGCAGTCGCGGCGCGCCCGGATCGGCGTGAGGTCGACCGGCGACCAGTTCGTACGCTTCACCAGCCAGACGACCAGCGCGATCAGCAGGAGCAGTACGAGGCCGATCGTCGCGCCCGCGATCGGCGGAGACCAGTAGTAGAAGTTGAGGAGATTGCTCCCCTGCCTGACGACCGCGCAGAACGCGCCGGTCACGCTCTCTCCGAGCGTCGCCCCGGTCGGCAAAGCAAAGCTCGAGGGGCGGGCCTCGTCTTCCCACTCGAAGGGAGCCGCCCACCTTGGCTTCATGTTCGGCCCGGTTGGCCCGTTGTTCGCTCCAGGCAACTTCTGCCCCCAGCGGCCTTCGAAGGCAATCCATGCGTAGGGGGCGTGCGCCGAGTGGACGGTCGAAGGTATGACGAACGCCCTTAGCCTCTTCTGGAGCATCGGGCCGCGCGTGTCATCGCAGCCGACCCCCTCGGTGGCGCTTGCGCCCAGCCACAGCGACTCCGAGAAGTAGCTCGCGTGTGAGCCCACGGCGGAGTAGACGACTGGATGCGTGCCGACCTTCTCGACCTTGTCGCTGTCCCAGTCCGCACGCTCGCCGCCCTCGTGCTGGGAGTACGCGACCGTGTCCGGCTCCGTCAGCAGAGCCGCTCCGACCGTGCCGACGGGGAAGACGATCTGGATTCCTTCCCAGTCCGCCTCGTGCTTGTCGTTGAAATTGTTGAAGTAGTAGAAAAACCAGTACTGGAGCGCCAACCTGCCTAGCTCACCAGCCTCGTCACTCTGACTGACGATGCGCGCGAAGGCGACTGATGGCTTCCCGGCCGCGTACCGCTTGCCGTCCCTGTCGTATCTGCACCGCGGGTAGAGCGGCTCACCCGGGAAATCGAGGTAGTAGCCCTGGCCCTTGTCGTACAGGTCGGCCCCTGTCGGCGCCCGCTTGACGATCGGGTGGTGCTTAGCCGGACTGCGGAGCACGACCTCGCGGTTTCCAAGGACGATGCTGACGGGCACGGGCCGCCACGGCTCCCCGTCCTTGCACGGCGCTTTCTGCACCGCAAGCGCAATTATTGGCGCGTATCGGTCCGCGAGCTGCTGCCTTGAGCTCGCGGAAGACGCCGCAGGCGCGAGAGCGAGCGCACCGATAGCCGCAACTGCTGCGAGCAGGGCTATGCGGCTAGGACGCATGAACGCGCGGGAACCGAAGATCAACGCTCACTCTCGGCCGGCTCGTTCGTGAGCCGCGCGGCAGTCGCGGGATGCCCGGCGCACGCGCGCGTCCCCGTCATCGCGCGGGCAGGGCCCCCGAACGAGCCGTGGTTGAGGAAGACCATGTCGGGATCAAGCAGGAACTGGTCGCGCAAGCGCCGGCTCCGCTTTCTCGCTCCCCTCCCGCTCGCGCATGAGCTCCCGCTCACTGCGTTCCATGAAGCGAAGCGTGATCAGGAGCACCAGGGTCACGACGAAGCCGATGCACGCTGCGAACTGCGTCTGGAGGAAGACGAACACCTGCACGAAGAAGAGCTCCACCAGCAGAGCGCGATCCCACATCGCGTAGGCAGCGAGCCGAGAGTGGCGAAGCCGCACGAGCCCCCAAAGCACGAACATGCCGGCGATGAGGGTCGAGACGATATTCGCCCATTCGACGAACCCATAGTCCCCCGATTTGGAGGTGACGCTGGAGACGATCTTGACCGTTTGCTGCGCCCGCAGGTGCGGCTCGAACGCGAAGATGAGGCTCACGATCTCGATGAGGACCACGAAGGACCAGAACACGAAGATCGCAGTCACGATGGCGACGAACCACCGTTTGGTGACGAACCGGGCGTAGCGATCGTGCACAGCGTTCATCAGACGCTGCACAGGAGGGGCCTTGGACGGCGGGAGGACCTGCGCGTTCTCGAACAAGGTTCGGAGGGGAGCGACGGCGGGATCGTTCTGGTCGGCTCGGTCGAGGAAGCGGAGGGCGCGGCGCTGCTCATCCGCGTCCAGGTCGTCCAGAGCCGCGTCCTTCGCGAGCTCGATTGCGTTCACGAGGTACTCCGTTGGGCTGGGGATGCGGCGGATGTGTAGCGCTCGCGCGACCAGGTAGAACACGACGAAGAAGATGTAGATGATCGCCCCGGTCGGCTTGAAGAAGTAGTTGTTGTCCGACGTGAGGAACTTCCCCAACTCGTCGATGAAGAAGCCGAGGCCGATGCCCCCGAGAATCGCGCCGACACGCCGGATGACAGGACTGAGATACGAGAGGAGGAGGAAGATGGCGATCAGCATTCCCAGCCCGCCCCAGAGCAGGTGCGCGATATGGAGTCCGTGACCGCCGAGCTGCGGGTAGTTCGTCAACCAAAGCTGCGTCCGGATGAGCAGGATCGTCGCGATCGCGCAGATCATCACCGTGTCGAGCAACGTCAACATGTCGTAGGCGCGCGTCCCCGCGCCGGACATTCGCGGGCCAAACAGGCGCGTCAGCACCCCTCGATCCTACTCCCGCACTAGGATCGGGACAATGGAGATCCGGATCTACTTCAGCGACGACCGGATCGTGGCCCTGCTCATCCTGGCTGCGTTCCTGATCACCTTCCTGCTCACGCGCCTGTACACGCGTCTCGCGCGCACCCGCGGCTGGGGCAGCGGCAGCGCCGGCGACATCCACATCCACCACATCGTCGTCGGAATGGTCTTCGTGCTGGTCACCGGATGGGCTGCGCTGGCGCTCCACCCGGAGGAACCGTGGCTCGCGGTACTCGGGGTCTTCTTCGGCATCGGCGCGGGGCTCGTGCTCGACGAGTTCGCGCTTCTCCTCCACATGAGGGACGTGTACTGGGCGCAGGAGGGGCGCTCGTCGGTGGACGCCGTCATCCTGGCGACGCTGATCGGGGGCGTCGTCGTGGTCGGCATGACCCCCGCCGGCCTCGAGAGCTCGGCGTCCGCCTACGTGGTCGCGGGATCACTCGTCCTCGCCGTCCTGGCCTCCATCGTCTCGATCCTCAAGGGCAAGCTCTTCCTCGGAGTGATCGGACTCTTCATTCCGATTCTCGGCTACATCGCGGCCATCCGGCTCGCGCGGCCGAACTCGCCGTGGGCACGCTGGCGCTACAAGGACAACCCGAGGAAGATGGGCAGGGCCATGGAGCGCGATGTCAAGCGCGAGCAGCGCAAGACCCGAGTCCGCGACTTCCTCGGCGGAGCACCGACCCTGAAGTCTCCCGAGGCTTGATCCGCGAGCGATTCCGGCTCGTGGCCGCCAGAGCCGGTCGGATCAAGAAGCCCGAGCCGGTCGCCGCCGTGCGACCGTCCCCAGCAGCACACCCGCGGCCAGAAGCTGCAGCCACGTGGGCAGGCCGCCGCGACGGTGCAGCCCGCGCACCCGATGGCTCGGGAACAGCTTCCTTCCGCCCGGACGCGGGAGCGGGAGCATGTGCTCGAGATCGGGCGACGACGCGGCCGCCGCGCCGATCGTTGCCGGATCGAGCGGTCCGCGGCGCGCGGCGACGAACGCGAGCGCGGCCACACCACTCCAGAGCTCGAAATTCGGCCACGGGATGTCCTCATGCGGCGTGACGTCCCCGGCGAGATGAAGCAGGAACCCGAGGGGCAGCGCGACGGCCCGCGACCGGACCAGTGCGCCTGCCGCGGCCCCGGTCGCGACGTGAAGGGTGACGATCATTGGCGTGAGTTTGGCAGGATCTAGGGCGGCATGGAACTCATCCACACCTGCTACCGCATCGCGGACATCGACCGCTCAGTCGAGTTCTACGAGGCCCTCGGCTTCGAGGAGCTACACCGAATGCCGATCCGCGATGAGGCAATCAACGTCTTCATGGGCCTTCCGGGCGACGGGCCGCGGCTCGAGCTGACCTACAACTTCGGCGTCGACTCGTACGAGATCGGTACCGGGTACGGACACATCGCGGTGACGGTCGGCGACCTCGACTCGACGCTCGAGCGGCTCAGCGAGCAGGGAATCGAACCCGAGCGCCCGCCCTACACGGTGCGCGAAGGCGGGTCCAGGCTGTGCTTCGTCCGCGATCCGGACGGCTATCGCGTCGAGCTGATCGAACGCGGCGAGTGACGAACTAGCGCCACAGGTCGGCGTGTGGGCGCTGCTAGAATCGATGGCGCCTCGCCCGACGCGACGCGGTTTAGCCTCTCCTTGGGAAGCCAGCGCGCCGGGCGCGGCGCTGTCAGGGGTCATACGGAGCCGGGGAGACAACTCCTGCCTGACGCCACCGAGCTGATTCCGTCGCGAGGAAGCCTCCGTGCGCTTCGCGAAGCGGCAGCGAGCTGCACCGCGTGCGACCTGTGGCGGTCGGGGACACAGACGGTCTTCGGTGAGGGCGCGAGCTCGGCGCGGATGATGCTTGTCGGCGAGCAGCCGGGCGACCGCGAGGATCGGGAGGGCAGGCCGTTCGTCGGCCCTGCGGGGCGACTGCTCGACGAGGCGCTCGAGGAGGCCGCGATCGACCGACGCGTGGCCTACGTGACCAACGTGGTCAAGCACTTCAAGTGGGTCGCGCGGGGCAAGCGCCGCATCCATGCGAAGCCGAACTGGACCGAGATCGCTGCGTGCCGCCCCTGGTTGGACGCGGAGCTCGCCGGAGTCAAGCCCGAGGTGCTCGTCGCGCTCGGCGCGACGGCAGCGCAGGCCCTCTTCGGCCGGGAGTTCCGGGTCACCAAGCAGCGCGGGCGCCCGATCGAGTCCGACCTGGCGCCGCACGCGCTGGCGACGATTCACCCCTCCGCGATCCTGCGCGCGGACGAAGGTGACCGCGAGAAAGAGCTGCAGGCCCTGGTAGACGACCTGCGGGTGGCGGCGAGGCTGTTGGGCTAGGGCCTCAGTCGCCCCAGTCGAAGTCCCGGGACTGGCTCCAGAGGTTCTGATCGATCTCCGGGAGCTGCTCGTCCGGATCCTCGCCCGGCCACTTCAGCGTCTTGGTCGCGACCGGAGCCGGGTCCTGACCATCCATCGTCTCTTCGAGCCGAGCCTGCTCCTCGGTCTTGAACAGCGGATGGTTGTCGAATGGATCGTCGGCTCTGTATCGATTCAGCGGCATCGACAGCTCGAGCTCGGCATTGCGCCGTTTCAGCTCGAGGTGATCCTGGATTACCTGCGCAAAGAACGACGGCGTCTCCACCGGCATATGTTCCCCTCCTGTGTCGGTGTCGAAGTTGTTCAAGCGGCGGATTGTAATCACTTTGCAGGAGATTCATCGTTCGTAAACGTCTCTGGAGATACAAGCGGCAACCGCCCGCCGGTTGCCACAATAGGGCCGATGGCCGTCGGCAAGGCGTTCACGCGCAAGGTAGGCCCCGTGGGGATCGCCCTCACCGCCTGGGACCTCTGGCGCCGGCTGCCGCCGGAGTACCGGCGGCAGATCGTCGAGACCACACGCAAGCACGGGCCCAAGCTCGCGGCCGCCGCGGCCGGCGCGGCGAAGCGCTACCGCAACTCGCGCCCTAAGCCGTAGCGAGCACTTCGCGCACGATCCGGTCCTGCTCGCGTGCGTGCGTCGTGGGATAGCCCTCGCTCGTGCTCGCGCGCCACTGCCGTCCGATGTAGCGAAGCGGAACACCGCGCGCGGCCTGCTCCAGCCGGTGCCGCGTCGCGCGCCACGCGCCCATGTTCTGCGGCTCCTCCTGCGCCCACACAATCTCCTCGAGGGCTGGGTAGTCGTTGACCAGCTCGGCGAACTCGTCGACCGGGAACGGGTACAGCTGCTCGAGTCGCGCCACCGCGATCTCCGGCGGCCGCTCGCCTGCGGCGAGGATGTCGTAGTAGAGCTTTCCCGAGACGACGACGAGCCGGCGCACACGCTCGTGGTCGGCGGCCGCGTCGTCGATGACCGGCCGGAATCGTCCCTCGGTCAGGTCGTCGAGCGACGAGGCCGCTTCCTTGAGACGGAGCAGCCCCTTCGGCGTCATCACCACGAGGGGGCGCGCGCTCGGATTGAGCGCCTGGCGCCGGAGCAGATGGAAGTACTGGGCCGCGGTGGAGGGGTTGGCCACGCGGATGTTCCCTTCCGCGGCCAGCTGGAGGAAGCGCTCGAGCCGCGCGCTCGAGTGCTCGGGCCCGTTTCCTTCGTAGCCATGGGGGAGTAGGAGCGTCAGCCGCGACGTCTGGCCCCACTTGGCGCGCCCGGAGACGATGAACTGGTCGATGACCACCTGGGCGCCGTTGACGAAGTCGCCGAATTGCGCTTCCCAGAGGACGATGGCCTCGGGCGCGGCGACCGAGTAGCCGTGCTCGAACCCGACCGCGCCGACCTCCGACAGCGGCGAGTTGTACACCTCGAACGACGCCCTGCCTTCGGTCAGGTTCTGGACGGGTGCGTAGCGCTCTCCGGTCTCGGCGTCGTGCAGGACGAGGTGCCGGTGCGAGAACGTCCCTCTTTCCGTGTCCTGGCCCGTGAGTCGGATCGGGATGCCGTCGACGAGCAGCGTGGCGAAGGCGAGCGCCTCGGCCTGGCCCCAGTCGATCGCGCCTTCTTCCAGCGCCGCCGTGCGCCGCTCGAGCTGGCGGGCCAGCTTGGGATGGACCGTGAAACCCTCGGGCACGCGGAGAAGCTCGCCGTTCAGCGAGCGCAGCTGCTCCTCGGGAACGTCGGTGACGATCTCCGCCGGGACCTCGGCGGGCGCCGCGTGATCCTCGTCGTCCTCTTGGCCAAAGCTCTCCTTCAGCGCTTCGTGCGCGCGGCGCAGTTCGTCCACGACCGCCTTCGTCTCCGCCTCGACCTCCTCCTGGCTGAGCAGGCCCTCCTGCACGAGCCGGCCCGCGAACTTCGCACGGACTGAAGGCTGGTTTGCGATCCGCTCCGCCATCAGCGGCTGCGTGTAGGCGGGCTCGTCCTGCTCGTTGTGGCCGTAGCGGCGGTAGCCGACCAGGTCGACGACGATGTCCTTGCCGAAGCGGCTGCGGTACGCGAGCGCGAGGCGGATCGCCGAGATGGCCGCCTCCGCGACGTCGGCGTTCACGTGGACGATCGGGATGTCGAACCCCTTGGCGAGGTCGCTCGAGTAGCGCGTCGAGCGGCCCTCCTGCGGGTCGGTGGTGAAGCCGATCTGGTTGTTGGCGATGATGTGGAGCGTGCCGCCAGTCGAGTAGCCGGCGAGGTCCTGGAGGTTGAGCGTCTCCGCGACGACGCCCTGGCCGGGGAACGACGCGTCGCCGTGGATCAGGACCGGGAGTGCGACCCGCGGGTCGTGGATCCCTGGGCCGGAGCTGCGGTCGGTCTGCTCGGCGCGCGTGCGACCTTCGACGATCGGGTCGACGGCTTCGAGATGGCTCGGGTTCGCCGCAAGGGTGACTGTGATCTCCCCCGCATCCGTCTGGCGGGTGCCCTCCGCGCCGTGGTGGTACTTCACGTCCCCGCTGCCGCGCTCTCGTTCGGCGGCAACCGCCTCGGTCGTCCGCTCGCCCTCGAACTCGCGCAGGATCTCCTCGTAGTGAACTCCGATCGTGTGCGCGAGGACGTTCAGCCGTCCACGATGTGCCATCCCGATCACGACCTCGTGAGCGCCGGCCTCGGCCGCGAGGTCGATCGTCTCGTCCAGCATCGGAACCAGAACGTCGAGCCCCTCGATCGAGAACTGCTTCTGGCCGAGAAACGTTCGGTGGAGATACTGCTCCAGACCCTCGGTCTGGATCAGGCGCGCAAGCAGCTTCCGCTTCTCCTCGGGCGAGAGCGGCGTGCGATACCGGCCGGATTCGATGGCTTTCCGCAGCCACACGCGTTCCTCGTGATTGGAGATGTGCTCGATCTCGTACGCCATCGTCCCCGAGTAGGTCTCCTTCAGATGCGGGAGGACCTCGGCGAGGTCGTCGCCGGCGACGTGCACGCGGACGACGGAGGCGGGGATCCGCCGCATCAACTCCGGCGTGAGGTTCAGGCTCGAGGGCTCGAGCGCAGGGTCTCCGACCGGCTCGGAGCCGAGCGGATCGAGGTGGGCGGCCAGGTGGCCGTGCGTCCTCAGCGCCTTGACAAGTGCGGTTCCGGCCGCGACCGCGTCGAGCAGCTGCCGATCGGGCTCGGTGGGAGGCGCGGTCTCTCGAACGGCGGGAGTAGGAGCGGCGGTCTCGACGGCGGCCGGCGCCCCGTTCTCCTCGGCGCGCAGCCGCTCCAGGAGGCGGGCGAGCCCCGGATGCGTAGCGACCACGTCGCTGTCTCCGCTCTCGAAGAGCGTGCGCCACTCCTCCGGAACGGCGTCTGGGTTTTCGAGGTATTGCTCGAGCAGAAGCCGTGCGTAGCCGGAGTTCAGTCCATCGACCTCGCGCGTGGTCATTGCTCTTGTTGTAGCAAGCGCCCTAGAACAGCGGCTTCTCGGTGACGATCGCGATGATCATCCCGAGGATGAAACACACGCTGGCCGTCGCCACCGCGACGGCCGCCAGCCGCGCGTGCCGCCCCCCGATTCCGGCGGCGATGAGCGCGAGCACGATCGCGAAGGGGTCGAGACGGATCGGCCGATACGCAAGCGACAGGAGCGCGGCGGCGATCGCGACCGCGGCCAGGAAGCCGGCTACGGTCTCGGCGGGCCGATTCTGCTCGACTGGTTGGGCGTTCATGCGCCTGCGCGGGCTCGTCGTGCGACGCGGGCGTAACGGCGGCCCGGCGAGCCATGCGGCCCGAGACTGCGGCGACCGCCAGGTCGGCGCGTCCACGGCGGTCTGGGCTCGATGTCCGGCCGCGCGACCAAGCGGGCGGCCTCGGCTGGGCCCTGCTCTCCCCTGATAGCCCAGTACACAACCACGCAGAGGTAGATGACCGGGATCTTGAGGATGACCATCAGGAAGATGAACTCCCAGACCATCACCCGGAGCGTACCACCTCAATCCTGAGGCAACACCTCCGCCAAAAGCGCGATCGTGACGAGGGGGATCGCTCCCAGGACGCTCAACAGCACGAAAGGCCTGACGGAATCGCGGCGTAGTCCGAGATACGCGCCGATTGCGGGCGCAATCGCGGCCCACAGCCATGAGCCGATCACCAGTGCGCCCATCAAGTTGCCGCCCGTTCCGCGGCAGAGGTCGTGGCGGAGCGTGCCCGGCCGCCCCGTGTCGGGCGTGAACGAACCGCAATAGCCAACGCTCCACAGTCCCAGGGTCACGACCAGTCCCAGGATGGCGAATCCGATCCCCAGGACGAAGCCCGCGACTTTCACGACCCCTTCGCCATTCCGTGCAGCCAGGACGGCAGATTCATGTCTGCCCGGATGAGCGCGCCGCGGAGTGCGCGAGCCCAGCGTTGTTGCAAGTACGTGGCGCTGCGAAAGAAGGGTTCGATCCGTCCTTGGGCAGCGAGAACCTCCTCCGGATGTCTCGTGAAGATTGCGGCGGCCTGGATTCGGATCGCCTCCGCGAAGAGCTCGAACACCCGGCCCATTCCGTGGTGACGCAGGCGGAGCCCGCCTGTGGCTCGGATATCGCTCCAGCGAGCGTTGAGCCGCTCGAATCGGTCGGCCAGCGCGTACCGGTCTTCCACGAATGGATCGACGTCGACGTGCGGCGGCTCTGCGTAGAGCTGCTCGAACCGCCTCAGCAGCCCTCCGTATGACCGAATCTGTCCATCGACCTTGGCGACGTAGCCGTGGAGCGCCGGGTCCTGCAGCGCAGACTTCGCCGCCGCGCCCGCCGCCGCGATCAGGGCTGCGGCGGCGAGCGCGATCGCGATTCGTGTCATTTGCGGGTGGATCCTACGACCCCCGCGGCTCGTAGCTCGTCCTGCGCGGTTGGTAGTGACTACCCCCGGCGATTCGCAGAGCCACGTACCAGTCGCCCGCATCGGAGTAACACCAGTACCGCATCGGAAGCCACCAGGCGTGATTCGCCTTACACGCGTCGATCGCTTCCTTCCAGAAGTTCACGTCGCAGTAGAGACGACCCTTCTGCGAGCCGTAGCAGACGTCGTGGTTGTAGCAGGCCAGCTGCCACTCGCCCTCGAACATCGTCCATGCCCACTCGGGGTTGCTGCAGTAGTCGCGGCCGTATACGTACGGCGCCGGAGGCGGAATGCCGACGTTGTCGTCGATGGTGAACCCGCCGCCGAGGTCGCCCCTGAATGCGGCTCCCTGGGCCCCTGGATAGACCCAATTCGGATTGATCCCATCGGGCGTATAGAAGGTCGTGCGATCCGGAGTACAGCGGTACGTGATCCCGCGATCCGGGTCGTACTCGTCGCAGCCGTTCGCGAGGTAGTACGCCGACGCCTTGGGGACGCCCGCTGAAAGCGACACGACGACGGCCGCCAGAAGAGCGAGCAGCAGCGCCACCATCGGAGCCGGCAGCGCGTGGATCCTTTTCATTGTTGCCTCCTTTCTCGTTTTCTCTTGAGGCAACGTAAGGATCAAAATCGCACGCATGGGACACGCGCCCGTGCCGAAATTGCGCCGGCGGACTACGCTCCACTCCGATGCCCTTCTTCCTGCTCGCTCGCCACGGCCAGTCCACGCTCAACGTCGAGCAGCGGGTCAACGGCGATCCCGGCGTCCCGGTCGACCTGACCGAGGACGGACGCGCGAACGCGCAGGCGCTCGGGCAACAGATCGCAAACATCCCGATCGGGCTGTGCATCCACACGCGCTTCGCGCGTACGCGCCAGACGGCGGAGATCGCGCTTACCGGACGGGACGTACCCTTCGAGGTCGAGCCACTGCTCGACGACGTGGACGTCGGCGACCTCGAGGGCGAGACGATCTACGACTACCGGCTCTGGAAGCAGGCGCATACGCGCGCCGACGCTTTCCCCGGTGGCGAAAGCCTCGACGACGCGGCGCGCCGCTATGCGGCTGCGTTCCGAAGGCTACTCGAGCGTGAGACGCCGGACGTCGTGCTGGTCGTGTGCCACGAGATCCCGCTGCGGTATGCGCTCAACGCGGCGGTCGGCTCCAAGGACCCCGACGGTCCGACGCGCGAGATCCGCAATGCGACGCCGTACCTCTTCGACGAGTCCTCGCTTCGACGGGCGACCGAGCAGATCGAGCAGATGGCCGGATAGGCTGCCGCCATGGGACGAGGTTCACGCGCCGTGAAGCGCTGGAGGAACGACCGTCAGCGCAAGAAGAAGGAACGCGAGAAGCGCAAGGCCACCGCCGCTATACGGCGTCCTCGGTCCTAGCTTCCAGCCAGTCGTAGAGCGGCCCCTCGGCAAACTCGAGGAACCGAGGCTCGATCTCGTTCCCGGCGGCCACCAGTAACTCGGCGACCGCGACGTAATCCCCTCGGTTGCCCCCATACGCGGAGCCGTGCACCGCGACCGCAAGCGGCGTCGCGAACTCGGCCTCCGCATTGGCGGCCGGATCGGCTCCCGCCTCTAAGAGACGGCGTACGACCTCCGGGTCGCCGACCCAGGCCGCGTGACCGAGGAGCGGGCCCTTGGGCGATCCGCCGACGACCCCTGCGTAGTCCGGCCCGACAGCGTCGAGCACGACGTCGAGATGCCCTTCCAGCGCAGCCACCACGATCACCTCCTGCGCGTCGGGATCGTCCGGTAAGGCGCCGGTCGCATGCCGGCCGCTGGCAAGGGCGGCGAGCTGGAGATCCTCCGGTGCGACCGACGTGTCGGCACCGAGCTCAGCAAGCGTGGCCGCGACCTCCTCGCGGCCACGAATGACAGCGTGCTGATAGGGCGTGCGCAGCGGCACGTCGCCGCGCCACGTCTCGCCGCCCGGGCTGTTCACGTCCGCTCCCTGCTCGACGAGGATGCGGATGAACTCCGCACCACGTCCACGCCTCACGGCGTGGGCGACGTACGCCGCATCGGAGACGTCCGCTCCGTGGTCGAGCAGAAGGCGGAGATGTTCCATCCGCTCGTTGTCGAGCGCGTGCGCGACCGCATTGGTGCCGTCGATGGCCGCGCTGTGCTCGAGCAGCAGTCGAAGGCAGTCGGTGCTCTCGTCTTCGAGCGAGTGGTAGACGGACTCGCCGTCGTCTGGATCCGCGCCGGCCTCGAGCAGGATCCGCGTCAGCTCGGAGTTGTGGGCTACTCCGGCTGCGCCGTACAGCGCGGACATCTCGCCGTATTCGTTCGTGAAAGTCGCATTGGGATCGGCGCCGCGCTCCAGCAACTCGCGCGCAAGGCCGGGCGAAGCGAAGCAGGAATGGCAGACGTAGAGGATCGGTGCCCAATTGCGCGGTCCGCCGGGCTCGTTCGGGTCGCCCTCCCACCCGTCGCCGAGCACGAGTTGCACCCATCGATCGCGCTCGAGCTCGGGCCGCGCCGCCAGCATCCGCTCCGCGCGCGTGCAGTGGTGGTCGGTGGCCGCGAGGACAAATGCTTCGGCGTCGGCTTCGACGGCGGCGACGAGTGCCGGCCAGCTCGCATGGCCGTGCTCGCGTGCGAGCACGAGTTGTGCGCGCGCGAGGATCGGCTCGCGGCCGCCGAGCCGCTCGAGGGCCGCCGGGTCGCCGGCGCGCGCGGCCCGCACGAGCTCCTTGGCCTGCTTGCGGAGTTGCTCCCCGTTCATCTCGACCTCCCTCCATCAGGCCCGCGTCCGCGTCTCGGGCGGAGAAGAGATCGGTTGGTGGAGCTGCGATTCGGTGAGGTGGGCTCAGCCCTGCCCGCGGACCGGATGCGCCCTCGCGCGCCGCCGCAGTCTAGCGCGTCGCCGTGCACATCATTCCCGCATCGCGGAACTCGTGCGCGCCTACTGAAGTGGAGCCAGCCGGAAGTAGCAAGGTCACGGCGCACGCGAGCCTCCAGGCCCCGTTCGCCACTCGTTGAACGTCGTCTCCGTCCGGTGTTACCCAATCGCTACCCAGGAGCCCGTTCGCCGCCTGCGCAGACAACCCCCGAAACAAGAGAAAACCCGCCGTTTCCAGCGGGTTTCTAAGTGGAGCCAGCCGGGCTCGAACCGGCGACCTCTTGCATGCCATGCAAGCGCTCTCCCAGCTGAGCTATGGCCCCAGAGCCGCCAAGTGTAGCCTCGAACGAACTAGACCGAGACGGCCTCGACCGTCTCTGAAGGCACGTCGATCCAGAGATCCTCGAGCCGGTAGTACTGCCGCGCCTCCGGCGTGAAGACGTGCAGCACGACGTCGAGGTAGTCGCCAACGATCCAGCTCGCCTCCCGCTCACCGTCCACGGACACCGGCAGCGCGCCCTCCTGCTTCATCTGGAAATACACTTCGTCCCAGATCGCCTTGGCCTGGCGCGGGTTGGTCCCGTGACAGATGACGAAGTAGTCGGTGAACGCGCAGACGGGCCGCATGTCGAGGATGACGACGTCCTTCGCCAGCTTCTCCTGCGCCAGGCCGGCGATGCGGCGGGCTTGTTCGAGTGAGGTCAGAGGCTCTTCAGATCCCTTCTGCAGTCGGCACCAGTGTAGCCCGGCTCAGAGACGGTAAACGTCGAGCTTGGCGATCAACTCCGCGACGACAGACGGGACGAGGTCGTCGATTGGCTCTCCCGCGGCAACCCGGCGGCGAACCTCGCTGGACGACACGTGTACGGGAGGGATTTCGAACACCTCGACCCGGCCACGAGGCGCGAGGAGGTAGCCGGGCCGCGTCGCTACGCCCAGCCGCGCGAGCTCGAGCATGGCCTCCGGCTCCTTCCAAGAGTGGAACGCCGCGAGCTGGTCGGCGCCGACGAGGAAGATCGGATCGTCCCAATCCCGCGCGCGCAGCATGTCGACCGTGCGCGGGTAGGGATCGAGCTCGACGTCGAGACCCGGAAAGGCGGCACGGGTGAGCTGCATCCGGACGTCGGCAGAGGCATGCGTTGGCTTGTGATCGGGGTTCTCCACGACGAGGATGACGAGCCGATCGAAGGCGAAGTGACGGCGGGCGGCCTCCACCAGCGCGACGTGCCCGTTGTGCGGCGGGTCGAACGCGCCGCCGTAGAGCCCCGTCATGCGACTTCGAAGACCTCGTCGCCGATCTCCACCTCGGCCCCCCTGCGCGCCCCGGCAGCGCGCAGGGCCTCATCCAGCTCCTCGCCCTGGGGCGGCGTCCCGGTGATGCGGTAGCCGCGATCGGTGCGGAAGATGCGGTACGGCCTCGTCTTTGGCTTCGGACGGTAGACCAGGTACTCGGCGACAACGGCCTGCTCTTCTTCGGACGGCTCGACAGCCGGGACGAGCTCGAAGAGCGCGCGCCGGAACTCCTCCACCCCTTCCCCGGACGCGCATGACACCGCGAAGACGCGCACGACGCGCGGATCGTCGAGCTCGAACGAGGGCGACTCGGACAGGAGGTCGATCTTGTTCAGCACCACGATCTGCGGAAGCCGGTCGAGCGCCGCACCGTAGGCAGACAGCTCCCGGTTGACGACCTGGAACTGCTCCGCGGGATTCCCCGCGGCCGCGTCGATCACGTGGACGAGCATGCGTGCGCGCTCCAGGTGCGCGAGAAACTCGTGGCCGAGCCCGACTCCCTCGCTCGCGCCCTCGATCAGCCCGGGAACGTCGGCGACTGTCACCTGACGGCCGTCGGGCGCATCCACCGTCCCGAGCACGGGCTCGAGCGTCGTGAACGGGTAGTCGGCGACCTTCGGGCGCGCGTTGGAGATGCGCCGGAGAAGCGATGACTTGCCGGCGTTCGGAAGCCCGGCCAGCGCGGCGTCCGCGAGCAGCTTGAGCCGAAGCTCGAGCGTGCGTTCCTCGCCGGGCAGCCCCGTCTCGGCGAAGCGTGGCGTCTGCCGGGTGGGCGATGCGAAGCGTTTGTTCCCGCGGCCGCCGGCGCCGCCTTCGGCGACCACGGCCCGCGAGCGCGGTCCAGCCAGGTCGGCGAGGATCGTGCCCTCGCCGTCGAACACCTGCGTGCCGACCGGGACGTGCAGCTCGACGGACTCGCCGGCCGCTCCGCTCTTGTTCGCGCCGCGCCCGGGCTCACCGCGGCCGGCGCGGAACCGGCGACCTCGCTGGAAGGCGCTCAGGTCACGCAGGTCGGGATCCGCAACGAGCACGACGTTTCCGCCGGGCCCGCCGTCGCCGCCGTCCGGACCGCCTTTGGGTACGCGGTATTCGCGGCGGAACGACAAGCTGCCGTCGCCGCCGCGGCCCGCCGCCACATGGATGCGGGCGCGATCGTTGAACACGGGTTACTCCGTGACGGAAACGGAGCGGCGCTCGCCGCTCGTACGGAACTCGACCGTGCCGTCGCGCTTGGCGAAGATCGTGTGGTCGGTTCCGATGCCCGTGCCCGGGCCGGGGCGAAAGCGCGTCCCGCGCTGGCGCACGAGGATCATCCCGGCCTTGACGTCCTGGCCGGCGAAGATCTTGACGCCGAGCATCTTCGGGTTCGAGTCGCGCCCGTTTCGGGACGAGCCGAGTCCTTTCTTATGAGCCATTGCTCTCCGTCTCCTTCTCGGCCGCCGCAGGCTTGCGTGCGGCCGGCTTGCGTGCGGCGGCGGGCTTCTTCTCCGCCGCCGGCTTCTCTTCGGCCTGCGCTGCCGGCTTCCTCGCCGCGCGCTTGGCCACCTTCTGGATCTCCACCTCGGACAGCCGGCTGCGATGCCCGGTGTGCTTGCGGTACCCGGTCTTGGGCCGGTACTTGCCCACGCGTACCTTGTCGCCGAGCGTGTGCGACACGACCTTCGCCGTCACCTGCACGCCCTTGGGGGCGAACTCGGTCTTGCCGTTGTCGGCGAAGAGCAGGACGTCAGGATGGAAGGTCTTCCCCTCGTCCTGACCGAGCCGGTCGACGAGGATCCGATCCCCTTCCTGGACGCGGTACTGCTTGCCCGCCAGTCTGATGATTACGTAGCCCATTTCACGTAGGAACGCGGGCTAGGACGCCCGCGGCGCGACAATTCTAGCTGTCGGATGCCTTTTCGGCGGTCGCGCCGGGCTTCTTGCGCCGGTTACGGCCTCCACGCGAGCCGCGGCGGGTGCGCTTGCGCGGCTTCGGCGCCTCTTCCCCCTCCGCGCCGTTCTGGCCGCTTTCGGCCTCGGCGACGGGGTCGGGCTGGCCGAGATCCGGCTGAGGCACGTGGATCCGCGCCTCCACCTGGCCATTCCCGCTGCCGTCCGCGTCCGCCGACGCAGCGGCGGCCGCCGTCGTCGTGGCCGACTTCTTCCGCCGCCGGCCGCCGCGCGAGCCGCGTCTAGTCTTTCTCTTCGGCTTTTCCGGCTCCGCCTCGGCCGCCATCTTCTCCGGCTTCTCGGTCTCGGCCTCGGCCTCCGGCTCGGCATCCGGCTCCTTCGCAGCCTCCGCCGCCTTCGGCTTCCGCTTCCGCGGCTGGCGCGTCGGCTTGACCGCCTCGATCTCGGCGGTCACGGGTGCGGCCGGAGCGGCTTGCTTGCCCGCCTGGGTGAGGAGCGATGCGTAGGCGACTCCGTCCAGGACACGCTCGATCCGCACCTTGACCTTCTTGCCGACCAGCTTGGCCGCATCGCCGACGACGATCGCGTGCCCGTTCAACCGGCCGACGCCGGCGTCCGGATCGTAGAGCCCGACCTCGCCCAGCTCGATCCGCACCTCGGCGCCCTCCTCGAGGCCGTTCGCCGGCGCGAGCTTCGAGCGCGAGCCCTGTGCGAGCACCTCGAAGTGCTCGACCTCGGCGTCCTTGCGCGGGACGAGCCAGAAGCGGCGCTTGACCTGCTCCTCGATCGTCCGCAGCCTCGACGCCGCCGGCCCGACGAGCACGGCCGCGACGCGCGCGTTCAGCTCGACGCGAAATGCCTGGCTGCGCGATTGCCGCGCGAGCCCGCGCAGCTTCCGTTCGACCTCGATCGCGGCGGTCGCCTCGGAGATCAGTACCCCCTCGCCGTGGCACAGCGTGCAGCGCGTGGTGAGGATCTCCCGCGGCCCGTCGGTCACGTTCTGCCTGGTCATCTCGACCAGCCCGAGCGGCGAGATCTCCACGACGTACGTCTTCGTCCGATCACGCTCGAGCTCGCTGCGGAGCGCCTCCTCGACCAGCGCGCGGTTCTTGGGATTCGCCATGTCGATGAAGTCGATGACGATGATCCCGCCGATGTCCCGCAGGCGGAGCTGGCGGACGACCTCCTTCACCGCCTCGAGGTTGTTCTTGGTGATCGTGTCCTCGAGCTTCGCGCTCGATGATTTCGAGCGGGAGCCCGTGAACCGACCCGTATTGACGTCGATGACGGTGAAGGCCTCCGCGTAGTCGAAGATCAGGTAGCCGCCGGAGGGGAGATCGACGCGCCGCGACAACGTAGAGCGGATTTCGCGATCGACGCCGAAGCGCTCGAACAGCGGCGCCTTCTCGCGGTCGCGGACGACCCGCTCGACCATGTGGGGCGAGGTCTTCTTCAGGTAGCCGACAATGCGCTTGTACGTCGCCTCGTCGTCGATCATCGCCCGCTCGAAGTCCTCGGTGAAGAGGTCGCGGACGACGCGCAGCGGCAGCTCCGATTCCTCGTAGACGAGCGCCGGTGCGCTCACCTCCCGGTCGTGCTTCTGGATCGAGTCCCAGAGGCGCTGCAGGAAGACGAGGTCGCGCTCGATGTCCTCGGGCGTGGCGCCCTCGGCAGCGGTGCGGACGATGACGCCGCCCCGCGGCAGGTCGAGCTTCTTGAGGATCTCGCGCAAGCGCGTGCGCTCCTCGTCCTCGAGCCGACGCGAGACACCCAGTCCCTCGCCGCTCGGGACGAACACGACAAAACGTCCCGGGAGCGAGATCTCGGTCGTCAGCCGCGCTCCCTTCGACTTCATGGGGTCCTTGACCGCCTGGACGAGAAGCTGCTGCCCGCGCGTCAGGAGGTCCTGGATCTTGCGCTGGCTCCGGCCCTCGAGCTCCGGGCCGACGATCTCGTCGACGAACAGGAACCCGTTCTTCTCGAGGCCGATGTCGACGAAAGCGGCCTCCATGCCGGGAAGAACGTTGTCGACCTTCCCCTTGTAGATGTTGCCGGCAATCGACCGGCGCTCCGGACGCTCCAGGTAGACCTCGGCGACCTGGCCGTCCTCGAGGACGGCCACCCGCTGCTCGCCCACGTCGGCGGAGATGACCAGCTCGCGCTTCGCGGGCGGAAGCGGCGCGCGCTTGGTCGCAACGCGGCGGCGCTGCGCGCCGGAGCGTGAGCCACCGCGGTCCGGCTTGCGCTCGGGCTTATCGGATTTGGGGCGCTCGGCGCGGGCCTCCGGCTTCTCGGTCTCCGGCACCTGTGCCGTCTGCGACGGCTTCCGCCGGTTGCGGCCTCCGCGGCTCCCGCGCTTACGCCTCTTCTTTGTCGGTGTGTCTTCGCCCGTCGTGGCGGGCGGCTCTGTTACTGCGTCAGGTGCTTCTTCTACTGGAGCGGCGGCCTGTTCGGGCTGCGGCTCCTTCTTCTTCCTCCATCGGAACCAGGGCAAACGAAATCTCCTTGTCGTGCGCGCGCGCGTGCGTCGCCCTGGAAGAAGGGCGGAACGCGCGCTGCGTCTTTACGGTTGAAAACATCTTGAGTACTACCGTAGCAAGCGTCTCGGCGCCCTCGGCCGCGGGCTTGCCGTCCGGACCCGGTCCTACCATGCGCGGCATCAACGAGCGGGAGGTGCCGGCAGTGCCTGAGACGCGCGAAGCATTCGAGCTGCTGCTCATCGAAGAAGCCGACGCCTGGTTCGAGTACCTCGAGGCCACGCGCGGCCAGACCGAGACGAGATACAAGGAGGTCGAGCCGTGGGCCTGGGCCCGGCTGCGTCAGCGGCTCCGCGCCGTGAAGGCGAGACGGGCGAAGCTGAGACCGGCCGCCGCGTAGACGTCCATCACCGCCGCACGGGCCGCGGTCTCGAGCGCGCTCGCGCTCCGATCGCGAGGAGCACGCCCATCGCCGCCAGGTTCGTGAGCATGGAGGAGCCGCCGACACTCACGAACGGCAATGGGATCCCGGTGATCGGAGCGAGCCCGATCGTCATCCCCACGTTCACGAAGACCTGGAAGAGGAACGCGATGACGATCGTGCCGGCCGCGATGGCAGAGAAGGCATCGCGCGCGATCGTGACGATCCTCAGCCCGCGCCAGACGACCAGCAGGTAGAGCCCCAGCAGGAGGGCGCCGCCCGCGAAGCCACGCTGCTCGGCGAAGGAGGCGAAGGCGAAATCGGTCGCATGCTCGGGCAGGTAGTTGTAGTTCGTCTGCGTCGAGCCACTCACACCACGGCCGGTCAGCCCGCCGGCGCCCACGCTGATCTTCGACTGGATGATGTTGAAGGTCGAGCCGCTCGGGTCGCTGTTGGGATGCAGGAAGCCGGTGAGACGAGCCTCCTGATAGGGCTTGAGCACGTGGATCCCCCCCGCGGGCAGGAACCAGAGGACCGCGGTCACGAAAAGCGCTGCGGCAAGCCCGATCCCGGCCAGGTGCAGCCACGGCGATCCGGCGAGGAAGAGGGCACCGACGATCGCGATCGAGTAGACGAGTGCGGTGCCGATGTCGGGCTGCAGGAAGACGAGCAGCAGCGGGATCAGGCCGAGGCCGATGGTCGCGCCCGTCGTCTTCCACTCGTTCAGGCGCTTCCCCCGGTCGGCGAGGAACGCCGCCAGGAAGAGGATGAAGAGGAGCTTCCCGAACTCGGAGGGCTGGAACCGGAAGAACCCCAGATCGACCCACCGCCGCGAGCCGCGCGCGGCCTCGCCGACGAGGATGACGAAGATCATCCCGCCGGTCATCACGCCGTAGACCCACCACTTGTACCGCCGGTACACGTCCGGATCGACAAAGAGGGCCACCAGGAATGCGACCCCCCCGAGCAGGCCGAAGATCCCCTGGCGGATGAGGTAGTAGTTGGGATCGCCGTCTACGTCATGGCTCGTGATGCCGGCGATCGCCCACAGGCCCACCCCGACGAGCGCGGCCACGGCACCGACCAGCAGCCAGTCCAGGTCGCGCGGCGACCAGGCGAGCCCCTCCGCCTCCTGGCGGGCGCGAACGCCGACCCTGGTGACGTACTCCACCATCAGTGGCCCGCCCGGTGACGGTGCTGAGCTTCTGGCGAGCGAAAAGCACGCCAGACTAGGACGCAGGGAGCGTGCGTACCCGGAGGGTACGGACGCGACCGAGGACGACGTATGGCGCCGCGTTGCAGCCGCCAGAAGCCAGAGGATGTTGCCGGGCGGGCCACTCTAGTCGGTCGACCCCGGGAGCGCGTACTGCGCCGACTTGACGTGGAAGAACTGCTGGAAGACCTGGAGCGCGGCCGGCGCCGCCGCCGTGCCGCCGTGGCCGCCGTTCTCGATCAGGGCACACACGACCAGCTCGGGGCTCTCGATCGGCCCGTACCCGCACCACCAGGACTGGTCGACCGTGTCCGGATTCGTCCAGCCGGGCAACGTCACGACCTTCTCCGCCGTCCCCGTCTTGCCGGCGATATGTGCGGGGAAGCTTCCGAAGACCGCGGTCGCGGTTCCGCTGGTGCCGTGCGTCGCCCGGTAGAGACCATCGCGGACGGCGGTGAGTGCCGTCGGGTCGACCCCGACGGGCTGTGGATGCCGCGCGGGATACCGCCAGCGCACGACCGGCTGGTTATCGTTCGTCAACTGCTCGACGTCGTTCGCGACGTGCGGCGTGACGAGCTTGCCACCGTTCGCGATCATCGCGTAGACCCGAGCGAGCTGCAGCGGCGTGAGCTGCAGGTCGCCCTGGCCGATGGAGAGCTGGATCGAGTTACCGGGCTTCCAGAGCCGGTCGACCTCCCAGCAGCAGCGGTCGGTCTTCCGCGTGAAGCTGCGCTTCCGCCATTCCGGCGTTGGCAGGAGCCCCTTCTGCTCGCCGGGGACGTCGATTCCCGTCGGGCGGCCGATTCCGAACCGGCGGGCCCAGTCCTGGAGGGGATGGCCGCGGTCCGGGGGCAGGTCGAAGAACCGTTTCCCCAGTTCGTAGAAGTAGGTGTCGCACGAGGCCTCGAGGGCGGTCATGAGGTCCATCGGCTGGTTGACGCCTGGATCCCAGTTCTTGAACGTGCCGCCCAGCACCGGCCGCCCCTGCGCATCGCGAACGTAGTAGACGCCGGTGCAGGGGAGCGTGTCGTACGGTGTGATGACGCGCTCCTGCATGGCGGCGAGCGCCGTGATCGGCTTGAAGGTCGAGCCAGCGGGGTAGAGCCCCGAGATCGCGCGGTCGAGCGCGGGGTAGTTGTCCTTCTTCGCGGTCTGC
>Ga0075418_10000877_pt1 | contig 32852 bp, 22 predicted proteins | sample SoiMetdeltSBSDD2_FD_81776 | JGI IMG/M metagenome (GOLD analysis project Ga0075418, IMG submission 81776) | Bulk soil microbial communities from a Populus tree surrounding site in Tennessee, USA - Soil MetaG P. deltoides SBSDD2 | ecosystem: Environmental > Terrestrial > Soil > Tree plantation... | reverse complement strand
GGGATCGATTGTCGGCGAGATTCTCGGGGCGATCGCGAGCGAGATGGTCTCCCAGTTCCCGATCTGGGAGTTCCCGCCGGTACCTCCTACGCCGCCTGTGCCGCCGACGCCACCAACGGCAGCGACGCCGCCAACACCGCCGACGCCGGCGATACTGCCACCGCCTCCAACGCCGCCCACGCCTCCCGAGTTGCCGTCGCCGCAGGGTTTGATGCCGGCGCCACCAACGCCACCAATGCCACCGGTGCCACCAACACCGGTAGCACTACCGGCACCGCCGACGGCAGCGGTCCCGCCGATACCCCCAACTCCGCCCATACCTCCAACGCCACCGGAGGCAGGCTGGCATTGGTCCAGTCAGTCAGAGGACAGCCGCGGCAACTTTTCGTGGTCCGACGGCAAAACGAAGCTGGAGGTCCGGTATCAGGGCTCCGTCGAGTTCACGGATGACGACGTCGACGTGAAGAGCCTGTCACCCGGCGGGACGCTGCGGATTAAGGAAGATGGGTTTCTTCGCAGTCGCACGGTGGAATTCACGTCCGACCCGTCTGGCAAGATCACCAGGCGGTTCTGGTCCGGATCGTCCGAACGTCCGTTCGAGCCGGAAGGTCGCGCGTGGCTCGCGGAGTTCCTGCCTCGATTCATTCGCCAGTCAGGAATTGGCGCGGAGGAACGCGTTGCGCGGATCCTGAAGTCGAAGGGTGTTCCTGGAGTGCTTGCTGAGATCAGTCTGATCGAGGGCAGTTGGGCGAAGCGCCGCTACTTCGGCGAGCTGCTGAAGACGTCGACGCTCGATCCGGCAGCGGTGCGGCAGGTGCTGGTGCAGGCCGGACGCGAGATTGATTCCGATTTCGAGCTTGCGAGTTTGCTGATTCGGTTCAGCGACCGGCTGCTCGTCAACGACAGCACGCGCCAGGCCTACTTCGAGGCCGCGAAGAGCATCGACTCTGATTTCGAGATGCGGCGAGTGTATTCCTCTGCGATCAAGCAGGCGCCGATGTCGCCGGAACTTACCGCACAACTGCTCAATGCGAGCGTCGCGATTGGGTCTGATTTCGAGTTGGGTTCTCTCCTCAGGCAAGTCGTCGCGTCTCAATCGATCGAAGGTCCGGTTCGTGCGCCGTTGTTCAAGGCGATCGAAGGCATCGATTCGTCGTTCGAGCGGGGAAGAGTGCTGCAGGCGATCGCGAAGCGTCCGGATCTGTCAGCCGACTCGGTCCTGGCCGTCCTCCGCTCAACCGAGGGGGTTGAAAGTCAGTTCGAGGCCGGCAACGTGCTTCGTACGGTCGCGGCTCATCAACAACTCACGGGTCCTGCTCGCGACGCGTACATTGCGGCCGCAGCAAAACTCAGCGACTTCGAGGAAGGCCGCGCCATGTCCGCGCTCGTACGAGCGGACCGCAAATAAATCCGGGACGGATCTACGTCGTCAACTGGGGCTTTACGTCATTCCACTTCGAGGCGCGCTCGTAGGCCAGCGCGACACGGAGCATCGTCGCTTCGTCGTACAACCGGCCGGTGACCATCAACTCGAGCGGTGCGTTGGCGACGAACCCGGCGCGCAGCGCAACGGCCGGATGTCCCGTCAGGTTGGTGATGCCCAGGCTGGCCCCGCCAGTCGGAGAGATGAACGCGTGGTACTCCGACATGAGCGCGTCCATCTCCCGCATCAACAACGTGCGAATGCGCTGAGCGCGGATGTACTCGACGGCTGGCACGTAGCGATGCGTGCGGAACGTGTTCGGCCACGATCCCAGCGACTCATCGCGAATGCCGGTGCTTCGCGTGAGATCATCGAACGCTGCCGCTGCTTCGGTGGCGAGCACGAAACTGATCGCGTTCGAGTATTGCGCCGCTTTTGGCGGAATCTCGATCGGATGCAATGTCGCTCCGGCCTTCCGGTACACGTCGAGGGCGTCGTTGAGCAGTTTGAGCCGCTCTTCCGCTCGTCGTCGCTGCTCTTCGGGTGAGAGGCCGCCGCGGCCGCGACCTGCGTCACCGCGCCCGCCTGCTTCACCACGTCCGCCGCCCTCCCCGCGCCCGCCTCGACCGGCATCGGCTGGCTGCTGCTCGAATTCTGCCTTGATGTACCCGATCTTCAACTTGCTCAGCGGCACGTCAGGGTTCCAGACAAACGGCGCGTCCGCGACGGTGTCGTCGCGACCATCGGGGCCGTAGATCGCATTGAACACAAGCGCGCAGTCCTCGACCGATCGACACATTGGTCCGATCTTGTCCATCGTCCAGCTCAAGGCCATTGCGCCGTAGCGGCTAACGCGGCCGTAGGTTGGGCGCATGCCTGTGACGCCGTTGACGGCGGAAGGCGAGATGATCGAGCCGCGCGTTTCGGTGCCAATCGCAAACCCGACGAGGCCGGCGGCCGTTGCCGATCCAGGACCGGCTGAGGAGCCGCTCGATCCGCCGCGCTGCGGATCGTCTGGATTCCACGGGTTCTTGGTTTGACCGCGGAACCAGCGATCGCCCTGGGCAAGCGCCCCCAGCGAGAGCTTCGCAACAAGCACGGCGCCCGCTTCACGCAGCCGCTCCACGACCGTCGCGTCGTAATCGAACACCTGGGTCTGAAACGGTCCCGCGCCCCACGTGGTGAGGATCCCTTTCGTCGCGAACAGATCCTTCGCGCCCCAGGGAATACCGTGCAGCGGGCCGCGGTAGCGTCCGGCTCGAATCTCCTTGTCTGCTTGTGCCGCCTGCCCGAGCGCGAGATCTTCGGTCAACGTGACGATGCAGTTCAGCTTCGAGCCGTATTTCTTGAGACGCTCGAGATACATTCGCGTGAGATCGGTCGACGAGACGTCCTTGCGCTGCACGAGCGGCGCGAGCGCAGTGACGGGCAGGAACGCCAGTTCGTCGAGCGACGCAGGTTTGGTCGCGGGAGCCTGGAACGAGATCTTCAATTTGGCGTTGGGTGTCGCACCGGCCTTCGGTTTCTTCCCCGGCAGATACGGCTTGAACGTGAACGCCGGTTCGGTGTCGAGCGGCACATCGAACTTCCGGAGCTGCTCGTATGTGTCGAGATTCCGGTTGACGCCGTTCAGCGCCTGTTCCTGGTCGGCGTCGGTGAAGTCGACACCGAAGATCTTCTCACCGCACTCGAGCGTTTCTTTGTTGATGCGGCGGGTCTGCTCCTGCGCTTGCTGCGCCAGCGCAGGTGCCGCGAGGCCCGCCGCCACCGCGGCGGGCACCGCCCGAAGAAACCGTCGACGCTCGAGACCGTTGCTGCGCAGCCGCTTCATCCCGCCTCCCGTATCGCTGGCCGCGGGACGCTGCCCGCTGGCCGGGTTACTTCTTCAACTTGAAATCGCCCGGGATATCAAGATCCCCCGGCGCAACCGCGGTCGCGATTTCGAGCGTTTCGGTGTTCATCGTCAGGATCGTGGCTCGTGGGCTGTCGTTCTTTTTCATCATGCGGCGAGCGAGCATGCCGCTCAGGCCACCGCCGCCGCTGTTCTGCTTCTGCTCTTCGACCTGCGCCTTGCCCTTCACGCCTTCGAGCGTTGTCGTCGTCGCCAGGGGTGTTCCCTTAAGGTTCACTTTCTCCTGGTTCAGCCGCTCCATCGCCTGCTTCACCATTGGATACATCGCCATCACTGCCGCCATCTGCTCGGCGGAGATTGCGGCCGTTTCCGGAGCGATGGCTTTCCAGTAGCGCATCTCGAATTCGGCGAGCTCTTTGAGCGCGGGGATCTCGGGTCCCAGCCACGAATCGGCGGTGACAACCAGGCCGCCCGACTCATCGAGCGTCTTGCCCTTCTCGCGAACCGTGATCGTCATGATGACCTGGCGAGCGTTGTGCCCGGCGATCGACTTCGTCTGTCCCGTCTCTTTTGCGCTGAAGTCGACTTCAACCTCCTTCTGTCCTTCTGCCGGTTGGCGATCGCCCGATTCCTTCGATGCGTCCTTGGCTTCCTTCGCGGCGCGTTCCTGCGCCTCCTGCAGCTTGCGCCGCAGCTCGTCGAAGGTGGTCACCGTGTATTCCTTCTTCTTCATGTCCAGGTCGTAGACCTTCTGCTCGCCAAGATCGACGATCCGGCCAGTGCTATCGCTGATCGTCGCCTTGCGGTTTCCCTTGACGGCGTTGGTGGACACGATGCCTTCGCTCGCCGCGCGACCGCCAAACATCCGTGTCATGGTGCCAAGCATGCCTTCGAATTTCACCTGACTCTTGTCGCGCGTTTTCACGTCGGCAAAAGCAGGCACGGCCGAGCCTGACAGCAAGGACACGGTCAGGGCAGAAGACAACAACAGACGTGGGAACTTCATTAAGGGCCTCCGTGGGGGGCCCCATGATTTTACACGGCCAGCAGTTACAATGGCCTTCTCACTTCTTCACTATGTCCTCCCCATTACCTATGAAACAGATCGTGGCGGCCGGTCGGAGCCCCAGCGCGCCTTACAGCGACGCCGTCAAAGCGGGCGGACTGACGTATGTGTCTGGGACCATCGCCGAGGACTCGTCGGGCACGATTTCGTCGGCAGGAGACGTCGGCGCGCAAACCCGCCAGGTGATCGAGCGCATGGCCGATGTCCTGACCGCGGCGGGGGCATCGCTGGCGCAGGTCGCTTCGGTGACGGTGTTTCTGAAGTCGCAGTCCGACTTCGCGGCGATGAACGACGTGTATCGGACGTTCTGGCCGACAGATCCGCCGACGCGCACGACCGTGGTCACCGAGCTCGTGTTGCCCGACGCGCTCGTCGAGATGTCGATGATTGCTGTCGCCCCCGACGCCGAGCGAACCGTCATTCACCCGGACACCTGGCTCAAGTCGCCGAGCCCGTACAGTTATGCGATTCGGTCGGGCGAGACGCTGTTTCTTTCCGGGCTCGTCTCTCGCAACGGCCGCGACAATTCCCTGGTGCCGGGCGATGTTGCCGCGCAAACGCGAACCGTGTTGGAGAACGCCGGCGAGCTACTGAAGGCCGCCGGCATGACTCACGCCAACGTCGTCAGCTCGAAGATCTATCTGCCCGATCTCGCGACGTTTCAGCAGATGAACGAGGTCTACCGGACGTTCTTTTCATCGGCGCCGCCGGCGCGCGCGACGGTTGGTGCTGGCCTCGCGGGCGCTCAATACAACGTTGAAATCACGATGGTGGCTTCCGCAGCGCCGCGTCGGGTGGTCGAGGACGGCCGGCCGGTAAATCCGAACCTGAGTGCCGCCATCGTTGCCGGTAACCGCGTGTATGTGTCGGGGATGCTCGGCAACATTGACTCAAACAAAGATGACGTCGCCTCGCAGACCGGCGAGACCCTCGTCAGGATCGCGCGGGCGCTCGAAGCGGCAGGCAGCAGTCCCGCCGACGTGGTCGACAGCGTCGTCTACCTGACGGATCTGGCGAACTACGCGGCGATGAACGACGCGTATCGTGCGTTCTTCGGAAGAGACTTTTCAGCGAGGACCGCGATTCGCTCCGGCCTTGTCGTCCCTGACGGGCTGGTCGAGATCATGGTCGTCGCGGAACGAGGCGCAGGCCGGCGATGATCTCGAGCGCTGCGGCTTTGCCCCTTGGCGCGGACGTCTTCGAACAGGCCTATGCGCACATCGCGCCGCACATTCATCGGACGCCCATGCTTGGGTCCGCAACACTGAGCGCACTCAGCGGCTTCAACGTCCGGTTCAAGGCCGAGATGTTTCAGCGCACCGGCTCCTACAAGATCCGCGGCCCGCTCCACAAGTTCACGACACTGACAGCTGAGGAGCGCGCTCGCGGCGTGGTGTGTTCGTCGGCGGGAAATCACGCACAGGGCGTGGCGCTGGCGGCGCAGATTCATGGGATTCACGCTGTCGTCGTGATGGCGGCGAACGCGACGCCGTCCAAAGTTGCGGCCACTCGCGGATACGGGGCCGAAGTCGTGCTGCACGGCACCATCTGGGACGAAGCCAACGACAAGGCACGCGAGCTCGTGCGCGAGCGGGGCTTGACCTACGTGCATCCCTTCGACGATCTCGATCTCATGGCCGGTCAGGGCAGCGTGGGGCTCGAGATCGTCCGCGACTGGCCGGACGTGGACGTCATCGTGGTGCCGATCGGCGGCGGCGGGCTGATTTCTGGGATCGCGATGGCGGCGAAGGCACTCAAGCCGTCCGTCAAGGTCATTGGCGTGGAGTCTGCAGGCGCTCCTGGCATGTTGCAGAGCGTGAAGACAGGCGAGGTCGTCACCCTTGATCACGTGGACTGCGTCATCGACGGGCTTCGAGTGAAGCGTGTCGGCGAAACCACGTTCGAGGTCGTGCGTCGAGTCGTGGACGACATTGTGACGTTGCCGGACGAGCAGATCTTCGAGGCGATGATCTGGATCATGTCGCGAGCCAAGCTCGTCGTGGAGGGTGCGGCCGCGGCGCCCGTGGCGGCCGTGCTGAACGGGTTGATCGCCGCGCCGCCAGGCGCGAACGTCGCGTGCGTGCTGAGCGGCGGCAACGTCAACCTGGACCAGATCCGCGGCCTCAAGTGGAACTGAAGACCTCCGCCGCCGGGCCGCGGCTGAAGATCGGCATCTCGGCCTGCCTGCTTGGGCAGGAGGTCCGCTTCGATGGCGGCCACAAGCGCGATCAGTTCCTGACAGAGGTGCTGGGGCCACACGTCGAGTGGGTGCCGATTTGTCCGGAAGTCGAAATGGGGCTTGGCACGCCGCGCGAGACGCTTCGGCTCGTGCGGGTCGACGGGAATCAGGGCCTCCGCATGATGACCACGCGCACCGGCGTGGATCACACGGACGGCATGAACCGCTGGGCGAACCGGCGGCTCGAGGCACTGGCACGAGAAGCGCCGGACTTATGTGGCTACGTGCTGAAGAAGGACTCGCCCAGCTGCGGCATGGAGCGCGTGAAGACATTCGGTGCGCGTGGAGCACCTGAACGCAACGGCCGTGGACTGTTTGCCACGGCGCTGATCGCGCGGTTTCCCGCGTTGCCGGTCGAAGAAGAAGGCCGGCTCGCGGATCCTCGCTGCCGCGAGAACTTCATCGAGCGCGTGTTTGCGTACTGCCGCTTGAAGGATCTGTTCAAGCCCGGATGGACACACGGTCAACTGGTTCAGTTCCACACCGCCCACAAGATGTCGTTGCTGGCGCACTCGACGGAGAACTGCGAGGCACTTGGCCGGCTGGTCGCCAACGGGCAACAGACGCCGAAGCGCGAGCTACGTGCCGCGTACGAGCGGCTGTTCATGACGACTCTCGCGATGCCTTCAACTCGACGCCGGCATGTGAACGTCCTGATGCACATGCTCGGACATTTGAAGACGAAGCTCGATGCGGCATCAAAGCGGGAGCTGCTCGACTCGATTGGCGATTATCGCAAAGGCACCGCTCCTCTGATTGTGCCGCTCACGCTCATGCGGCATCACGCTCGCGTGTACGGCATCGAGTACCTGATGGGGCAGTCATACATGGAACCCCATCCGCGCGAGCTCATGCTGCGGAACCATGTGTGACACGTCGCCGAGGTGTGAAGCGCGTTACACACCCTTGCGTTTCCTCAGCTAAATCACCGCAAAACCGCTGGCACTTCCGTTGCTCTTTCAGCGATGGGAGCCAGGCGGCATGCGACGACGGATACTCATCGGGATGATTCTGGCGATCGCGGTATTCGAGTGGTACGCCGCGTATCGCACGATCCGATTCGTTGTCAGCTTCGCCGGCGAATTCGACCGTGCTACGGAACTCGCCCATATCGTGCCGCGCGCCCAAAGCACGATCGTCATGGACCGCCACCAGCGGCCCGCGTTCACTTTCTACGCTGAACAACGCATCAACGTCTCGGTCGAGCGTGTCTCCCAGCACATGCTGGACGCAATCGTCGCGGTCGAGGACCGCCGCTTCTACTTGCACTACGGCGTCGACCCTGTCCGCATCGCAGGCGCTGCGCTGACGAACCTCCGCGCGCGCCGGATCCGCCAAGGCGGCAGCACGATCACTCAGCAGCTCGTCAGGACGACGCAGTTGTCCACCGTGAGGACGTTCGAGCGCAAGCTTCGCGAGGCGATGATCGCGGTACGCCTCGAAGAGCGATATTCGAAGCCGGAGATCCTGCAGGCCTACCTGAACACCGTCTACTTCGGTCAGGGATACTACGGCGTCGAGGCCGCGTCGCGCGGCTATTTCTCGAAGCCCGCCTCGGAGCTGACGCCCGCCGAGGCAGCGCTCCTGGCTGCGGTTGTTCGCTCGCCGTCGACTGACGCGCCCGGCATCTCAGCCGAACGGGCGTTGAGGCGGCGAAATCTCGTCCTCCGCCTGATGCGCGATCAGCAGCGCGTCACCGAGCAGGAATTTCAGGATGCTGTTCGCACGCCGTTGGGAAGCGCCACGCGCGACAGCAACTTCATCGCGAGCAGCGAGGCGGACGCAGGCGATTATTTCCAGGAAGAAGTTCGCCGCCAGTTGGTGACGATGTTCGGCTCAGAGCGCGTGCCGCGTGGCGGGCTGCGCGTGCATACGACGTACGATCCGGCGCTGCAACGTGCTGCGGAACAATCGATCCGATCGCGCATCGAGGAGATCGTTCGCAGTCGTAAGCAGGCGCGCGATCTTCAGGGCAGCCTGGTCGCAATCGATCCGGCGACGGGCGACGTCCTCGCACTGGTCGGTGGTCGCAGCTTCACGGAGAGCTCTTTCAACCGCGCCACCCAGGCACATCGTCAAGCAGGATCGGCGTTCAAGCCGATCGTGTTCGCGGCGGCGCTGGAGCGGGGATTTGCGCCAGGCTCGCTGCTGCGCGATCTCGACATGCCCGTCGAGGCGATCGAGGGTGCGTGGCTGCCCGACGGCGACCACGAGAAGAGCGAATACACGCTGCGCCGCGCGCTCAAGGTGTCGAGCAACAGGGCTGCGGTCCAATTGCTGCAGCACGTCGGTGTCGGCACTGCGGTGTACTACGCGCACCGGCTCGGCATCGCCTCCGTCCTGCCCGAGGTGCCCTCGCTCGCGCTGGGGACGGGTGAGGTTACGCTGCTCGAGCTCACGGCGGCGTATGGCGTGTTCGCGAACGAAGGGGTGCTTGCCGCACCGCGTCTCATCACGCGAGTCGAGGATGCAGACGGTACGGTGCTCTGGTCGGCGCCGGTGAAGACTGAGCGAGCCATCAGCCGAACGAACGCGTTTCTCATGTCGAGCATGCTGGCCGACGTCGTCAGTGGCGGCACGGCGGCAGGTGCACGCGGCGCGGGATTCAAATTGCCGGCGGGCGGCAAGACCGGCACGACCGACGACTACGCGGATGCGTGGTTCGTCGGATACACGCCGCACCTGGTCGCAGGGGTCTGGTTTGGCTTCGATACGCCCGCGCCGATCATGAATCGCGGCTCCGCCGGTGTCGTCGCTGTTCCCGCCTGGGCGCGCTTCATGAAGGCGGCGACCGCCGGAGCGCGTCCGGACTGGTACGCAGTGCCCTCCGACGTCGAGAAGGTGACGATCTGCCGCGCGTCCGGCGCGAGAGCCACCGATGCGTGCCGATACGCCGCACTCTCGGCGAAAGCGGAGGTCGTGCCGCTTGATTCTGCGTTTGGCCTCGGTTGGACGCAGCCCGTTCCGCCGCTTGCCGCTCGCCCCGACGAAGAGCCTGTCTACGAGGACTTCTTCCCGCTCGGCGTCGTTCCGCCAGATCTCTGCCCGTTGCACAGCCACGAGGCGACCGCCCAACAGCGGCCGGATGAATCGGCGATCACCGTTCAGCGCATTCAACGTGCGGATGGAACGATTGCGATCTTGATGCGCGGCGGCCGCTGACTTAGGTCCTGACCAGCAGCAACACCAGCAACGCCGCATTCGAGATGTGTCCTGTCCAACAAATCCGGCATTCGTGGCCGTTGACGATCAAACTGCGGCCGAGGAAGGCGCTCATCGCAACCGCCGGCACGGTCATGGCGACGAGCATCCAGACGGGCCAGTGAAGCAGCAGGCCCGCTGCGAGAAGCGCGTACAGCAGGAGCCCCAGCGCGGCGTTCGGCACGCCGAGCAATGCCGATCGCGGGCTACGGAACAACACTGCGCAGCCGCCATCCTCGAGCAGGCATATTTCGGGACCGGTCAGCCAAGCGGGCAGCACGCGGTAGTGGCCGTAAAGCGCGGCCGTGGCCGCGGCGGTCCCACCGAGCAGCGCCATCCAGATCAGGACGCCTGACACCGTGGGCACCAATACGTGAGCCGTGCATCTGTTCCCTGCTTGCTGATTTCGATCGGCGTTTCGCAGCGCCGGCAGGGAAGGCGGGCGCGGCCGTACACCCACAACCGCTGGCTTGGATCATCGCGTCTCGTCGTGCGGCGGTATCCGGTGTATGTCGTCATCGGTGCCAGCGGTGTCGCGACGTTTGCGTAGAGCAGCTTCTGCGCGGTGTCGACGAGGCACGCAATCGTGCTGACGTCCAGCGCCGAAACCAGCGTAAACGGATTGACCCGGCACATGAACAGTATCTCGGACTTGTAGACATTGCCCAGTCCGGCAAGCACGCGTTGATTCAGGAGAACGTCCGCGATCGCCGACGAGGGCCGCGCGCGGATCCGGCTGATCGCCTCGTCACGATTGAACGTGTCGCCGAGAACATCCGGTCCAAGCGTCGAGAGCTCACGATGCTTTCCTAGGTCCTTCGATTTGATGAACTCGGCCACGGGAATGCTGAAGCCCACCGCTTCGAAGTCGGCCGTCGCCACCACGATCCGCATGTCGCGATTGGGCCGACGCCATCGTTCACCGGGCCGATAGATGTGCCAGCTGCCGTTCATGCGCATATGCGTGCGCAGGACCAGGCCGCCTGAAAAATACATCAGCAGGTGCTTGCCATACGCCGCGACCTTCTCGATCGATTGAGCTGTCAACGGATGGTCTTCGTGAACGCGCGTCAGTGCGGGGACGACGGATTCGAAACGAACCACCGGCTTGCCCGCGAGCGCACGATGCAGAGTAGCCGCGGCGCGGAATATCGAGTCGCCTTCAGGCATCTTTCTCCGGGCCCCGGCCCCCGAGTCCGAGTTAAGCACCCCGGTCGACCACTGCCTGGCGCATGTGGAAGCCCATGGCCGAGGGGCTGAAGCCGGCCTCCACCAAGTACGAGCCAATCGGGTGCTCCGACGTGGGGATTCCGTTGATCTCGGCGATGAGGAGCGCAAGCCTGCCGTGCTCGGCGCGCGCCATTTGCGCCAGTTTGGTGGCGACCGCCCGTGCAGTCGCCGAGCGCGACGGTTCGTCTTCGGGCAAGAAGACGAGCAGCTGCCGCGCGCCGCGACTGAGATACGCCGCAAGGGCACCGTTGACCATGACGACGAGCGAGCCGACGGTGCGGGTCGGTCCGCGCCGCATCGAAGCGTCCGTTGGCGCATCCGTGTCAGCGCGCTCATCAGGCCATCTGAGGATCGTCCCGTACGGATTGCCAGGATCAGTCGCAGACAGCACGACGACCTCGGGCTCGTCAGGCAGCTCCTTCAGGGTCCGCAGCAGTTCGAGTGCCGGTGGTAATGCGAACTGCGTTGCGCCAACGCCGCTGGCGAAGTAGCCCCTGCGCAAACGGCCCGCATCCTCGAGGGCTTTGAGCACGTCATAAACGGCGCTGAAGCCGCCGGCGATTCCCTCAGCCGCGGCCACTTCGCGCGTGATGATCCCGTAGCGCGACAACAGTTGCCGGGCCAGCGCGGTGGCCGCCTCGGTGACCGATACAACGGAAGTACTGATGCGATCGCTCAGCAGCGACCATCGACCCTCCGCCGCGGGTGGTGCGAGCCGGCGACTGCGAAACGATGGGCGCTGACGCGCGATTCCAGGACGGGCCTTTCGCGTGCGCCGTTCTGGCGGGCGCGTATAGGCGCGAAGCCCATGGAACGTATCGTTGGTCAGCGCACCCTTCCAGACGAGCGACCAGATCGCATCGACGGTTTCGGCGGGGAAGCCGCCGCCCGCCGCGTCGTGCAACGCTGCAAAGAACGACGCACCGTTTCGGTGAAGGTGCTCGACGATGGCTTGCTCTCGTGGGGCAAGAGCGTCGAGTACGGGCGGCTTGCGAAGTTTCACCACGTGGTCCGAGAGATACAGCGCCAGCCGGCCATCTCGTTCGCCAAGCGGCTCGAGTCCGCCCCACACAACCTCCCCGGCGGCCGTTAACGCATCGAGGTCCGCGGGGTTGTAGCCCTCGATGCGCGCTGGCAGGATCTCGCTCTCGAGGATCGACGCGACGAGCGGTGCTGCTTGCAAATTCTCGATCGTGTCGAGCAATGCGTCGAGGCCGCTGCGCCGCCGCGAGACGCCCTGCCAATGCGTGATCAACCGACCGAGCACGGCAGGCTCGACCGGCTCGACTTGATGCCGGAGCTTCGCGAGAGAGCGCCGCCTGATCGTCTGCAGCACGTCAGGGTCGCACCACTCGCGTCCCGTGGCGCCCGGACGGAAGTCTCCCTCGACGAGGCGGCCGGCTGCGGCAAGCTCCTTGAGCATGGCGTCTGCCAGCGATCGACCGAGGCCATACCGCGCCGCGATGTCGGCGGTGGTGAAAGGCGCGTGGGTTCGCGCGTAGCGGCGAGCGAGGTCGCTCGCGGCGTGCGGCGCGAATTCGAGGAGCGTTTCAGGGAGCCCGGGTGGCAACGGCACGCCGAGCGCGTCGCGATAACGCGCCGCGTACTCCACGGGGATAATCCGCGGCTGGCCGGCAATCATCACGGAGATCGCTCGCCGCGTGCGTGCCAGCTCGTCGACCGCGCGCTCCGCATCTACGTCGGCGCGCGCGGCGATTTCTTCTGTGGACAGATCGCCGAGTCGCAGCAAGAGGTCGTGAACGGCGTCGACGCTTCGAGCTCGTCGATCTTCGGCAAGCTGCTGCAGCTCGCGCTCGACTTCCTCGATGGCATCCGCATCTAGTAGATCGCGCAGCTCCGCGTCCCCAAGGAGTTCGCGCAACTGCGCCTGATCGATGGAAAGCGCCTGCGCTCGCCGCTCGGCCAGTGGCGCATCACCGTCATAGAGGTAGTTCGCCACATAGCCGAATAGCAGTCCTGCCGCAAAAGGCGAAGCAATCGTGGAGTCGACGGTCGCCACCCTGATCTCCCGCTGCTCCATCCGACGGAGTGTCTCGACCAGAGCCGGCATGTCGAACACATCGCGCAAGCACTCACGATAGGCCTCGAGCACCATGGGAAACGATCCAAAGCGGGACGCCACGCCAAGAAGATCGGCCGCGCGTTTGCGCTGCTGCCACAGCGGGCTGCGCCCTCCAGGCCGCCGCTTCGGCAGCAGCAGGGCGCGTGCTGCGGCCTCACGGAACTTTGCGGCAAACATCGCCGTGCCACCGAGCTGCCGCAGCACGAGCGCCTCGACTTCCTCTGACGCTGGAAGCATCAGGTTTGTGTCCGGCGGCTCCTCCGTCTCCGGAAATCGCACCACGAACCCATCGTCGGTCCACATCGTCTCGACGTCGAGCCCTGTCGCGCCGCGGGCGCGTTCGACGACGGCCATGGCCCAGGGCGCGTGAATGCGTCCACCAAAGGGCGAGAGCACGCACACGCGCCAGTCGCCGAGCTCGTCGCGACAGCGTTCGACGACGATCGTGCGATCGTCGGGTACCACGCCAGCCGCTGTCTTCTGGTCCGCGAGGTAACGCAACAAGTTCTCTGCCGCTTGCTGATCCAAATCGTGATGGGAAACGAGCCGCTGCAGCGCCGCAGCGGGCGGCAGGTCGCCGAGCGTGCGGACCAACGCGCCAACCGCCCGGCCAAGCTCGAGCGGACGGCCCGGGGCATCAGCCTTCCAGAACGGCATCTTGCCGGGCTCGCCTGGTGCGGGCGACACGAGCACGCGATCGTGAGTGATTTGCTCGATCCGCCAGCTCGACGCGCCCAGCAGGAACGTCTCGCCGACGCGGCTCTCGAACACCATCTCTTCGTCGAGTTCGCCGACGCGCGCGCCGGGACCGCGTTCGCCGGCGAGGAACACGCCGTAGAGGCCTCGGTCCGGAATCGTTCCACCGTTGATCACAGCCACGCGCTTGGCGCCTTCGCGTGCGACCAGCGTGTGCTGAAGCCGATCCCAGGTGACGCGCGGACGCAAGTCAGCGAAGTCATCCGAGGGATATCGGCCCGACAGCATGTCGAGGACGCCCTCGAAGACGTTGCGACTGAGTTCTGCAAACGGTGCCGCCTGGCGAACCGCCGAATACAGCTCGTCGACCTTCCACGGATCCATCGACACCATGGCGACGAGCTGCTGCGCCAGCACGTCGAGCGGGTTGCGCGGGTACCTCGTCGACTCGACATGCGCTTCGTGCATGGCACGCGTGACCGCCGCGCACGCGATCAGATCGCCTCTGAACTTCGGTACGATGACGCCGCGGCTGGCGGCGTCTATCGTGTGTCCCGCCCGGCCGATCCGCTGCATGCCGCTTGCAACCGAAGGCGGCGCTTCGATCTGAATCACGAGGTCGATCGCCCCCATGTCGATGCCGAGCTCGAGCGACGATGTGGCGACGAGGCCGCGGATCTGACCTGCCTTGAGCCGATCTTCGACCTCCATCCGTTGCGGCCGGGCAAGAGAGCCATGGTGCGATCGCACCAGCGTTTCACCGGCGAGCTCGTTCAACGCGCTGGCCAGGCGCTCGGCGATGCGGCGGCTATTGACGAAAATCAGCGTCGAGCGATGTGCGCGAATCAGTTCCAGCAGTCGCGGATGGATGGCGGTCCAGATGGTCGAGCGCACGGTGCCCTGAGACGCCGGGCCGCTGGGGATTTCCTCGGGCTGTCCGAGACGGGCCATGTCCTCGACCGGAACCTCGATCGTCAGATCGAGCCGCTTCTTCGCGGACGTATCCACGATCGTCACCGGCCTGAAAATCGGCGCAGCCGTGCCTTCCGACGAGAACTCGTCGTGAATGACGGCGTCCGCATAGCCTCCCGGAGCGGACGTGCCATCCATGTCAGGAGCGTTCGTCTGCGGATGCTCGCTTCCGCCCAGGAAGCGAGCGACCTCATCGAGAGGCCGCTGCGTTGCGGAAAGCCCGATGCGCTGCAGCGGGCCTCGTCTCCTGTCGCGAAGTCGTTCCAGCCGCTCCAGGGATAGCGCGAAATGCACTCCGCGCTTCGTCGGCACGAGCGCGTGGATCTCGTCGATGATCACGGTGTCGACGCCACGCAGCGCCTCGCGCGCGTTAGACGTGAGGAGCAGGTAGAGTGATTCCGGCGTCGTGATGAGGATGTCGGCCGGGTCGCGCTGGAATCGCGCGCGCTCGATGGCCGGCGTGTCGCCGGTCCGAACCGCAATGACCGGCATGCGATGGGGATCGCCGCGCGCGACGGCGCGGTTGGCGATCCCGGCGAGCGGTGCTCGGAGGTTCCGTTCGATGTCCACGGCCAACGCCTTGAGCGGGGACACGTACAGCACACGGCACAGGCGCTGCGGCTCAGGGGTTTCGAACGTGAGCCGGTTGATGCACCACAAGAATGCCGTCAGCGTTTTCCCGCTGCCGGTTGGTGCCAGGATGAGCGTGGACTGACCCTCGGCAATGGCCGGCCATCCCTGGCTCTGCGGCGGCGTCGGCGCGTCAAACGAGTCGCGAAACCACTCGGCAACGGTTGGATGAAAGAGCTCGAGCACATCGCGCTGTGCCACAAAGCTATTTTATGTGTGACTTCGATCGGACTTCCGGACTTCCGGAGTTCCGGACCTGGACCTCCCGACATTGAAATTCTCTGTCCCCCGGCGTCGTAATCATGGAAAATAAAAAGGCTCGCGGCTGAGCGCGAGCGCACACTTCGAAGGCTCGATACTAACTATGGGTGATTCCGGAGAAGGCCTGGTAGACGCAGACGCACGAATCCAGGAGCAAATGGAAGAGCGGGAAGCCGAGCGGCGGCGGCGGGCAAGTTCGCAGCCGGCCCCGGATCCCGAACGCACGCGCGCGGTCGAATCGCTGCGTTTGGCGCGTGCCGAGCTCGAGCGTCAGGCGGGGGCGACTACGCACCCCGTGCGCAAACAGCAGATTCAGGCAGCCCTCGCAGAAATCGACAAGCGGCTCGGTAGTTCCTAGCGAGTCCCGTCGCCTGCTTCCAGTTCGCCGGCTGAAAGGCGGAGCGTGGACCAGCCCGTGCCTTTTTTAGTCTTCAGCCAACGCTGCGGATAGCTGGGTCGCGAACTCTTGTGGTGAACGTGGACGACGATCCGGATCGGCGTCGAGCGCCGTACGGATTGCGCGTTCCGCCGCAGGCGGGATGATTCCGCCCCGCATCGTCGGAACGCCACGTGCCTGCGCCAGCACCACCTCGGCCAGCGTGCCGCGGCCGAACGGGAGCTCTCCGGACAACATCTCGTAGGCGACCACGCCGAGGCTGAACACGTCCGTGCGCGCATCCGCCGGGACGGCATGGAATTGTTCCGGCGCCATGTAAGCCGGCGTTCCAACGATCATCCCCGCTGCGGTCAGCGCGGTTCGTACCTCGCCGGGCGCATCGTCCGTCCGATCGTCACGACGCTCGTCGCCAACAATCTTGGCCACCCCAAAATCCAGGACCTTCGGCGGCCCACCGCCGCTCGGGAGCAGGATATTTTCCGGCTTGAGATCCCTGTGCAGCACCCCTTCGCGGTGCGCCGCGCCAATCGCGCTGCAAACCGCGCTCAGGATGCTCATCGATTCCTCGACCGCGAGCCGCCCTTCTCGTTGCAGCACGTGGCGAAGGTCCTCGCCGCGCACCAGTTCCATCACCAGATAGGCGCCGCCATCGGCAAACGTTCCGTAGTCGAAGACCGCGACGATCGAGGGATGCTGGAGGCGCGCGACGATTTGCGCCTCACGGCGGAAACGGCGTCGCGCCTCGGGATCGCCCAGCAGCTCGGCGCGAACCACCTTCAGCGCCACGAGACGGTCGAGACGCATGTCGCGGGCTCGATAGACGGCGCCCATTCCGCCGCGGCCGAGCAGTTGCTCGATCCGGTACTTGTTGTCGACGGTGCGCGGAACCGATGGCACCGGCCGCAAGGCCGCGCCATCGACAGGACATGCCGAGACCTTCGATTCCTCGCAGCGCCCGCAACGCGGGCACTCCATCATCGGTTCGACAATCGGAGTCGTGATGCGGGTGCGATCGCTGTCGGTGATGTCGGTGGCAACGCCGCGCCGACGGAATCGGGCGACGTCGAAGCCGAGACCCATCTGCGCGGCGATGCTGGCGAGGAGTTGGCGATCCTCGCTCGTGTACGCTTCCTCCGAACGCCGCTCTCCCAGCGCGATCACGGCGATGAGCGCGCGTTCCTGGCCAAGCACCGGAACGAGCAGCACGGCACCCGTGCACTCGAGCCACTCGCGCTCTTCGGCGGGGAGGCGACGCGCCGGCGAGCGCGGATCGTTCAGCACGATCTCGAGCGGCTCGTCGGACCAGCGCAGCATGGCCACCAGACCGCCGTCGAGCGGCAGCGGCTCGGCGCTGCCGTGCCGCACTGTGACTGGCATCAGGCGATTGTCCTCCACGCCTGTGACGAGTATCGCGACCATCTGCGGATGGAGGGCCTCGTCCAGCTGGTTGACGACCATCGCGGCAAGGTCGGAAGGATCGGTTTCGAACCGCACGCGGCTGGCGAGCGACAGCAGAATTTTGCGAGCGTCGTATTCTTCGCGAAAGAACCGCTGATCCAGCCACTGCCGGGCGCGCTCACGATACGTGAACGTCACTGCGGATGCGACGATGAGCGCCATAAACAGCGCGGAGCTGCCGGTCGCAATCTCTGCGAGGGTTCGTTCGCGCTCGCGCACGAGCGACAGGACCAGCGCGATCGCCGGCAGAAAGATCAGCACGGTCAGCGTCCTGTTCGCGAGCGCGTACTGCAAGCTGCGGCGAAGAACCAGCCGCGGACCCAACACGTGGGCGACGCCGACGGCGTAGACGAGCCCAAATGCCGGCAGCAATACCAGGCCATCGAGAATGATCACGATCGCGTCCGGGTACTCGGGCATCGACGTGCCTACGAGCGTCGCGACAATGGGGAACCCATCCCGCACGACGTACGCAAGCACGCCAGGTACTGCTGTGTAGAGCGCCATGCGAATGCGACGCCGCTCGTTGGCGTTGTGATTGAACTTGTATCGATACGCGCCTTCGCCGACCGCGAGCACGTTGACGGCCAGCGCGCAGGCAAACGCTGCGAGATAGACGCCAGGGTGCGCCGCGTCCCAGGCGGCGAGCGGCTGGGCAGCGTCGATCCCGACAAGGAACACCGCGGTACCCACTGCCGGCAGAATCAGTGGCACGCCCGCCACCAGTGGAACCGCATGCAACGACGGATAACGTTCGAGGAGTTTCGAGCGCGACGGAAAGTACAGAATCGCCAGCGCGATTGTAGGAAACGCGAGCGGGCTGGCCAGCCACGCAAAAACGGTAAACACCTTCGCAGCGGGTCCGAGATATTGCTCGGCGCCGAGGAGTGGCCCGCCTCCGCCGACGCCACTGAACGCCAGCGCAAGCACGCACAAACCTCCAGTACGGTCGTAACTGCGCATTCCCAGGAGGATCACCGCCGCGCCGACGAACACGATCGTCTGCACGATCATGCCGAGGTGCCGCCGCGTCCAGCCTGCCGGCCAGCTGCGCCACACGGGCGGACGATCGACTTCGACGCTCCGGACAGTGCCGCCGCTGCTAACGCGCCATTGAACCGGTCCCTCGACGCCGTTCCAGTAGAACGCCTTCCACGTTTGGATGCGGCCGCCGATATCGCCTGGACCGTAGCGCATCTGCACGTCGCCAGTGTTTGCTGCCGTGACGGTGACGACGAGATCGCCCGGCACGAGGCCGGCTGCTGCAGCGGGACTACCCGGCGTCACTTGCGCGATCGCGAGGGCTTCGCCGAAGTACTCTCGAACGTCCGGCGGCCTGGCTTTGAGGGGGAAAACGGTTGCGGGATCGCCGGCGAAGCGCGCGCCGCTGCCGGCGGGCCAAAGAAACGGCCGCACAAACGCGACCTGAAGGACTGTATAGACGACCGACAGCGCGACGATCCCGATGACCGACCAGGCGAACGCCGGCAGGTGTTCGAGGCGAACGGGATCGGACGGGGCGGCCATGCGCCCCGTATTATGGACTGAGCTTGTCGAATGGACGCGTCAGGACCGCGTGGCGGCGGCCTTGTCGAGCAGGACGCGAATCTCGTCAGCCTCGAGCGATTCCTGCTTCAGGAGCTCTTCGGCGAGGAGCCGCACGGCTTCGCGATTCTCGTCGATGAGCGTGCGAGCCCGATCGTAGCCGGTCATGATCACTCGGCGGATTTCCTCGTCGACGCGCTGAGCCGTTGCTTCGCTGAGCACGTGTGGACGGTCGGCCTCGAAGCTGTTCCCGGGCTTGCGGTAGGCCAGTGGTCCAAGCTCCGACATGCCCCACTCGCACACCATGTGCTGCGCGATGTCGGTGGCCCGCTCGATGTCGTTAGAGGCGCCGCTCGTCATGTGTTTCATGAAGAGCTCTTCCGCCACGCGCCCTCCCATCAGCACTGCCACCTGGGTCTCGAGATATCCCTTCGTGTAGGTGTGGCGATCGGCTTCGGGCAGCTGCATCGTTACGCCCATTGCACGCCCGCGCGGAATGATCGTGACTTTGTGAAGAGGATCAGCGCCAGGCAGCAGTGCGGCGACGATGGCGTGGCCGGCTTCGTGATAGGCGCAGTTGACGCGGTCGAGTTCGCTCAAGGCAATCGATCGGCGTTCAACCCCCATCAGTACCTTGTCGCGGGCTTCCTGCAGATCGTCGTCGGTTACGAGCGGCCGGCCGGCGCGGCCGGCAAGCAGGGCCGCTTCGTTGACGAGATTCGCGAGGTCCGCGCCCGAGAAGCCCGGCGTGCCTCGCGCGATCGACCGCAGGTCGATGTTGGCGTCTACCGAGACCTTGCGCGCATGCACGCGAAGGATCGCTTCGCGGCCCCTCAAATCGGGATTGCCGACCGTGACCTGCCGATCGAAGCGGCCCGGACGGAGGAGCGCGGGATCGAGGATGTCCTGCCGGTTGGTCGCGGCGATGACGACGATGCCGCGATGGGCCTCGAATCCGTCCATTTCAACGAGGAGCTGGTTGAGCGTCTGCTCGCGCTCCTCATGACTCAGCGAGTTGCCGCCGCGGCTGCGGCCGACCGCATCGAGCTCGTCGATGAAGACGATGCACGACGGGTGTCGGCGGGCGTCGCGGAACAGACGGCGGACGCGGGAAGCGCCAACGCCGGCGTACATCTCGACGAAATCCGAGCCGCTGGCAAAGAGGAACGGCACGCCTGCTTCGCCGGCAATCGACCGGGCGAGGAGGGTTTTGCCGGTTCCGGGCGGCCCGACGAGGAGGACACCTTTCGGGATGCGTCCGCCGATGGCCGCAAAACGTCCAGGTTCGCGAAGGAAATCGACGATTTCCTTGACTTCGTCCTTGGCCTCGTCGACCCCGGCGACATCTTGAAAGGTGATGACGTGGTCGCCGTGCTCGGCGACCCGTGCACGGCCGGAGATGGACGGAATGCGTCCTGCCGTGGTCCGATAGACGGTAAACGCGAGCAGAGCCAGGAACGCCGCCGCGGTGGCCATGGCGCTCCAGCTAAGCGAGCCCGGGACGGGCGACGGGTTGACATCTACGCGGATGCCGCGCCGGTACAGATCGGCAATGAACGCGTTGTTCGCGCCGAGAAACTGCGGCGGCGCAACCGTTGCCACCGTCCGGCCGTCACGAAACGTGACGTCGATGGTGCTCTCGGCGAAGGTCACTGCCGTGACCTGTCCGGCATCAACGGCTTTCATGAACTCGGAGAAGGCGAGCGGCGGGACAACCGGCTCGCGGCTCGCGACGTAGAAGCTGCCGGCCACAGTGATCGCCGCGAGGAGTGCGACCACAAAGAACGTGCGAGGTTTTCGAAAACGCGAAAAATCCACCATGCGATCCGTTTTGCGGAGCGGCCGGAACGCACGTAGGCTGTCGCCCCGCACTTCTGGCAGCAAGAACTTAACTAGGTTGAAGTAAGGACACTCCGCTGGGGGTGGAATGCTTCAACAATCTTACACGAGCGCTAGCACGGCAGCAAGCGACATGAACCTTTTTTGGGCCTGGCTCGTCCACATTTACACCGCCTCCGGTGCCGTCATCGCGTTTCTCGGCGCTATTGCTGTGTTCGGTGGCCGTTACCGCGAGGCCTTACTCTGGATGGTAGCTGCCACGATCATCGACTCCACTGACGGGATACTCGCCCGTCGAGCTCGAGTGAAAACAGTTCTTCCTGCTGTCGACGGCGCCAGGCTCGACGACATCGTCGATTACCTGACGTTCGTGTTTCTGCCCGTCCTTTTCTTTTATTACGCCGGGACATTGCCCGACGGATGGCGCCTCCCGGTCGTTGCCATCGTCCTCATCAGCAGCGCATACGGGTTTGCCGCCTCCGACGCCAAGACCGAGGACCATTTCTTTACTGGCTTCCCGTCATATTGGAACATCGTGGCTGTCTACGCGTACGTGGGCGTTCTGAGCGGTCTCGTGCCGCCGATCGTGAACGCGGTCGCCCTGCTCGTGCTCAGCAGTATGGTGTTCTGGAGGATTGGATACGTGTATCCGTCGCGAACGCCGACGCTTCGTGGGATGACCCTGACGCTCGGCGCGATCTGGGGCGTGATGGTACTGGCCATCGTCCTGGCCCTTCCCGACGTGCATCCTGCGCTCGTTATGGCCTCGCTGATCTTTCCGGCTTACTACTTCGTTCTTTCCGCCGTCCTTCAGGTGCGGCGGCGGGCGACTGTGTCGCCGCAGCCGTGACGACGTTCATTCGCACTCGCCGCGATCGCATTGCCGCTGTTGTCTTCGCGGTACTCGTGGTGCTGGCTGTCGTCGGCGTCACGTGGCTGGCCCGTCAAGGGTACGCGGTGAACCGTCTGACTCGCGGCGTCGGCGACACGTGGTTTCTCACGGCCGAAGGCCGCCGCTGGTTCCGGATGGACGAGCATCGTCGCGACGTTCCATTGAGCGACATCCCGCTTCATCTTCAGCATGCGTTCATTGCGATCGAAGACCATCGGTTTTACGCACATCCTGGCGTCGATCCGATTGCGCTCGGCCGTGCCGTGGTGAGAAACCTACGATCCTCGGGAACTGTCGAAGGCGGCAGCACGCTCACTCAGCAGCTGGCGCGAACGCTGTTTCTGTCGAACAAGAAGAGCTACGGGCGGAAGGCTCGCGAAGCGATTCTCGCCGTGATGATTGATGCACAGCTCTCGAAGGAGCAGGTCCTCGAGCTGTATCTGAATCGCATCTATCTGAGCGCTGGCATTTACGGCGTCGAGACGATGGCGCAGCACTTATTCGGGAGACCTGCCAAGCAGTTGAACCTCGCCGAATGCGCGCTCATCGCCGGACTTGCGCGGGCGCCCTCTTCACTGTCTCCCTGGTCAAATCTCGATGGCGCTCTGGCGCGAAGCCGGGTCGTGCTTACGCGCATGCGCGAGGAAGGGTTCATCACCGCGTCGCAGGAACGCGAAGCGTACAGGACGAGCATCCGCATTCGGCCTTTCCCGGGTGCCACGGACGCGCGCGCCGGCTACGCAAAGGAGTACCTGCGGCAGCAGTTCCGCGAACGTTTCGGCGGCGACCATCCTCCGGATTGGGAGGTGCGGACCACGTTCGTGCCGGCGTTGCAGGAAGCGGCGGAGCAGTCGGTGCGAGCCGGTCTGGGCCGCATCAACGAGCCCGAACTGCAAGCCGCGCTCGTCGCTATCGATCCGAAGACGGGCAACATCCTCGCGATGGTTGGCGGACGCGATTTCAGAGAATCGCAGTTCAATCGCGCGTGGCGCAGTCGCCGCCAGCCGGGATCGGCATTCAAGCCGCTGCTGTTTGCCGCGGCGCTCGAGAACGGATATTCGCCGGTGTCGACGTTGGCTGGGCTGTCGAGCATTCAACCGCAGGGGCCGGAGGAATGGGCGCCGCGGAACGCAGACGGCAACACGCCGGACGTCTTGACACTGCGAGCCGCGTTGCTCGAATCGAACAATCGCGCCGCAACCGTCTTGCAACAACAACTGGGGTCGGGCGCGGTCTTGCGCCTTGCGTCGCACGCGGGCCTCGACGAGCTGCCTGACGTGCCGTCGCTGTCGCTCGGCACCGGCCTCGTGTCGCCGCTCGAGCTCACTGCTGCCTTTGCGATGTTTCCAAACGGTGGGCTTGCGGTCGTGCCGCGCGGGATCGTTCGCGTCATGGATGCCGATGGCAGCGTCGCGCTCGACAACCCCGCGCATGGCGAGCAAGTGATCTCACCGCAAACGGCTTATCAGATGGTGTCGATGCTGAGCGACGTCGTCGAGCGCGGCACGGGCGCGGCGGTTCGTCGCGCCGGAGTAGGGTTCGCGGTTGGCGGCAAGACTGGCACGACGAACGACTTCAAGGATGCCTGGTTCGTCGGATTCTCGACGAACGTTGTCGTCGGCGTGTGGGTTGGATTCGATCAGCCGAGGCCGATCGGCCGCGACGCGTACGGATCGCGCTACGCAGCCCCGATCTGGAGTGACTTCATGCGCCGCGCCGCGAGGATTCGCGCGCCGGGCACGTTCTCCGAGCCTCCGGGGCTGAACGAGGTGATGCTGTGCCGGGTGTCTTACTCGCGCCCGGTGGAGGGCTGTCCGACCTACATGGAATACCTCAAACCGGACGACCACGCGCCCAGTCGGTTGTGCACCGTGCACCAAGGCAGCATCAAGCAGCAGGTGCGCCGCGCCATTGAAGGTCTGTTTTCGGATCTGGGGAAGAGGATCAAAGGGATCTTTCGATAGCCGAGCCCCGAGTCCCGGATCGTGATTTGCACCCTAGTTGAGCTGAGGTGGATTTATGAAGATCATTGCCATCCTGCTCATCGTTTTCGGGACAATATCGTTGGCTTACGGTGGCATTACCTACACACGGCGAGAGAAGGTGCTGGACATCGGGCCGATCGAGGCTACCGCAGAGCGTCGCCGCACCATTCCGCTGCCCCCGATTCTTGGCGGTGTCGCGCTGGCCGCAGGGATTGGATTGTTGGTCGTGGGGGGAAAGAAGACGGGTTAGACCTGCCCGTGTTCAGAAAAACGCTCCGCCCTTAGCCGCGAGCGCATCGATCTTCTTTTTCATCGCGTCTCGGCGGCGGAGCAGCATCTGAATCTGCCGGCTGTCGAGCCACTGCCCCATGCTCTGCTTGAGAGACACGGCATCGAGCTTCAGCATGTTCTCCCACAACTGGCGGTCGATTGATTGAAGCTCCTGCGGCAGGCGCGTATCGGTGGCAAACGCGCGCGAGTGATCGATCAAGAACAGATGCCAATCGTCGTCGACGAGCAAGTTCCCTTTGTTGCGATCGCTGTTGCCGATCAGATCGTCGAACATCTTCATCCGTGCGATCGCGCGGTTCCAGCTCACCGGCTTTGGTAGCGGCAACACTGTCTCCCATGAACGCACGCCGTCCAGCCAGAGGACGGCGGCGCCGACGTCGTTGTTCACGCGGCGTTCGACCACAACCGGGACCATGCTGAGGCCCAGGATCTTGTCCAGTTCGTACGCTGCAATCTCCGACTTGTAGCTTTCGAAGTAGCCGTCGCGGCTGCCGGGCGGCAGCACTTTCCAGGCAAACGAGCCAGCGATTCCGCCAGGTGCCAGAAACGCCCGGCGCGGTCGAGTGACGCCAATCGGAATGTCGGCGACTTTCTCGACCTTGACCGTGCGCAGGAACTCTTCGACCTCCGCCGCGCGGTCCTTCCATGTGTAAGCGCAGGCTGTCTGTGGTGGTGCCTGCAGTGGAGGCAACAACAGGAGCGCGATGAAGAGTTGCAGCACGATTGCAGGGTAGTCGCCGCTCGTCAACGTGTCAATCAACATCAACAACCGGCATCGGCAGTCGCCCCTCGCCAATCGCCACTCGCCAATGGTTTAATGCCCCATGCTCTCCCCGGGGCAGATCCTGGACGATCGCTACGAGATCCTGGCGCTCCTGGCGGAGGGCGGGATGGGGGCGGTCTACCGGGCGCGGCGGACACTGCTGGGGGATGAAGTCGCGATCAAGATCGTGCGCGGCGACCACGCCGGCAAGGGACCCCGCGAGCGATTCTTCAGAGAGAGCCGCGCCAACGCAAAGCTTCGGCACCCACATATCGTTTCCATCCTCGACTTCAATGTAGACGATGATGACCATCCGTTTCTGGTGATGGAGTTCCTCAACGGGCTGTCGGTGAAGGACGAAATCGCTTCACGCGGGCGGATGAGCGTCGCAGAAGTGCAGGCGATCATTCCGCCGATTTGCACGGCCCTGCAGTTCGCCCACGAGCACGGCATCGTGCATCGCGACCTGAAGCCGGCGAACATCGTGGCGCACGAGTTCTCACTGGAAGAGCGCGTCTACAAGCTGGTCGACTTCGGTATTGCCAACCTGCGTGAAACTGACGAAACGCGTTTGACGGGCCCCCACGAGTTTCTCGGCACGCTTGCCTACGCGGCCCCCGAACAGCTGACGGGCGCCGTGGTCGATGCACGGTCCGACGTCTACAGCCTCGGCGCGGTGGTTTTCGAGATGCTCACCGGCCGTCCACCTTTTATCGGACCCGACGCGATGTCGTTGCTCAACGCGCATCTGAATTCGCCTGTGCCACGGATCTCCGAGACGGTCGGCGACGTTCCCGCGTGGGTCGATTTGGTCGTTGGGCGCGCGATGGCGAAGAGCCCGCAGGATCGGTGGATGACGATCGCCGAGTTCGGGAATGCGCTGCTCGGCGGCGACGGAACATCGACGACGGTCGCCCGATCCGAGCCGCCGGCCGGCGGTTTGCTCGCGAAATACGACCTCGGCGAACGCATCGGTCCGGGGCGGCTCGAGAGCGTCGTCTACAAGGGCACCCATCGCGGACTCGGTCACCCGGTTGCGATCCGACTGCTGCGGCGCGATACACAGCGCAATTGGGAAGGCGCACGCGCGAGGTTCATGCGCGAAGCGCAGGCGCTGCAGGTCGCGCATCCATCCATCATTCAGGTTCGCGACTACGGCGAGGAACCTGACTATGTCTATCTGGTTACCGACTACTTCGAAGGACCGAGCCTGCGCGACGTGATGAACGCGGCCGGCCCGATGCCGTGGACCCGCTTGCAGCCGCTCCTCGCGCAGCTCGTCGAGGCCACGCGCATGCTGCACCGCCGCAAGGGCCTCCTCTGCGGCGTCAGTCCCGACATCATGCGTGTCACCACGGACGAAGAGGGCGAACGTCTGCTGATTTCAAGCGCGGGGATCTGGCAAGCGCAGGACCTGCTCGCAACGCTGCACGACAAGACGCTGCGCGGCATCGCGCTCGCCGACACCGAGCTGAGATACACAGCGCCCGAGCTGCTGACCGGGCGCAGCGCGGACGTCCGCTCCGACATCTTCACGATGGGCGTCATTGCCTACGAGATGGCGACCGCGACGCTGCCGTACGACGGCAGCTCGATGCCGGATCTCCTCGGAAACATGCTTCGCGGTCAGCCCGCCGACCCGTCTGTCACGCAGCCCACGCTGCCGCCCGCCTCGAGTGCCGCAGTTCTGCGCGCACTGCGACCAGCCCAGGATCAGCGATACGCGACAGCAGTGGAGTTTGGCCACGAACTCCTGTAGTCGATGACTGACGACTAGCGACTAACAGCTAAGGTGCGTGCATGGATCGCCGCACCGTGCAGGCCGGTATCGGGATTGAGGATGACCGAGACGGGAACGTTCGTCATCAGATCGTCCATTGGCTCCTTCGCGCGAAAGGCTTCGACGAAGATGCCGTTCGAGAGCTCTGGCAGAATCTTCGGCGCAATCCCGCCGCCAACGTACAGCCCTGACGTCGCCAGCGCCCGCAGCGCCAGGTTGCCGGCCTCCGATCCGTACGCGGACAGGAACATGTCGAACGCTTCAACGCACATCGGGCAGCGTCGTTGACGAGCTGCTTGGGTGATGCGGGCCGGCAAGTCTGTGATGTGCCCGACGTCGCCGACGCCGGGACAGAGGCGTGACGGCGCGATCGTGTTTGGCGTAATCATCGGACCAGAGCCAAACGCCCGGTGCGTGAACTGGTAGAGGTTGATCAGACCGGGCCCCGAGATGACATGTTCGGCGCCGACACGGCCGAACACACGCGTCAGCTCCTCCACCATCTCGAGCTCGCGCGGCGTTCGCGCTGCGAAATCAGCATGGCCTCCTTCGGAGGCGAACGGGACGTAGCGGCCGTCGACCTCGTGCAGCATCGAGACGCCGAGGCCCGTACCCGCGGCGATCACCGCGGCGTTGCCGCCGGGCATCGAAATTCCTTGCTGCAACACCGCCAACTCGTTCGCTTCGAGCAGGGGAACTGCATACGCGAGCGCCTCGAGGTCGTTGATGACCGCCGATCGCCGCAGCCCAAGCGCGTTGGCGATCGCATCGCCATCGACGACCCACGGCACATTGGTGAGGCGCGCGACGCCTTCCGTCACGGCGCCGGCGACGCCGATGCAGGTGGCGGCCAGCGTGCGCGGGTCGACCTTCCATGCGCCAAGGAACTCGCGGATCATGGGCGCAAGGTCGTCGTAGTCGAGCGTGACGAACTCGCCGATCTCTATCGGCGCCGGGCGTTCCTCGTCGTTCGAGAACAGCCCGAGCAGCGTTTTCGTTCCACCAACGTCAGCCGCCAGCAGCATGGCGAGACATTATAAGTACCAAGCACTTGACTTTCCCTCGGAACTCCCTCATCTTCGCGGTAGCAATGGCGTCGTCGCCGTCATCCCTGAAAGGGTCCGGCGGGCCGTATGGCTACCGGGACCTTCGCAATCTGTATCCCACAGTCACCGAGAATCATCTCCGCTATCTGGAAAAGTGGGGTTTGCTTCGGCAGAGTTCCGCGCCGCGGGCGAATCGCGAGTATTCGTTCACGGACCTGCTCGCCATCAAGCACGTTGCCAGCGAACTGGAACGCGGCACGCCGCTGAAAGTGATCCTGCGAGGATTGCTCGCTGAACGGCAGGGTCAGCTCGAGTTCGATTTTCACGCCGCGCCCGACACACCGCGCGCGAAGGTCGTCAATCTCCAGGGACGCCGCTCGCCCGCGCTTGGTGTCGGCAGTCCAACGCCGCTCTCGGCAAGCGGTCCCAAGGAGACCGCGTTTCCCTTCAGCGATCCACAGACCGCGCTGTCCGCGAAGTACTTCATCGAGGGATCGCTGTTGGACGATGGGGAAGAGCGGAATATGGAGGCGGCCGCCGCCGCGTACAGAAAAGCGTTAGTGATCGATCCGGATCTCGTCCCCGCGATCGTCAACCTCGCGAACATTCACTACGCGCGCGACGAGATGATCGAAGCGCAAGCCCTCTACGAGCGCGCGATCGGCCTCGATCCGGACTGCTTCGAGGCGTACTTCAACCTCGGCAACATCCACCACGATCTCGCACGGTACCAGGCCGCGCTGAATTGTTATCGGGGAGCCGTCCGCCTCAATCCCAGCTACGCGGACGCACATTTCTATCTGGCGGTGACGCTGGAAAAGACCGGCCACTCACCAGATGCCAAGCCCCATTGGAAGGCCTACCAGGACCTCGCGCCTGACGGTGAATGGGCGGATCTTGCGAAGGAGTTTTCTGAATAGAGTTAATACATGTAGTCGGAGCGTTCCCGCTTCTTCGGCGTGCGGCGCAGCTTGTAGAAAGCGCACTCCGGGCACCAGGATTCGGGCTTGAATCCTTCCTTGCCGGCGAACGGCAACACATCGCGATGGGTGCAGAACTCGCCGGCGTCGGGTGTGGCGCGCCAGCGGCAGCTGCGGAATCGCTCGGTTGCAGGCGACGTGTCCACATCGCCAGTTGGCGACGCCGCGTCCGCGGTATCAGCCTCGGGCGAGAGTGCCTCGCCCTCAGGCCGCTCGGGCCAGGACGCCGTTGGGCCGTACTTGGAGTCGTCCATTCTTACCCTTGGAGCTCAATGCCGAACGAGCGCTGCAGCGCTTGCAGCGCTCGCAGCTCTTCAGGCGCGACCAGCGTGAGCGCCGTGCCGCTCGCTTCCGCGCGACCAGTGCGACCGACGCGATGCACGTAGGTCTCCCGGTTCGAAGGCACTTCGTAGTTCACGACGTGCGTGATGCCGTCGATGTCGAGGCCGCGCGCCGCCACATCCGTGGCGACGAGCACGCGATAGCGGCCGCTGCGGAAACCTTCCACCGCCTGCGTGCGCTGCGCCTGCGTGCGATCCGCATGCAGTGCCGCCGCCTTCAGGCCTGAGGCTGCCAACTTTTTCGCGAGCCGCTCAGCGCCGGACTTCGTTCGCACGAAGACGAGCACCGGCCCATCGGCGCGGCGCAGGAACTTCGCCAGCCATTCCGTCTTCTGACCCGCCGCGACGTTCTCGATTGCATGCGTGATGCTCTTCGCCGGACCACCCGCGGTGCCAATCTGCACGAACTTCGCCTCGCGGACGACTTCATCCGCGAGACGCATGACTTCGTCAGGCATCGTCGCCGAGAAAAGCAGCGTCTGACGGGCGGCAGCATCGGGCAGGGCCGCGACGATGCGGCGGACGTCGGGCCAGAAGCCCATGTCCATCATGCGATCGGCTTCGTCGAGCACCAACGTATCCAGCTTGTCGAACGCGACCGCGCCGTTGCGCATGTGATCCATGAGCCGTCCGGGCGTAGCGACGACGATGTCGACGCCGGACTTGAGCGCGCGTTCTTGCGCGTCCATCGGAACACCGCCGTAAACGGCGATGCTCGTCAGGTCGGTGTGATACGTGAAACCCTGGACGTCGTCCTCGATCTGGACGCACAGCTCGCGCGTCGGGGCGAGGACGAGGACGCGGGTAAAACCGCGTTCCTCCGGCGCCGCGGCGCGGGCTTTCAGCATCCGGTTGAGCACCGGCAGCAGGAACGCCGCTGTCTTGCCGGTGCCGGTCTCGGCGCAGCCAATCAGGTCGTCGCCATCCATCACGATCGGGATCACGGCGCTCTGAATGGGTGTTGTCGCGACGAAACCGCGGACGCGGATGCCTTCGAGCAGCGAAGGTTCGAGACCAAGCGTCTCGAAACCGACTGGGCGCGGGTCGTATTCTGCCTGCTGGCGGACGACAACCGGTGGTTTAGGTGCGGATGGGACGTGCGTCCTGGTGCCGTGCGGGCGTGGCGCACCCGATCGACCGCCGGGGCGTCGTCTACGCCGTCCGCGCGAAGTGTGGGATTGGGTTGTTTGGGAGCTCAAGAGTGCTTCTTATCGCGCACGGAAGGTAATGATGCCCCGGACTGGATCGTAGGGCGAAACCCCCACGGTAACCCGGTCTCCGGGGACGACTTTGATGCGGAACCGGCGCATTCTGCCGCTCAATTGCGCGAGCACCTCATGACCCTGGTCGCACTGCACGCGATACAAACCGCCGCTGTGAACCGCCACCACGGTGCCCTGCACGTCAATTAGATCGTCCTTACTCAACTATGTTTGGTTCCTTTCCAATCAAAGATTGTGCCACATGTCGTCGTGGTTCCGCAAACTCAGGCGTTTGGAGCGCCGAGCGAACGGACGGCGGCCTCCACCTCGGCCGCGAGAGCCGGATAGTCTTGGCCTTTCAGCGACATAGGGGCGCCGAACGTCACGGTGGCGCGCCCGCGCGTCGGGAAGCGCCACGTTTGATGAAGGATTCGGTCGAGGCCTTCGAGGCGGACTGGGACGACTGGAACCGCGAGCCGCGCGGCGATCATCGCGACTCCCGGTTGAAAGCGGCCGATCTCGCCGGATTGCGTTCGACGGCCCTCCGGATAGATCAAGATCGACGTTCCCTGGCTGATCAGTTCGCCGATGTACCGGAGCGTCTGACGCGTGCCGGTTTCGCGCTGCGGCAACGGGAACGCGTTGAAAAACATGGATGCGAGGTAGTAATTCGTGCTGTTCTTCAGATAGGCGCTCCTCGAATGTTGCTCGGGATAGAAGTGCGCCTTGAAGAACTCCTTCGCCATCGCCGGCGCGACGCGGTAGCGCCAACGCGGCGGCAATGCATCGAGGATGACTGGCGTATCGAGGTGGCTTTGATGATTCGCCGCGAAGACGACCGGGCCCTGAAGATGCTCGAGATGCTCGAGCCCGCGGACGTCCACGCGCGCGAACACGCGGCCGAGCGGAAGGATCCAGGTCGGCAGGCTGGCGCGGCGCAACGCGCGGGCCGCCAGCGAGCGGTTCCACGACGGAAAATCGATCGATTCGGTTGATGCAACTGCTGCGGGTCCGGTGGTCTCAATCGTTTTCGTCACCGCTTCGAGATCGGCCACCGTCTTTGCGGCGCTGAACCGTCCCTCGTCAATCGTGACCTGGAACGCTTCCTCGAGCGCCATCATCAACTCGACGTGCTCCAGCGAGCTGAGGCCGAGCTCGTCGATCGTGGTTGACGCCGTCACGGTGCGGCCGGGCGCAAAGCGCCGCAACACCGACGCGACGGATCGCCCCGAATCGCCGGACGCGGGCCGCTGCTGGTCCTGAGCACCGGCCAGCCACGCCTTCAACTCGCGCCGCTTGAGCTTGCGCGTGCCTTCCGTTCGCGGCAACTCAGATTCGGGCCACACTGCCGCGCCGCGGATTTTTTGATGATCGCCGAGACGAAGGTTCGCGGCCCGCACGATGTCATCCAGGTCGGCGCCCGAGTCGAGAACCAACACTGCGTGAACGCGCTCGGACGCGGATCCCGTTGCAGCTGCGCCGACGACGGCCGCGTCACGGACGCCGGGCTGCGCCAGAAGCGCCTGCTCGACATCCTCGGGAAAAACGTTCAGCCCTTCGGGCGTCACGATCATTTCTTTCTTGCGTCCACGAATGCGGAGCTGACCCTTCTCGTCAATCTCGCCGACATCGCCGGTATGGAACCAGCCATCACGAAACGCGCTGCGCGTCTCCTCCGGCGCGTTGAAGTACCCACTCGTCACGTTTTCACCGCGCACCAGAATCTCGCCGTCGTCGGCGATGCGCACCTCGACGCCGGCGATCGGCTTGCCGACGGCGCCTTGCGCGGCGTGAAACGGGTGATTGAGCGTGACGATGGGCGCCGTTTCGGTCAGGCCGTATCCCTGGACGACGACGAATCCGAGGCGTTTGAAGAAGCCTTCGAGGTCCGGGTCGAGCGGCGCGGCACCGACGACCATCGCCCAGAACTTGAACCCGAACATCCGGTGGACACGGCGGTATCGCCACCACCGCATGGTCCAGTGCATTTTTGCGGGAGCCTCGCCGGTTTCCGGCGCGACGCGCAGCAAGTGGTCCCTGAGGACTTCGAGGATCTTCGGTACGCAGACGAGCACCGAGACGCGGCGATCATGAATCTGCCGAATGATGTCGTCCGGCGAAAAGCTGCGCGTGAAGAGCACCAACCCCGGAAGCATCGGCGGCACGAACGTCGCCATCGCTTGGCCGAACATGTGGCTGAGCGGCAGCAGGTTGAGAAAGCGAATCGGCAGAAACGGTTTCGCGTAGTGCTGATACTTCTTGATCTCTTTTTCGATCGGGATGATGTTGGCGAGGATGTTCCGATGCGTGATGACCACGCCCTTGGGTTCGGCTGTCGCGCCTGACGTGAAGATGATCTCGGCCGTGTCGTCGGCCGTCAGCTGAGGTCCGGACCGCGCCTCGCTTTCACCCGTCGGGCTCCGTAACTCTCCCAGTGGCCAAATCGGCCGGCCTGATTCCGCCAGGCTGGTGCTGTCGACGACGTCGCCGACGAGGATGGCTCGCGCATCGACAATCGACGCGACTTTGAGAAGGAAGGCGTCTGACGTGCGGTAATCGATCGGAACAATCACGACACCCTCGAGCACGCATCCCCAGAAGGCGACGATCCACTCCGGACGATTCTCGCTCCAGATGGCGACCGACTGTCCGCGCGTGATCTGTGCAGCTCTCAGCCGTG
>Ga0075418_10000872_pt1 | contig 32878 bp, 27 predicted proteins | sample SoiMetdeltSBSDD2_FD_81776 | JGI IMG/M metagenome (GOLD analysis project Ga0075418, IMG submission 81776) | Bulk soil microbial communities from a Populus tree surrounding site in Tennessee, USA - Soil MetaG P. deltoides SBSDD2 | ecosystem: Environmental > Terrestrial > Soil > Tree plantation... | reverse complement strand
CTCTTGAAACGATGGCTGGTTTTTGCTAACCACATCCTTTCCAAGTCTACGCTTCCAGCGCGCGAGCGAGAGATCGCCATTCTGCGGATGGGCTGGAATTGCCGCGCCGAGTACGAGTGGGGCCATCACCTTGCCATCGGAAAACAAACCGGGCTCGATGATGACGATATAAGACGAATCTCTGAAGGTCCGGACGCGGCAGGGCTTGATCCGTTCGAAGCTGTACTGCTCCGCGCAGTTGACGAGCTGAACGCCGATACGTTTCTCAGCAACAACACCTGGCAAGCCCTGTCAGCGCGTTACAACCCCCAGCAGATGCTCGATTTTATTTTCACTGCCGGTCAATACAAGCTCGTTTCAATGGTGCTCAACTCACTCGGCATTCAGCTGGAAGAGGGCTTCGAGAGTTTCTCAGATGAGACTAAACAATAAAGTTGCGATCGTTGTTGGCGCAGGACAAACTCCGGGCGACACGATCGGTAATGGTCGCGCGACAGCGATATTATTTGCCCGAGAGGGCGCTCGGGTAGTGCTCGTCGACAGTAACTACGAGTCGGCTCTCGAGACTAAAGCGCTTATAGACGATGAAGGCGGTATCTGCGTAGCGGTTAAGGGCGATGTCACGCGTCAGGAGGACTGCGACGCTGTTGCGCTCGCCGCTGTTGAAGCGTACGGCTGTATTGATGTCCTCCATAACAACGTCGGCATCGGCGGGGGCGACGATGAGATTCTGAGTCTCACTGAACAGTCGTGGGACAAGATTATGACGGTGAATCTCAAAGGTATGTTTCTGTCGGCGAGGAGCGTGCTTCCGGTGATGCGCGAACAACGCCGCGGGTCGATCATCAATATCTCCTCGATTGCCGCGGTTTGCGCGACATCCATAGTAGCGTATAAGACTTCAAAGGCCGGGGTTAATGCGCTGACTCACCAGATCGCGCTTGAAAACGCTAAGTACAACATCCGGGCCAATGCGATCATGCCCGGTTTGATGAACACTCCGATGGCAATAGAGGGGATCTCAAGAGCTCGAGGAATACCGAAGGAAGAATTGATCAGTCAGAGAGACGCGCGGGTTCCGCTTGGCTCAAAGATGGGAACGGCCTGGGATGTCGCTTACGCCGCATTGTTCCTCGCGTCGGACGAAGCGAAATTCATCACAGGAGTGATTCTGCCTGTCGACGGCGGCCAAAGCGCAAGAATCGGATAACCCGCCAAAGCAATCCAGGCTGCAAGGGGAAGCGTTATGACGAATTGGCTGTTGATCGTATTCTCATTCTTGGCATTCGTGGCGGCTGGTCAACCGGCGCCAGATGCAGTATCGGAGGAGTTCAACAGACTTCGCGGACAATGGCGGCTTGTCAGTGAGATTGATGACGGCAAGCCGATGCCCGCGGACCAATTCGGGAAGAAGAACATTCTAACCTTCGACGCCACGGGAAAGTGGGTTGTTGAAATCGACGGCAAAGTCGTCGGCGAAGGAACAGCCAAAATCGACCCGACAAGGAAACCGAAAACGATTGACTATACTTTCACAAAAGGCGAGAACACCGGCGGGCGATTTGAAGCGATCTACGAGCTTGTCGGCGACTCATTCCGGCACTGCGGCGTACTAAAGGGTACGCGGCCCTCGGAGTTTTCATCGAAACCGGGCTCGAGACATTTCCTCGTAATGTTCAGTCGCGAGAAGTGAGAATTGGCGCCGGTCTCTAGATCATTTCCAGCAACAAGCATCTGGTGATACTATGCCGCGGTCACTGACTAAAGAACGTAAACGGCCCATGTACAGCTCTCAACACATTTGAAACCATCGCCTTCGTCATCGATCCGGAGAGTCGCTCTTGCCAGCTTTATCGGCACTACGATCGAATGGTACGATTTTTTCCTCTATGGAACCGCCAGTGCACTGATCTTCAACAAGCTCTTTTTTCCAAACTACGATCCTCTGACCGGTACACTTGCATCGTTTGGCACCTACGCGGTCGGGTTTGCTGCGCGTCCAATCGGCGGAATAGTCTGCGGTCACTTCGGCGACCGAATCGGTCGCAAATCAATGCTCATCATGACGTTGCTCATTATGGGTGTCGCGACATTCTTAATTGGCTGCCTCCCTACCTATAACGAGATTGGAATTTGGGCGCCGATATTGCTGGTGGTGTTGCGGATGGCTCAGGGATTTGGCGTCGGAGGCGAGTGGGGTGGGGCTGTGCTCATGGCGGTTGAGCACGCTCCTTCGGGCCGGCGAGGGTTCTATGGAAGCTGGCCTCAAATCGGTGTACCGGCGGGTTTGTTACTTTCGACGATTGTGTTCGGACAGATTGCAAAGCTTCCGGAGCAAGCGTTCCTTTCGTGGGGTTGGCGGATTGCGTTTCTCGGCAGCATAGCGCTCGTTGGCGTAGGGTTGTTTATTAGACTTGCCGTAGTTGAGCCGCCCGTGTTCGCAAAGCTCAAGGAGGCGGGCACCGGCGCTCGATTGCCGATCCTCGACGCAATTCGCAATCATCCGAAGAGCGTCGCGCTTGCGATGGGTGCGCGGATTGCCGAGAACGGGGCGTTTTACCTGTACACCGTTTTTGTGCTGACCTACGCGACACAACCGTCAATTGGCTTTAACAGCTCGGTGGTACTGAAGGCGATTGCGATCGCGGCGACGGTCGATTTGATGGCTATCCCAATATTTGGCGCACTGTCAGACGTGTTGGGGCGCCGGCCGGTATATCTGTTCGGAGCCCTCTTCACCGGCTTGTTTGCTTTTCCGTTTTTTTGGCTGATCGATAGCTCGAACAACGGTCTACTGGTGCTTGCCATAGTGTTAGCTTTGGCAGTAGGCCATGCCGCGATGTATGGTCCGCAGGCGAGTTTCTTCTCAGAGCTATTTGGAACTCGAGTTCGATACAGCGGCGCGTCACTGGGGTATCAATTGGCTTCGGTGATCGCGGGAGGGCTTTCGCCGTTGATCGCGACCGGTCTGCTAAGGCGGTACGCGGCATCCTGGCCGGTATCATTGTTCGTAATCGGGATGGCGGCAGTAACGACGGTCTCGGTCTACTGGGCCGCTGAGACGGCTCACTCGGATATTGAAGAAACCACCCCAGGCACCCGCCACGAGTCCTAACCTTGCGCCCATCTCTGACTGTCGAGATCCAGGAGGAGATCGGATTTCGCAAACGCGTCAAGCTAGCGCTTCCTGCCGGAACGAGACAGCTTTAGCCGAAGCTTCTGATTGATTCGGTTCAGAATGGATCCGATGCCGATGGGCGAGATCTCAAGGCCAAGCGTTTTCTTTATTTCCTCCAGCGTCAACCCATCTAAATAACGAAGCTTAAAAATCAGCGCATCGCGCTCACGATGTCTGCGGCTTACTGCTCGGTTAAGCGCTGCCTCGAGGTCATCCATAGTGAGATTGGATACGGGCCCTGTCGACGATCCGTCGATGCCGCTAACCGCATCCTTGAGCATGCCACCGTCTCCGGCGTTCTCCAGCAACTCGTCGAGGGAAAAACTGATTTTAGGTCTCTTCTGAGCTTTCGCCTCTCTGAAGTGGTCGCGCACGACGTTCATCGAGATGATTCCAAGGTATTGAAATATGGAGTTGTCGTGCTGGCCCTCAAACCGGTCGAGTGCGCGCTTGCCCTCCTCGACAAGCCGAACATAGACAACCTGCACCAGATCTTCGATCAAGTCATCCGGAAACTGCGCGCGTCGATCAATCTCTTGAGTTGCTCGGGAATGAAAGGTCTTTGCGACGCTCGCTCTGATTGCTCCGTGATATCGCCGGACAAACTCTCGCCAGGCGTCCTCGTCGGGAGGGCGTTGTTGACATCGCGTTAGTAACTGGTGAACCGTCAATTGAACAGCCACCGAGCGCGCCTCAGACATCACATTCTTACCTGAAAAAAAGGAATCTGGCCGGCTACGCTTTTCACGCCTAACACCGTGCATCCTGCCGTGTGATGCTTATTGGCGGGCGATTTCTATTTATGAGGATGCGCCCCCTGCCGGACGCGGCACTGAGTATAGCAAATCCCTACTTGCGGCTGATAGGGCATTCTTGCATGTGAGAGCTTTCCCACTATCAGAAAGTCAGTCATCCCCAGGATCGAACCTGAAGCCCGGTGGGAAATGGTTTAGAGGGCCCATGCCACGGCCAACCTCCGGCGCTTCTGCAATCGCCCGAGCGATATACTCTTTGGCGATCGGAACCGAGTCGCGCAGAGATCGTCCCCTGGCAAGCAGACAGGCAAGCGCCGAGGCAAACGTGCATCCTGTCCCATGGGTATGTTTCGATCTGATTCGTTCTGTGCTGAATACCGCTGCACCTTGCGAATCGAGCAGCAGATCCATCGCGAGGCTGGTGGCCGTATCTCCGCCTGTAATCAGCACCGCTTGGGCCCCTGTTTTTCTGATCGCTTCAGCAGCAGCTTCCATCTGGCCTTGATCTTTGATATCTACGCCACTGATTCGACGCGCTTCCTGGATATTGGGAGTCACGACTGAGGCCAGAGGAAACAGATCGCTGGTAAGCGAATCAAGCGCCCGATCATCCATCAAACCAAAGCCGCTCGTGCTCTGCAAAACCGGGTCGACGACCACCACGGGGATCGAATTGGCCCTTATAATCGAAGCGACCTTACGTATGATCTCAGCGGTTGGCAACATTCCTGTTTTGATGGCGGAAATCTCAAAATCAGCGAACAGGGGCTCGAGTTGTTGAAGGGTGATCTCCGCGGTTTGATTTAGTGCGCCGGCAACTCGTTGCGTGTTTTGAAAGGTCAAGCTTGTGACCGCCGCAAGTCCATAGCATCCGAACGCCGCAAATGTTTTGATGTCAGCAAGTATCCCGGCCCCTCCGGAGGGATCAAACCCGGCAATCGTCAATACAACGGGTTGGTTGGTCTGTGTATCCATCACGAACCCAGGGCAATCCCTTTGCAGCGAAACAACGACTACGATTTAGTCAATGCCGTCGCTTTTATCGCGTCCACGACTGAGCGCAGGTCCTTAGCCTCGGTGAACATCGAGATGCCGGCCACACCTGCTGCCCCGGCCTCGAGGGCATGTCGAAAGTTATCGTCTTTAATGCCGCCAAGAGCCAAAACCGGAATGGTCAACCTCGCAGCCGCCTGGCGCAGGGCCTCGATTCCAACGGGTTCACCATACTCGCGTTTTGACGCGGTCTCAAACACCGGTCCAAAGACTACAAAGTCAGCGCGGCCGTGTTGAGCAGCCATGGCTTCCTCGATTGTGTGAGTTGACACTCCCACAAGCATTTGCTCCGCGATCGCTCCTCGTATCACGTCAACGGTCAAAGATCGCGTTGTCAGATGCACACCACACCCCGCACACCCGGCTATATCCGCGCGATCATTTATAAGGACGCTTGCTTGATACCGTCGCGCTGATTTTGTCAGTGCATCAGCAAGAATAAGGAGGTCGCGAGGCGGGAGGTCGCGTTCGCGGATCTGCACCATATCCACACCCGCGGCAAGGGCGCGATCCGCAAATTCAACCAGGAAGGTCAGGTCCGAGTTTGTCGTTTGGTTCGGAAGCAATCGCCGGTCGGTTATTAAGTATACCAGGGGCTTCGAGGGATTTTGGATAAGACTCCTCACTTTGCCACTCAGTCTGAAACGCACGAGCAGTTTTCTTAAAGTTGATAATCTCCCACACCCCCAGGAGTATGTTCAACACGCCGAGACCAGTGACCGCCCCGCGAGTGTAACCGCTCTTGACGGCAAGAGCGAGCCACGGCCAGTGAATCTTGTCGGCGGCCAGCACAAGCAGGTAGTTCTCGCTCCAGGACGGGCTTGGAACCCACGGCAGGATAACCAGCAGAATACCGATCTCAAAACAGATCAGGATAAAGAAGACAATCGTGAGCTTGACGGACATATGCGCAGCTTCAACTTTAGTCTGTGAGCCGACCTCTCATTCAGTCACATACTTGAGTCTATTCTACGTCCCGTGCGGCCCGCAACTGCTTTATCTTCGCAGCAACTTTCCGATAGTTCACATCGATTCCATAGACCTGTGTGAACACATCAATCGCCTTATCGATCTCGCCCATTTCTTCGTAGCAGATTCCGATCTCGAACCGCAAAGCTTGATACTCGTCCTCGAGTCGATTGGGTATGTTCAGGCCTCGTTCGAACCACATGACTGCCACGCCTGGGATCTCTTTCCGCTTGAAGCATACGCCCAGCATGTTGCAACAATGTATGCAATCGCCTTCGAAGTCCTGCGCGCCCGCCGTTCTAAACGCCATCTGGAACTCGGAAATCGCTTCATCGAGCAGATCCATGTCTTTGTAAGCAAGACCGAGGCTGTAGTGCGTTTCAAAATCCACGAGCGGCTTAAGGTCGCCAGTCTGTTCCTTCAGTTCTTCAAAAATCTCTTGCAATTCATTTTGCGCGGCTGTCAATTCGGACCCATCAACCGTTGTCTGATCGACTACCTCAACCGGCGGTACCGTTTGTGTTTCCTCGGTCATCGCAACCTGGGAATAGTCATTTAAACCATCGATGATCGAGGTTTGACCGTCTTCATTTGTTGATGCGTGAGTGTCCTGAGGTACGTAACCAAAGGTGGTATCAATACTCGATACGAGAGATTCGATCAGATCACCTGTTCCAAACCGCATTTCCACGCGCGGTGCGGCAGCGACCGGTCGTGATTCCTCCACCGGTCGTGAATCCTGCACCGGTTGTGACTCCTCCACTGATCGTTCGGCCTGCTCGAATCGCGGCTCGTCCTCGGTTTTAAGGAGTCCGGCCTGACCGGTCTCGTCCACCTGAGAATGCGTCATCAGGTCGCTTGTGTTGAGCTGAACAAGCAGATCCGGATACAAAGGACCGGATTCTTTGTTGATCAAGAATGGGCTGTCACCGCTCTCCGCGTCACTTACCGCAGAGGAGTCCGATTCGATATTGTCATAGGTTGGAGTTTCGATTTCCTCTTCACTGACACATACCTCTAATTGAGCAGCAGGCGGGTTCTCTTGTGAGTCAACATCTCGCTGACTCGTATACTCCTGGGTGAGTTCCTGAATTGCCTCCGCCTCTTGAGCTAAAACCGACATGTCTTCGATTGATTTCCGCGCGGGTGGCTCGATAAGAGCGCCTGAGTCTCCATCCAGGCGTTTGTATCGCGCCAGGATCTCCGGATGATCACCATTCTCGTCGCGCAACCTTCCCAAGGTATCGCGCGCAATCTCCACATAACCCTGGGCAATATAAAAGTCGATTCCCTCCAGTTCATCGCGGAGCACCCGAGGCATAGTGTCGGACGCCAGCGAGCTGGCCGAGCGGAAGGCCTTGTCCGCGGCAGGAGCCTCCTCGGGCTCGTCGGTCTCGCTGATAAGAGTGTCGCTGTAGCGAAAATCGTCCGATGGTTGTGAGTGAAGCGCGAAGCCTGATCCAGTGTCCCCGTTCCCGGAGAACTCGCTCCCTTCCGGCACAGTCACAAAACCGCTGTCCGCCAACGCACCAGTCTGATATCGGCTCCAATCAACGCCGGAGGCGTCACTAACTTCAAACCCCGATCCACTTGCAACCGCCACTTGATCCGCAGTCTCAGGTACCGCGTCGTCGAACGACACGGACTGTTCGCTGGACCATTCACCGGATTCGGCTGGAGTGGAAGCTAACTCTGGATCCATCAGCGGATTTAGCTGATAAGCCTCGGCCATGTAGTCGCTTGCGCGGGCCGTTTCACCGCGGTTTTGGTGGATCCGCCCCAGCTGCAGGCACTCTTGTGCAGCCTTGTCCATGATCCCAGCGCGCAAGTATATGTCCTTCAATTTCAAATGAACTTGAACGTTTTCCGGTGCATAAACCAGAATCGCTGAAAGTATTTCCACCGCGTGGTTTACCTGGCCGTGGCCAGCCAATATCTCGGCTTCGGAGATCTGCCTGATCACAAACGTATCGTCAAAAGCGGCCGACTGAAAATCAAGCGGGCCGGTCGCGCGAACCACATCCGGCGAGTCGGCTTCAACGATATCCTGTACGCCCAGGTTGTAGAGCCGCTGAAGATGAAGAGGCTCATCCGGCTCGAGTCGGGCAAGTTCTTTGAGCGCGGCGACCGCCTCCTGGTCATCGCCTTTTCGCATGGCAGCTTCCACAAGGGAGTTTAGTGTGGCGATGAGATTGTGGTCCTCGCGGATCCGCAGAAATATCTGGGACAACCGCTTTAGCGCGCCGATGTGATTCATTTCCTTATCGAGAACGCGGCGAAGAAAATCGATCGCTTTGTCCTCTTCGCGTTTGGCAATCAACACCTCTATGCAACCGTCGATCTGTTCTGCGGCGCGATCCAGATCCCCGATCTGCAGAAATCTCCGGCCAACTTCGAGTAAGTAGTGGTAACGGTTCTTGTCCAACTCAACGAGACTAAGGAAAGTCCGCTCCGCGTCGTCCATCATACCCGCCGACAAATAGGTACGGCCCAGGATAGTCAACAACTCGACGTCGCCCGGATTTCGTTCGAAAGCCTCGCAAAGAATATTGATAGCGCGATCGGTCTGACCTTGCTGGGTATAAATCGTTGCGATCGCGGTAAGCGCCTGTCGGCTATCAGGATTGATGACTATAGCTTTGAGATTTGCATTGAGCGCTTGTTCGATGTCGCCTTTGCGAAGGAACTCGGCCCCGGCCATTATGAAAGCCTCGTGGGCCTGCTCGGTCATCGATTCACGCGAGTATATCTCGCCGAGTTTCATGCGAACCGATGTGTTGGAAGGATCGAGATCGGCGATTTTCTGATAGGCTTCGAGCGCCTTACGTGTTTGGCCTGCGCGGGCATAGGCGTCGGCGACTTGCAAGTATTGTTGCCGGGCTTCGACCAGCAGCCCTTGCTGCGAATAGAGATTCGCGAGCTTCATCGCTGTTTCTACATTTGTGGGATCGAGCTTGGATATCTTTTTGAGCATCGCGATAGCTTTCAGAGTAAAGCCACCCTCGCGATAGCTATCGGCAATACGGGAGAAGTTGGAAATTGCGTCCTGGATCCGACCCGCTCGAACGTAAAGGTCGCCAAGCGTGTTGATTGTAGTCAGGTCACCCGGATCCGCGCTCACCACCTTGCGATACTCGTCGATAGCCGCCGGGATTTTTCCCTGAAGTACATACTTCTCGGCGGTGCGCAGAACCTTAGACTTGTTTAGTGACATAAACCCCTCCCGAGGCAAGCGCCTCCCTACACTCTTCTGTTCGGTCAAGGGGCGGGGTGCTTAGTCCGAGGTTGGAAGCGACTAAAGGGGCGATTCTTCTTCGAAGCCTTCAAAGTTGAAGGACGGTTGCGAAAACAGGACGCCTCGAAAGCTCAACCGGTGAATAGCTGACGGGCCAAGGCGCACAATTGCTTCCTGATGAAACCGCGTGTTGTATCCGGCGTGCAATGCAAAGCCATATCCCGGATACTGCTCGTCATACTCTGTCATCCACTGATCGCGTTTTACCTTAGCTATGATCGAGGCGGCCGCAACGGAAACCGAAAGACAATCACCTTTGATTATCGGCGACTGGGGGCAGTCAAGGTTGGGGACCTTCTGATGCCCGTCTATTAAAACATAGTCGGGTAGGGGTCGCAATGCTTTTATTGCCAACTCCATCGCGCGCAAAGAAGCCTTTAGAATGTTGATTTGATCGATCTCATCGTGCTCGATTCGAGAGATGGAATAGGAAACCGCGCGTTGCTGAATCTCACTCGCCAATCGCTCCCGCTGAAGCCTCGTAAGCTGCTTGGAATCGTTTATTCCGTCCGGCAGATCATCGAGATTCAGGATGCATGCCGCAGCGACAACCGGACCCGCCAGCGACCCGCGACCAACTTCATCCGCCCCGGCCACATACTTTGCACCGGCAGCCATATACTGATACTCAAACGTTGTATCGCAAGACATTAGGGAGAACTGAGAGTAAAGACGAAACCTAAAAACAGGGCCGATAGCGGGAAACTTTCAGCCCCTGGTTTATTCAATGGCCCCGGTCAATGGACTCGACGCCGAGGCGTAGAGCTTTCTCGGGATTCGACCAGCCAGATGCGCGAGCCTTCCGGCCCGAACTCCGAAATTCATAGCCTCAGCCATCGCAATTGGGTCATCCGCTCCCGCAATCCCGGTGTTCATCAGAACGCCGTCAACCCCAAGCTCCATCGCAAGCGCTGCATCCGAGGCAGTGCCAACACCGGCGTCGACAATCAGCGGAACCTCGTTGATTTGTTCGCGGAGAATTCTCAGGTTCGTGAGGTTCTGGATACCGAGACCTGAACCGATCGGCGCCGCCAACGGCATAACTGCCGCGGCGCCCGCTTCGATCAATCTTCGGGCCACGATTAGATCGTCATTGAAGTACGGCAATACAACAAAGCCTTCTTTCACAAGCTCTCGAGTGGCCTCCAGAAGCCCCTGGTTGTCTGGAAACAAGGTTCTTTCGTCGCCAATGACTTCGAGTTTTACCCAGTTGTTATCGAGCACCTCGCGCGCCAGCATCGCGGTTCGTATTGCATCGTCCGCCGAATAACAACCGGCGGTGTTTGGCAAAATGTGATACTTCTTTGGATCGATATGATCGAGAAACGATTCCTGGCTCCGGTCAGAAAGGTTCACGCGCCTCACAGCCACGGTCACCATATCAGTACCAGAAGCTTCCAGCGCCTTCACCATTACCTCGAAGCTCGAGTATTTTCCCGAACCAAGAATTAAACGTGATCGAAACTCCCGCCCAGCAATTATGAGTGAATCTGACATGATTAAGACCTTAATGAAACGTGATGCGTGATGCGTTACCGGACCTCCGGTTTTATCAAGCACTGCGAGTTATGCGCTCCCTCATAAAACCGGAGGTCCGGGTCACGCATCACGCTTCACGCATCACCCATCACGTTTCCTTCTCTCCCCCTCCCACAAAATGCACGATCTCTACTTTGTCACCTTCCGAAATCGTTGTCGAGTCCCAATCGGCCCGCCGGACTATCCGCCGATTCAGTTCGACGGCCACCCGCTGAGCGTCGAGGCCAAGTAACTTTATCAGATCGCTGATGCCGGAATCGTCGGCTATATCGGTGTGATTTCCGTTGACGAGGATGATCAACTGAGGCCTTCGTTACGCTCTTCGAATCAGGTTCTTTAGTTCGCCGTGTCCAGTCCCGGACTGCGCTTCGATAACAATCGCAGCGGTTCCCGTGCTGAAAGACGGAAGAGTCAGGCTAAAGTTCGCAACTCCGTCCCTGCCGACCCGTCCAATGAACACCTGCGGCTTGAACGCCGTACCGATGATCTTTACTGTAACAGTGGCATCAAAATCGGGCTTTGTCTCGTGGGTCACTTGAACTCTTAGCCCAACGCTTTTGCCTGCGGTGAAGACCTGAGGATTGAGCACTTTCACGTCCAATTTGGCGTGGCCGCCACCGCGCTTTACGTAGTCCTCAAGCACCTGGTCGAGGTTAAGTCCGCCGGTCTCTCCGCGCGCCGGTGCCCCGGCCTTCACCGCACCCGAGGACCGCCCACCCGCTCGAACCGAGTTTGGGGAGGGGTTCGCTGCCGGGAAGAGGGGCGCGGGTTCTTCGATTGGAATGGCAGAGTTCGGGGAAATCTCATCTCTGTGGTCTGCGCCGAGCGGCAGTTCCCCGGAATCGGCGAAGGCGTGTGCTACTCCGGCCTCGTGTGGTGACGGCGTAGTAGTCTGCTCTTCTTGCGGGGCATTGGCCGTTTGGTACTTAAGCGAATGACGAATAAGGTCATCGATCCTGCCTGCCTTGATTGCCGCAATAATGACCTGATGCTGCCGCTTTAGAAGTGACGAAAGGGTTTCCCTACGCGCATCCTCGTCAATCAAATCGGGATATGGAGTAAGTTTTTTGGCGACGATTGTGCCGCCTACATATATCAGCGACTCCAGAATCGGGTTATCCCTGCCGCCATCTTCGGTCTGCACGTGATACACGTGTCCCTCGTGACGAACATCGGTGTTAAACCCGGTTATCATCTGGGTCGAAACTAACATAGGGCATTTTCGCAGTCAATAATCTGCTACTTTGCCCGCGTTCTGTTTTCAGCAGTTTGTGTTGGAGCCACACTCCTCGGCACGGCTTGCGGAATGCCTTTGGTCAAACTGCGCGCCGACAGTCGGCGAGTCTGAATTCCAGATAATCAGCCTCCTCTTGCCTTAGAACTATAGGGGACCTGGGCATACATCCGGCATAACTAGAAACGGGGCGTGACCGTCTCCGTCCTTGTCACGCCACGGAATTATTATTGACCCTGTTTGTCGTTGAATGTACCGTTGGCTTAGATATATTTGGGCCGTTTGAAGGTGACTGGGCTCGGTCGTCAAAACCACGCTCCAGTCAGTAATCGAAGCAGCAAGAACCTCAATGGTCCTGCCCTCATGTTCCTACAGCAGCACCGCCGAAGTGCCACCGCCGATTCCGATTCGACGGAATGAGAGATTTGCTATGCATCTTGATCTACTAAAAACGCTGAGCAATCATAGCCGCGACGTAAATTCGGTTGCCTTTTCCCGCGACGACAGTTTCCTCGTATCTGGCGGCGGCGATCGCACTGTTCGCTTATGGGAAGTCGGCACGCAGCAGTTACTCCATACGATGGAACACGGCGAGTGGGTCAACGATGTTGCGTTCGCCCCCTCGAGCCAGGCCGTCGCTTCAGTCGCTCGCGATGGGTCGATCAAGATCTGGAGCGTCAAGACGGGCCAAATGTTCGGCGCCGTTAAAGCCCATCCCAAAAACGCTACCAGCCTCGCCTTTTCGCCTGACGGTGCACGCATTGTCTCGGGCGGCGATGAAGGCGCAATCCGCGTCTTCAATCTGCGAGAGAAAAAGATGGAAGGCGGGGTCAACGCGCACAATGGATGGGTTTGGCACTTGGCGTTCACATCACTAGGCGACCGATTGCTGTCGGCTGGCGGCGATCACCTCGCTCGCGTCTGGCGGTTCGGCAGTAAAGACAAGGCGATTGTGCTTGAGGGACATAAGGACGAAGTGCTCTACGCGAGCTTTTCGACCGACGATCGCTTCGTGGTGACCGCCGCCAAGGACGGCGCTGTCAGTGTTTGGGAGAGCGAGTCAGGCCGCCAGATCTACTCGTTTCAAGCACACGAGGGCGCAGTCAACGCCGCCAACTTCTCGCCCGACGGAATTCATCTGGGAACCGCAGGAGCCGACAAAACGGTTCGCATCTGGCAGGCTGAAAACGGTCAACTCGTGCGCGAGATAATCGGCGGCTACGACTACATCGCGGAGTCGGTGTTCTCGCACGACGGAACGCGAATGGCGTCGTGCGGAGGCGACGGCGCCGTCAAGATTTGGGAGGTGACAGATAAGGAGGCTTACTCGGCGATGCGCGATCCCAATCTTGAGATCGAAATGGAAGACGAAGGGCGCCAAATCGGAAACTCGTCTTACGCGGCGGGCGAGAGCCTCTTTCAGTGCGAGCTCCGAGGCGGCCTCAAGCTCTCGTTTCTCAAAATCAACGATCAGAAGGATGCGCTAGGCGTGGGAGAGCCGTCTCGCATTGCTGCCAGCTTCACAAATGACGAGCTGAGTATTATCAACGGCGATGGTGTTGCGCTGCTCAAGCTCGACCTGGCAAGTCTCTCGGTGACCTACGATCGCACCGACGGGGCTGCGGTACCGTGGGAAAGCGAGAATCAAGCGGTGCCGGCTCCAGGCATAGGTTCCGCTCTTGAACGAGCGACGGACGATGTCGGTAAGTCGGCGGGCGCCGCGCCTGGCGATGAATTTGAAATCGAAAGGACACACAGCACGGCTTCAGGGCAGTACAAGAGCTTCGAGAAGTACGGCGAATTACTGATACGGGATCGCATCGCGTCGGGTCACTTGATCCGATTGGTGCGCTTTGACGCGAGCACCCTTTACGTTCTCTTCGATGATCGCGATGATCCGACGCTGCTATTGAAGGGCGACATTATGGATGTACGTGACGGCAGGGGCGCTGTTGTATTTCGACTGAACCTTTGCTCGATGGAACCGGTGATCAGCCGACGCGGGGCTACAAAGGGCAAGGCCGACGCGCCAGCAGAGGGCGCAGCGGCAGAGCCTGAGACCACGCCCGACCCGATGATACTTTCAGGTCTCGCCGAGGGCATGGCTCGCGACGGCTCCGAGCCGCGGTTGCACAAGATTTTGTCGAGGGCGGTGTGGTCAAAGGCATCTGATATTCACGTGCCTTCGGGCGCGCCGATCCAGGTGCGCCGTGATGGCCACCTCGAGCGGTTCGACGAACAGGTCAGTCCGTCGAACGACGTCGGAGCGCTGCTGCTCGAGATCCTTACCGAGGAGCAACGAAAACGCTTTCTTGAAACCAATGATTTGGACTTCAGCTATGAGATCAAAGGTGTGGGACGGTTCCGGGCGAATATCTGCCGCCAGCACCGCGGAATCGATGGCAGCTTCCGCGTAATCCCCGACGCGATCCCTTCGCCGGAAGCGTTGGGGCTCCCTCAGAACGTTCCACCGCTAACGAAGCACCATCAGGGTCTAGTGCTGGTCACCGGTCCGGCCGGCCAGGGCAAGTCGACGACGATCGCGACGCTCGTGGACTTGATCAACAGCGAGAAGCCTCTTCACATCATCACGGTCGAAGACCCGATCGAATTCGTTCATCCGATCAAGTGCGCCGTAGTCAATCAGCGCGAAGTCGGCAAGCACACGCTGTCATTCGCGAATGCTCTGAGAGCGGCGTTGCGCGAAGATCCGGACGTGATCGTGGTCGGTGAGATGCGCGACCTGGAAACGATCGCGTTGGCAATCACGGCGGCTGAGACGGGGCACCTGGTCTTCGGGACCCTTATGACCACCAATGCTGCGCAGACTGTTGACCGCATCCTCGACTCGTTTCCTGCCGGCCAGCAAGGACAAATCCGCACTATGTTGTCGGAATCGCTGAAGGGAATCATATCGCAGCAGCTCGTTCCTGCTGCGGACCAAAGTGGGCGAGTGCTTGCGTGCGAAGTGCTACTCTGCAACCTTGCGGTCGCTAACATGATTCGCGAGCGCAAGACTTTTCAGCTGAACTCGGTCATGCAAACAAGCCGCAACGTCGGCATGCAGCGGATGGACGATGCGCTGTTCGACCTCTCGCAAGCGGGCCGCATAACGCCGGAGAAAGCGATGATGTACGCGCACGATCCGAAGGCTATGGAGCCACGCTTCCCGAAACCAAGCCCGGCGATGAATCAGGTCCCCAGAGCCAGATAAGTGGATTGAGATTATCCCTTATGGTGGTTGGTGAACGGAACGCGGAATGGACTCCGTGCTACTTCGGAATGGAGTAAGAAATGCCAAGAATCGACAGTCTGTTTAGAGAAATGCCGGAGCGACACGCTTCGGATTTGCACATCGTAGTTGGAAGGCCGCCTATGTTTCGCATAGTTGGCGAGATGGTTGAGTCCGAACACGATACGCTTACACCGTCGGCGGCGAAGGAGCTTCTGTACGAGTTGTTCTCTCCGGCGCAACGACAGCGGATCGAGGAGCAGCTCGATCTCGACTTCGGTTATGAGATCGAGGGTCTCGCGCGTTTCCGAGCGAACATCTTACACCAGCAGCGCGGTCTCGGCGGGGTGTTTCGTTTGATTCCGTCAAAGATCCTGACGTTGACGGACCTCGGCATGCCGGACATCGTGCGCAAACTGTCTGAAGTGACAGGCGGCTTGATTCTCGTGACCGGCCCGACCGGCTCGGGAAAATCGACGACCCTGGCGGCGATGGTGAATCACATCAACGAGACGCGCGATGCGCACATTCTGACCATCGAGGACCCTCTTGAGTTCATCCACGAACCGAAGAGGTGCCTGATCACTCAGCGCGAGGTTGGCGCGCACACGATGGACTTCGCAAGCGCCCTGCGTGTAGCTGGCCGGCAGGATCCTGACATCATTCTGGTCGGCGAGATGCGGGATCTGGAAACGATCTCGTTAGCGTTGACCGCAGCAGCTTGCGGGCTGCTCGTGTTCGGCACACTGCACACTAACAGCGCGGTCAAAACCGTCGACCGATTGATTGATGCTTTTCCTTCAGACCAGCAAAACCAGGTTCGGGCGATGCTAGCGGACTGTTTGCGAGGAGTTGTCGCGCAGCAACTGGTAAAGGCGTCGGACGGGAAGCGCTGCGCTGCCGTCGAGGTGCTACTAGGTGGGAAGGCGCTTGGCAACATCATCCGCGAAGGCAAGACCTCGATGATCGCGTCTTACATGCAATCGGGAGCGGGCGAAGGTATGCAGACGATGGATCAAGCTTTGATGACGCTGATCCAGGCAGGCAAGATCAAACCGGGGGACGCAGCGTTGAAGGCGATGGACAAATCGGTGTTTGAACGAATGGATGCAAGCGGCGGAAAAGCTCCGGCTCAGACGGGCTACGGAACGCCTGGTTCACAGCAGCGCCCGCCAGTCGCGAGACGGTAGCGGGGCTTGAGACATCCGTTTCTAACCATCAAGCTTGTGCTTGCCAGATCCAGGGTCCCAGGCTGACCGAACGCTGGTAACCCTTCACGTGCTACAATGCCATCATTGTGGCCGAGCATCTTGAAGAACTCGAAGAAATTGCCGTCTTCCCTCTTGCCACGGTCTTATTTCCTGGCGCCCTTTTGCCGCTACACATCTTTGAAGACCGCTACATCCAGATGATGAGCTACGCGATCGACCACGGCGGTCTGTTTGGCTTGGCTTACCGCAGCGACTCAGCGATCGGACGCGAGACGCCGCCGGATATCGGAAGTATAGGCTGCGTCGCAAAAATCAACGCGGTCGTTCCGCTGGAAGGTGGCCGGATGAATGTCGTTTCTACCGGGGTGATCCGCTACAGAGTGTTGGGATTGCCACAGACAACGCCATTCATACTGGCGAGGATTGAAACCGTCACCGATGACCTTGAGCCGGGCGACGACTTGAACCGGATCTTCGACGATATGGTGGATACGTGCAGGAAGTTTATTGAAGCGGCCCAGGCGCTTGACGAGCCAAACGCGCCGGTGAATCAGGACCTTCCTGAAGAACCGGAAGCCTTTTCTCTGATGGTCGCTTCAGCATTGCCGATCGACAATGACGCGAAGCAAACCCTGCTTGAAATGACATCGACGCGGTTGCGGTTAACACGTTTGAGGCCTTATGTAACTTCCGCGCTCGCGGACTACAGCGACAGGATAAAAGTTCAGCGGTCGGCCAAGAGTAACGGGCATGGCCGCAAGCCGAGTGTGCTGTAAGAGCCTACTGTGAGGCAGGTTTTCCGCTGGCGGCCCGACCATTGAGTTGTTTGAAAATCTCAGGAAGTGCCTCGATGACTACTTCACCAACGATCTTTATGCTTTCACCGCTGATCTTGTCCAGGGTGTCCAAGTTTGTGTGCCAGTACGAATGTTGTGGGCCGTAGTTGAAATCGATCAGATCAATCACCGGAACCCCAACGTCCTTAAAGGGCAAGTGATCATCCGAGATGTATTGCTCGCTGCTGAGGAATTGCTTCTGATATCCCAGAGAATGAGCAGCCTTCCAGACTGCGTCGACCATCCAGCGTGTTGATTCGCCTTCCCGTTTGATGTCGAGATCCTTGTCGCCGATCATGTCAAATAGGATCAAGCCCTTGACGCGATCGAGTGTCCCGTCAGCTTTCAGTTTTGACGCGAGATGCCGGCTGCCGTAGGTGTTGTCCCTACCGTCCATCGCGTTCCAATCGACGACAGCTTCCTCGCCATCAAACAGCACAAACCAGAGCGTGTATTCCGGTTTCGTTTTTGATAGCACCCGTGCCACCTCGAGGACCGCCGCCGTGCTGGATCCACCGTCATTTGCGCCCAGAAATCCATCCTGACGCTTCGTATCATAATGGCCGGTGATCAAAACGATGCCCGGTTTCTCTCCGGTCAGCTCTGCAATAATGTTTTTCATTGGCACAGGACCGCGAGGCGTCTCGCCGACGAAAGCGTCGCCGCTGACCTTCAGCCCATAGCCCTTAAGTTCACTCTCAATATACGTCTGGACATTCTTTATCGCCTCCGAACCCGACGGGTGCGGACCAAATGATACGAGTTTCTTCACGTGACCGTATGCCCGCGCGGCATCAAACTCAGAAGCTTTGACTGTCTTGCCGGCAGCAGTGTTGTCAGCAGGTGCGTTAGTCGACTGCGCGTGACAGCCTAACGGAAAAGCTAGAAGCAAAACCGATGAAACCGTAATCGCTGTTTTCTTATTAAGTCGCAAACGATTTAGCATAGATGGACTCCAGCCGCATCAAGTCGTCACTAAACAAACTTGAGTTGGGCCAGGTTTTTGGGCAGGCGGTCATCCGCTCCTGGTGGTCCGGCGGAGCGAATGCCTATTCTATGCTCCCCAGCGAGTTGCTCGAGTGTCACACGCTCAGTCTTGATGAACGAAACATCGCGTAGATTGATGAGAATAACATCGGTGCACAACGACGGGTTTTGGCATGAGAATGAGCTTATAACTGCGTATTTCGTTTCGGGCGCGATCATCCTCGAGTCCAGCGGCTCGGTCATCACATGCTGCATCGTTTCACCGTTGGTGAACCGAATGTAAAGCCTGAAGAGTGGATCGCGTAGCTGTAAACCTTCGCTCATAATGCATTCCTACCGGCACCACGCCCAAACATTAACTGGGTCCCTGGCTGGCGGCGTTTGGTGTTGCGGCGCTCGGTTGTTCAGAGCACTCGCAGGCTTTCGCTAAATCATCCACCGCTTTAGAGACAGCCGAGACGACACTGCTGGCGGCGTCACCGAGCATATCAAGTTCAACTTGTACGAGGGTTGAAATCTTTTGATCGAAAGGCAATCCCGCAAATGCTCGCCTGACGTCATCGGCAGCGCTCGCTTTATTAGTTGTAGGTTCGGCCATAGCTTAAGTTACCTCCGACAAGTGGTCAGCACACAACAAATTGACTTGTCGCGTCTTGTGACTTCAGGCTACAGCAAAGGTACATGCGGGTCAAGCGTAGCGACATTTGCCGCAGCAAGCGGAAGTTTGTCGACACCCATATTCCATTGGGCCAATCCCAAATCCCCCCAACTGCCAGGCTGTGTGAAGCCTGTAGTAATACCCCCAACTTCAGTTGGGGGTCATTTAGCTTTAGCCTAAGTGTTGCGCTTGCAGCTCTCCTCCTCTTGAGCTCCGGTCCGCGTCGCCACTCGCGCCGCGAGTGGCGACGCAAGACCGGAGTGCTGGAATAGCGAAGGGGATCAGACTGGGCCTTCGTAGGTCGAAACTAAAGAACCCACAACTGAAGTTGGGGGTGTTCGGCCGGCCGACCATGCGGCCGCATTGATTGTTCGTCTTCGGCGTCATAAAATGGGTCCTCTCCCGCAGCCGATTTAATTGTCGGTATCTATGCTAACGCCGAGGTCGAAGACTTTTGTTGAATGACAGCCCGCAGGACCCGCCTTTGGAGAATACACCGCGGGCAGCTGGAGCCATAAACCGCTTAATCAAGTGGCTCGCAAGTTCCCTGACCAGCAACATCGGATCCGATTTACCCGTCCGCGGTCGCCGGGTTTTTCTGGTCACCCAGTACATAATCTCATTTTTGCTTTTGATGTATGCCATTTTTGCGCCGCATTCGATCGCACTGACTCAAGGTGCCTACCTCATAGGGCTGGGGGCTTGGGCTGTTCAGTTGTTAGCGACTCGCCGGCTAAACCTGGAGAGAAGCCGCGTTGATATCGCCCTGTTTGGATTCTTTGCTTGCTGTGTCATTTCGTCATTCCTCTCCTACGAACCGCTTGTGAGCATCAAAGGTCTTAAAAGTCCGGCGTTCTTTTTAGCGTTCTATTTTGTTAGCAACAGAATCAGAAGCATTCGCTTTGCCGGGTTTTTGGTTCTGGCAATAGTAGTCTCCTGTCTGGTCAACGTGGTTTACAGCGGCTTCACCCTGGCGAAGGGTCGCGGTGTTCAAATCGCCAGCATCAATCCGAATAGCCCGTTTGCGGATGAAAGCATCCACATCGGTGACACAATTGTCGAAGCAGATAATGAGACAGTTAAGACTCCTGAGGACCTGGTGCGGATCATCGACTCACATCGTGGCCGCCTGCGTCTAAAGCTGCAGCGAAAAGATACCGCGATTGAAACATCTATTCCGCGACAGGCGATAAGAAAAGCTGGGGGCGAGGGATTCGAACGCCTCGGGATTACGACTTCTCCAGGAAGGAACTTCCGCATTACCGGGTTTTATAGTCATTACGAGACCTACGCGGAAATACTGCAGCTAATCGCGGCTCTTGCCGTAGGCATGCTCATTGCGATTCCACACAAGCGTTCCGGGCTGGGGCTATTTCTGAGCATTGTGATCCCATTGCTCTCCGTGACCCTAATCCTGACGTCTACGCGCGCAGCACTCGCCGGGTTGGCGATTGGTATCGCAACCATTGCAATGGCGAGCAGCAGCCGCCGACTTGTAATCGCTGCAATTGCGATCTTCGTTATCGCACTTCCTCTGGCAATGGTGGCCGTCCAGCAATCGCGTGGGATCTCTGTATTCGACACCGACGAAGGCAGCACTGCCTATCGGCTGGAAGTATGGCGCGAGGCATTCGGTATCATCCAGGACAACCCGGTGGTCGGAATCGGCAAGGGTAGCGAGGGCAAGCTCAAGGAAAGCCTAGGGCTGTACAACGAAGGCAAGCTACCGGCAAGTCATTTTCATTCCACACCGGTACAGATAGCGGTGTGGTGGGGCTTGCTTGGACTCATCTTCTATTGCTCGTTCATGATGATCCTTTTTCAGAGCACCTGGCAATTGGTCAAGATGGTCCGGTCAGACGAGTCCTGGAAACTTCGCGGAATCGCTTACGGAGCACTTGGAGCAATCGCAGCCTTCAATGTGAGTTCTCTGGCGCATTTCAATTTTGGAGACGGTGAAGTTGTTATGATGTTTTGGCTTGTGACAGGGCTGGTATTCGCGGTTCGCCGGATCGCCCTCGAATCGCGCGACCCCGGGAGACTTGAGCAAGCAGCAGCACCGCCATCACAAGACAGTTCAAATAAAAATCTACTCCAAGAACAAGCAACAACCTCTGAGTCGAGCGTCCAGGCAGCAAGGGCAAAGCCACATTAATAATTGCAACGACGCACAGCACGAGCATTGCCATCCGCGCCTCGCGAGCCTTGCAACCAACAGCAATGCTGGCCAGACCGGCAAGCGGCCATAGCAGGGCGATGAAGTAGATCTTGGAAGTCAACGGACCCACCAGCAACATCAAACAAATCATTACCGATAACTCGTGAGCTGTAACCTCAGCGCGTTCAAGATCGCTCTCCTTGACATCAATGTCTGAGCCGCGCGGCCCACGCCACATTAGAAACAGCACCGCCGCAAACAGAACGCCGGCAATCACCACCCACACCGTAGCCAAAGCGTTCCGAGACTCCGCTGCAAGATTGACTGCAGGATACCCAGTGTCTCCGTCAACTCGTTTCGAATAATCGACCAGTGAAAAATAACGCCGTAACTGTCCCTTCAGAGACAGGTTGATTGGACCGTTGTCCTCGTGAAACTCCTGACTCGCTACAACGTGTCCGTACCAGTTCGCGAGCAGATTATTGTTGACGCGAATGCCAAAGTAGGCCGCAGGCAAAAGGTTGATCGCCACCACGAAAACACAGATCGCGCCGAGCATCTTCCATTGTTTCTTCAAGGCGAGATAGGGCAAGAGCAAGACCGGCGTGACCTTGATTGAGATCGCCAGCGCTATCAACAGCCCCCCAACCACATCCTTCCGTTGGAGTAGACAATAAAGAGCCGAGAACAGAAGAAAAGTCGCCAACAGGTGTGCGTTCCCGTAGTGAAGCGCCATCACAAAATACTGCAAAGCGGCCAGTGAAAGGAGAATCCACGCTTTCCTGGATGAACGGAGTACTGGAAACACCCGGTTCACTATGACCAAACATCCAGCGATCTCGAGCGCCGACAGCAAGTACCAGATGTACGCCGCAAGCTCGTATGGCGCCCTCCAAAGAGGCGCAAGCGCGACAAGAAAGAACGGCGGATACCGATAGTCCATCACGCGGCCCAGCGCGTAGTCGGGCGCGTAAAGATCGGTGCGTCCGCTGAGAAGCGAACTACCTGCGGCGTAGTAGACCGGAAAATCGATAAGGTTACGAATGAAGATGAGCCCCAGAAGCGCGACCAGAATAGAGCACGCAACTATAAGAATTATTCGCGAGGGGATCTTCATTCCGAGTCGAGCCCGCAGTGGTAAGTCATCGCAGTGAAAGAGACTACAACACGAATTGATCTCTGGTGCAACCGCATAGCGGTTATCCTCATTGCATCTGCTGACTCTTTGCCTAACACACCAGGACCTCACTACCGCGTTCAGGCCGTGCTTGCGTCTCGGTCGGTTCGAGTGCTATGAATCTCGCCGCTTGAGCCGGCAGACTGATGATATCCATCGCGACAACACTTCTACTCCGATCGATATTGATCATTCTGCTCTGTGTCACAGCAACCTCGGCACAACAACAGGGCTCTCGAAAAACACAGGAGAAACAACCGGCACGAAGTAGCAATGGGCTGGAGATAATAGACGCACACACACATACGGAGTTCTCGGGTAGGCTTGATAAGACGCGAGGGTTTGCAATAACCCAGGAACAGTACTTCGAAGAGTGGCGCCGCGCCGGCGTTGTTGGGGCAATATCGCATACACACGCCGAGCGTACGCCGCCGGCCCCTGACCTGAGAAATCATAATGTAATGAATTGTCTTGGACTCGACGCGAAGCCAAACGCTTCTTTGTTGGAGGAGGGTCTGCGATCAGGCAAATATGGCTGTATAAAGATCTACCTGGGATATGTTCATCAGTATGCTTACGACAAGAACTATGAACCCGCCTACGATTTGGCGGAAAAGTACGACGTCCCGGTTGTGTTTCACACCGGTGATACGTACTCGACGCGAGCGAAGCTAAAATATGCCGATCCGCTGACTATCGACGAAGTCGCAGTCGATCATCCCAAAATCAGATTTGTAATCGCACACTGCGGCAATCCATGGATCGAGTCCGCAGCCGAGGTGGCTTACAAGAATCCGAATGTCTACCTCGACGGCTCAGCGCTGTTGATAGGCAACCTGGATAAGATGCCGAGAAGTAAGGTCGATAACTATGTTGTGAGGCCAATCTCATGGGTGTTTGGTTATCTTGAAGACCCAACAAAATTGATGTTCGGATCGGACTGGCCGCTCACCGATATCCACTCATACGTGAAAGCCTTCAAACGCGCGATCCCCAGAGAGCACTGGCAAGCGGTATTTCACGACAACGCCGCACGAGTTTTCAGGCTAAACCTAAAACCCAGGCGAGCTGCCATCGGTTCTAAAACCCCTCAATAACTCGCTATAACTTCACCTGGTCGCTCCGTTACTTCTGTCGCAGCCCCATTCTGGGGCTCCGTCTGAGGTTCTATCAAATCGTTGTTGACTGAGACCGGTCAACGGCGCTGGCTTCCGGGACTTCGATCAATCTCCCGCTTCGCACATCGTAAACAAACGCATAGATGGGAATGTCCGATGGCACCAGCCGGTGATTGCGAATTCGCTGAACGTCTTCGGCGAGTCCGGATGTTCCATCCTTAAAAGCAAGCCAGTCGATGTGTCCTTCACTCGAGTCAGGGCCTTCCCCAGAATCGTGCCAATCCGACTCTTCAAAAGTGGCGGTCTCAAGGCTGCTCGCAACCAACGTGCGGATGGTATCGTCAGTAAACAGTGCCATCCCGCAATCGGTGTGGTGAATAACAAACCATTCACGTGTTCCCAGCAGTTTGAAGGAGATTATCAGTGATCGAATGGCGTCATCGCTTGCGCGGCCGCCTGCGTTGCGGATCACGTGTGCATCGCCTTCCGCTAGCCCGGCATACTTGGCCGGGTCAAGTCTCGCATCCATACATGTCAGAATGGCAAAATGCCGCGCCGGCGGAGTCGCGAGCTTCGATTTATTACCAAAACTTTCAACATAGGCTTCATTGGCCTTTAGCACCTCTTCGAGAATCTTGCTCATTCGGGTCCCCTTCGTTACGTGTCATACTGCGATGCTTTAGCTCAAGATCTTTGTCTCTTGATTAAAGGCTTCCGCGTCCCGCGCGATGACAGCTGGATATTGACGAATCGCCGGTATTAGTTCTCGTTGTGTTTCTGCTGCCGATGCATATCTCTCGGCTGGATCCTTAGCGAGGCATTTTTGTAGAACGGCATCTAATAATCTCGATTCCTTTGATGCACCCTCGAGGTGATACGACCCGTGAAGGACCGCTGTTAATAATTCCGCGTGTGTTCTTCCGCCAAAGGGCCGGCGGCCGGTTAGCGCCTCAACTACCATCACCCCGACCGAAAACACGTCACTGCGTTGATCGGCCTCTTCGCCCGTGAGCTGCTCTGGTGACATATACCCGAAGGTTCCAACTATCGCCCCCCTTGCTGTTAGAGAAGAATTGGTTACATCCAGTTGCGTGGCCTTCGCCAATCCGAAATCAAGGATCTTTATGTAGCTGTCATTCCGCACTTTTGAAATAAGAATGTTTTCAGGCTTCAGGTCGCGATGGATCACGGCGGCCGCGTGGGCTGCCTTTACGCCTTCCATTATTTGGTCGAAATATTCTGCGGCGGTACTTGGATCAATCGTGCCCTTTTGCGTTAACTCTGAGCGCAAGGTGATGCCGGGAACAAATTCCATTACCAGATATGCCCCCTCCGATCCGATAGCCCCATAATCATGAATAGAAATGATGTTAAGGTGATTCAGTCTCGCCGATGTTCGCGCTTCGCGTTCAAATCGACGCAACGCCAAAAGATCACCAAACATGCTTCCAAGCATGATCTTGATGGCCACAGTCCGGTGCAATCGAAGGTCTGTAGCCTGATAAACTGCACCCATACCACCTTTGCCAATCAGCCGCTCTAAACGGTACTTTCCTTCAATCGTTCGCTCGACAGGCAATGACAGGGTCAACTCGCTTGCGTCGTTGTCGCAATGCTCAACAGAACTATCGAAGCATGCGCCACAAGCTGGGCATTCCTTCACCAGATTAATATTTTGCTCTTCGAAGCGAGCGAGCACTTCCCGCTTGATCTTTTGTTCTTTGCCCACTCGTGCTTTCAGCAGGGCGTTCTCGTGTACTATAGCCATCTCCCGCGCTATCGCCTGCAGCATCTTGCGATCGGTAGCTGAATAGGGCTCCTCCGACTTCTTTTCACCAAGCAGTAGCAGACCAATTGGTCGGGGATCCGTCCCGCACATTGGAACTACAAGGCTGATACCTAGCTGATCGAGCCATTCCTTTTCCTGTGTCGCCAAATCAGTATCGTGAAGGAATGGGTAGTCCTGAACCCCGGCTACCCGTTCAATAGCACGCAGAAGGTACGAAGTTTCTGGAATGAGTACCGTTTGAGAAGTTCCGCCCGAAGAGTAGCCAAGTGTTAGATCTCGACGTTCCTCCTCTCTATAAAAAGAATAAATGTTGTTGGGATGGAGGGCGGATTCTATTTCATTGCTGACCAATCTTGAAATCTCGGACATCGAGTTGAGTTCTTTTATTTCGTCTATGAGTCCAAGCAGTATTCGCTCTTGATCATATGCTTCACGGAAGAATCTTCGATCGATCCGATCTTTGAGCTGTCTTCGAAATCTCAATCCGACACCGGCTATCGCAATCAACGATAAATAAACCGGGTTGTGTGAGACGATGTCGGAAACAGTTTGGTTTCGGTTTGAAACGAACGTGTAACCGAGAGCGACCAACGGAAGCGCAAATAATATTTGCAGTACGTTTTTGGCCAGCAGGTACTGCATGCCGCGTCTGACGACCACATTAATCTCGAACAGGCGATGTTTGATTATGGCATAGCCCCAGGTAACAGGCACGATTCCTATCGCGGCATTTGCCACCTGGTTCAGTGTCACGAACGTCGCACCGGACACTATGTGTCCAAGTCCGGCAGAGACTAACACGAAACGCGTTAATAAGATCATCACTTCTGGAAGGATTCCCAACAGCGATCCGTATACGACCCACTTCATTCGCCGATGCTGGTCGACTTCCTTCACCAGCCGGTAATTGCGGATCATGATTATGCAGTAAGCTACCAGCGCGAGAATGCGGTACGCGGTGTCGAAACCAGCAAGCTTAGTGACGAAAGACGGGTTGTAGAACACAGTCATCAGCGAAGGTCTGCCGGTGTAGAAAGCAAAATACCGTCCCGTATATATCACGAACAAAAGGGCGGCCGAGCCGTAGAAAACCCATGTTAGCAGTTCCCAAAATCTTCCTTTAGGCATCCCATCGGGAAAGCGCAAGAAGAAATGATACCCAACAGCAACACCCACAGGGCTGAACGCTTCAATCAGAAAAAGATCAATAGCCAGCTCATAGCCGCGAAAAAGACTCAGGCTTAAGGGGCCGAGAGCCAGCCCCAAAAACAAAACGGCGTTCGCTAGTGACGAGATGCACGCAATTTGCGCGACCCGGTGCTGGGGCTTTAGGACACCGATCAGAAAACCGACAACAAAGAAGGCGATACTTACTATCAGTTTTGGAAAGATGTATATGAGATTCTGAGGGTTACGGTCTAACGGCAAGGTAAACCGGTATTCGTGCTCGGATGTACCGCGCAAGATACGAACCGTATATTCACCGTCAGCAGGAACGTCGCGAAGTATGCGAAGTGGATAGAGGGGGCCGATGGTTGTGTCGCCATTTATTGCAAGAACCTTATCGCCGACTTGAAGGTCAGTCGAAGCTCCGACATAGTTAACGTAACATCCATCAGCTTTTGCGACGTAAGACCAACCGAAAGACCTTCCAAGCGTGCCGTATTGAAAAATCATCCAACCCGCAAAGACATAGAGTAGAAAAACTATGGCCCCGCTTAACAGAGCGACCCTAAAGAAAGGATTGCGGATACTTCCCAGCCCAGCTAGTGAGTTCTTCATTACCAGTTAGTGATTAAGACCAATAAATGGAACAACTAAAGTTGCTTCGATTAAAACCAAGGTGGCCTGTCAATGCGTCCCTTATAGTCGTTGAGATCTTATTTGTCAATCAATCTTCCTGACGCTTGAAGTGAGGCGCTACGGACTACAGCCCCCCGGACTATTTTTTATCGTATTGCGCTCCTCTATCGTCTGCGCAAAACTAGAACTGTGGAGCCTGTCTGACCGGTGTTGCTTCATGCAACGTCATGCCGGTCCGTACCATCGCAGATGAGTGACTAATCAAAAAAGCGGAGGTGCAATAGTGATTTCAAAGGCAAGACATTTCGCGTGCCTCACCGTTATTGTGTTGCTAGCTGGTTCTACAATGCTGGCCCAACAGACGGTTCAGTCTCGTACAGTCAGACCAGCGGGTGTTTCAGGTGATCTGCTCGACATAATGAACGCCAATGATGGAAAGCTCGATACCCGAGCAACCTCCGGCAAAAAAGACTATGTCGGCATGAGTATCACAATAGACGCCGGCGGTTTGCAGAACATTATCGGCGTCAAGCAGGATTTCGGGCCGTGGGCTACTCACTTTCCCGGTGCGTATAAGGTTGAAGTGGCTGAATCGCCGTCCGGTCCCTGGATGACCGCGTTCGAAGGAGCCGGCGAGCGTGGTGAAAGCCGGGTCGAGTTTCCAGCGATTCTGGCGCGTTATGTTCGGATAACCGCAACTGCGACGAACCCTACATATCGACAGGAATGGTCGGTCGCGGAGTTGAAACTAGGAGTCGATCCGGGGCAGACTCCCCGAAAAATCTCGGCACGACCACCCGATCGAGGTCCCGAGACAACACCTCCAGTCACGCCGGCCCGAGTGCTTAAGGATCTCCCTCTGGCAACCGATAACAATCTCGAGACACGTGCTGGTAGTGGCACGCCCAACTATGAAGGGATGATGTTCAACATCGATCTCGGAGGAGAATTCGAATTGTCGCGGGTGGTCCAGCTTCATGGTAGATGGGCAGAAGAGTATCCCGCTGAATACAAGATCGAAGTAAGCAGGCAAGCTAATGAGAGCAGGTTCCGCGAGGTTTGGCGGGGGCAGGGAAAGGCGGGTCGCAGCGTAGCTCGATTCGAGCCGGTTACCACTCGGTACATCCGTCTTACCGCGCTGCGAAATAGGGGTAACAATCACGGATGGTCGATAGCCGAGGTTCGCACCAACCGCGATCCGGACGTCGTGGATGACGAGGATGATGAGCGGCTCAACAGGCAAATAAGAAGCGTAACATCGCGAGGATTCTCAAACGATGCCGCTGTCGCGGATGAGAAAGGCGCCACGCGCGCTACGAGCAACAAGGCCAATTATGCGGGGGGCTGGCTTCAAGCGGACCTGGGCGGAAGCTACACCATTTCAAGAGTTGTGCAAATCCACGAGCCCGACCGGGAAGATTATCCGCGCCGTTACAAAATCGAAGTGAGCTTGGACGGCGCACAATGGCAGCCCGTGTTCGAAGGCCGGGGCGAGCCGGGCCGCTCGGGGGCAAGCTTTGCTCCGGTTCGGGCAAGGTTCGTCCGCATAACGGCGATCGCTGAGCGAGATGCTCAACATTGGTGGTCGATATACCGGCTCAAGATATCAGAATAGTCTGTAGGTATGCGGAAGTAGTGAGGCTGCACCAACGCATTTGGTGACAGATGATGTGATGGTGCAGCCTAAATCCGAGAGCCGGTAAAGTAAGTTAGGGTAAGGTTCAAATTCAGATGCCGAGGGCGGGACTCGAACCCGCACGGCCCTTGCGAGCCAGAGGATTTTAAGTCCTCTGTGTCTGCCATTCCACCACCCCGGCACACTCTTATTGAACAGCCCTTACAGCGACTTGCGCTGCTTCTGCTTTCGCCACTGTAGGGAGAATTGTAGGGACCCCGTTTTGCAGCCGCTCGAACGCTCGCTCCATTACTTTGCCACTAGGGGTGCACATATCGCTCAGACACCGTGATGTTCGAATGACCTGCAATGCGTTTGATGGTGAATGCATCGGTTCCCTGCTCTCCGAGTCTAGTTAGCATAGTATGGCGCAGGGAGTGTAGCACGAAATCTGGATCGAGTCCGAGCTTGTCACGCAGGTCTTGGTGCTGGTGCTGTAGGTGCTCTCCGATATTTCAAACACGCGCTCCCCGACGCTAAAACGAGCGCCGAGCATAGCCGAGACTGGATCGGTGAGCGAAATGGTCCGTTTGGCGTTCTTGCTTGAATTGTTGTGGGGTTATCATCACAACGAATCACAAAACCGATGGTGTATATTTGCCGGCGGATGACAGAAGACACTACGTCGCATGGTCTGACGCAGACAAGGATGACTTTGACGGTAAATACTGGTCGAGCTTTATCAATGGTATGAACGCGAAGGCTTCCAAAATGTCGCCGCGTACCTGGCGCCATATAATCCTTCAGACTTCGACCCAAAGGCACCCCCACCGAAAACAGAGGCATTCCGCGACATCGTAGACGCCAACCGAAGCCCGGAAGATAGCGAACTGGCCGACGTGCTAGATGCCCTCGGAAGCCCGGATGCGATGACGCTGGATATTCTCGCGGATCAGGCCGAAGCCGATAAGCGATTCGCCTTTCGCGACTGGCTGCGCGATCGGAAGAACCGCCGACAAATCCCGCATAGACTCGAATCGGTCGGATACGTGCCTGTGCGAAACCCAGACGCAAAGGATGGGCTCTGGAAAATCGAGTGCAGACGAATGGCAGTCTACGCCAAGCATGACCTGCCCCTCCGCGAGCGATTAGCAGCAGCAACTAGGGAGACCCGGTAAGTGAAATCAGTAATGTCAGTGATTTCTACCCTTCCCACGCGCGCGATTTTTCGTGGTCTGGGAGTTCTTGGAGTGAGTTTTCTAATAGTGGGGATGGAAAACCACTTACTCTACTGACTGCACTGACCTGCTCTCTTTGCTTTCATCTGTATGGCCCTATGATAACGAATACCGGGTCTTGCGCGGCGGCTCGTGTTTCGGCTCCGGCTGTGGTCTGTTCAGCCTGCTCGCCGGTCAATATTTTCTGGCCCTATGACAACGAATACCGGGTCTTGCACGGCGGCTCGTGTTTCGGCTCCGGCTTGGTCTGTTCAGCCTGCTCGCCGGTCAACTCCAAATCGGCCAGTGGCTCGGTCTCTCTGGATTGTTTGGTCGCTCCACAGTTGTCTTTTTTCTTCATAAAGTCTGTCTCCTTTCGATTAAATCTCGTTGTTTTCCAGAGCGCCTCATTGCGCCCATCTGTTAAGGCGGAAGTAGGCGGCTAAAACTATCATCGGGGGAGCAGCGGCTAGCAAAAGGTTAACGCAAGGTCACTCATAAAAAGGGGCCTTCCAAGAATGGCGGTGGTAAACTGATCGAGCCTGACAACCAACGAAAGGGAGAAGAACGCCTAATGACCAAATTTCAAATGTCGTCGATCGTTGTCGCCTTGTTGTGTTTCCTCGCGTGGACGGGATACGGCCAAGGACAAAAAGCCGGTACGGCGAGACAGACTTGGGAGTACCGGGTTATCGAAACACCTTTGCTGGAGAGCTACACGTCTGCTCTAGAAGTTCAGCAACTCCTGAATCAGGGTGGCGCTGAGGGTTGGGAGCTCATACGGGTGAGCGAAAAACGCTACTACTTCAAGCGGGCCAAATAACAATTTCCTCGAAGTCACCCAGGGCAAACGAAAGTTCACAGATAAAAAGAGCCGCGCACTGTAGTGGAAAATGTAGGGACTACCTACTGCCACACAGCACCATAGACCGAAAGCGTGATGCCCTAAAGCGCTGCATAATATGTTCGGCGATTAGAATTGTTATCGATCATACGCAGATTGTGCCGTCGGGTGCCCGACTAACGAGCCGCGTTTTGCAGCTGGTTGATTCTGTCACGCATCGCCGTCACGAAGCAGTTGACCTCTTGAGAGTTTGCTCCGCTTGCCTGGAGCCCATCACGTAGCTGTGCGTCAGATACCCGGCCAAGAAACCCAAGCAGCCATTTGACGTCGCTAACCCTTATGTTTTCACTGACGTCACTTTGATTCTTACCATCGTAGCCGAATCGAACCCTTCCGCCTTCGACTCCAGTTACAAACTTTCGCGTCTGGCTGGTGTAGCCCTCGCAATCCCACTTTTCGCGCGACAGCACTCCACCCCATTTACCCATTGTCGCGCCCCAATCGCTCATCACATAGGTTACCGTCCCGGTGTTCTTGTTTGTGTAGATCGCTGTGTTCGATTCGGTCCCACGCTGATCTTTAGGGTCCCAATTTGAGGTCAGCATGATAAGAATCTTTAGACCATTCAATTCGCGCGTTCCAACAAACGGATTTTGATCCCAGCGCCAGCTCTTCTTGTCCGTTTGCTTGTTAATTCCCTCTTCCTTTAACTCAAACCTCGCGTCCGTAAAGCTTCCATCCGAGCCCAGGTATTTTCTTGCGCGGCTGACTTTGGTCACACCCTGGATTCGACCGGACTTAACAAAGTAAGCAGGCTCCACATAATAACCAGCGGCCCAGACCAATCGGGAAGAAAAGACTTCGGCATGAATCTCCGAGCCCCATTTCACTCCCCAGCTCTTCCCTGCTGCGTCGGTGATCCTTATCTTGGGGTTGGTGCCGCCAGTGTCTTCCTCCACAAAAGTAAACGGCGGTCTTGGCACATTCTCCGTGCCACCCGGTCCGTTGACAAAATCAAAGCTCTCGACAGCGCCCGGATCGCGCCAGATCGTTGGACGCTGAAGGGCTACGCCAGGCGTCGATCCGTCTCCGCCTTTCTTTTTCTTCTTTGACTGGCCAAACGTCGGCGCCAACGAGACCGTCAATGCACCGACTATGACAAGGAGAATAAGCCTTGTCGCAACGGCTTGTTTACGAGCCCAAAGAATTCCTTCGCTATGAGTTGTTTGTGAAGAATGTAATGATTTCATAGTTGGCTCACTCCTTTGAGTTCAGAACGATAGCTCTCAATTTCTGTTCAACGGCAGCGCCGACTTCGCTACACCTGGCGGCCTTCTCCTCTCCGATCAAATCGTAGGTGAGGGTCTCACCGTCCAGCAGCACCGCTGCAACCGCGGCTTCGACTTTTTCCGCGGCGCGAGCAAGTCGAACATCGGAGTAGCGAGTCGCAAGCCAATCGAGCATCATCTGCATGGCCATGATCCCCGCCAGGGGATTGGCCTTGTCTTTGCCGGCGTGCTTCGGTGCGCTGCCGTGGATCGGTTCGAACATCGCGTTCTCATCCCCGATATTCCCGCCGACCGCCAGCCCAAGACCGCCGGCGGTCGTGGCTCCGTTGTCGCTGACGATATCGCCTACGAGATTCGGACCCACCACAACATCAAACCATTCGGGGCTGCGAATCTGCCACTGACAAAACGCATCGACATAAGCATAGTCCAGCGTCAGATCAGGAAATTCGCGTTCGCCGATCTCCCTGAATACATCACGGAAGAAACGATGCGCGCCGATAATGTTTGACTTGTCTACGCAGGTGACTTTCTTGAGCTTGTTCCGCCGCCGGGCAAGGTTAAACGCATAGCGCACAACTCGCTCGGTCGCCCTTCGGGTGATGCGGATAGGCGTAACCCGCCCGTCTTCGATCGTCTCGATCTCGCCGGTGTACGCATCCTCTGTGTTCTCGCGGATGACAACGTAGTCAACCTTGTCAGGTTGCCATACTTGAACGAGCTCACCGTGAATCTTGTGTTTGACGCCCGCGTAAAGCTTGACAGGGCGAACGTTAGCGTACAGATCCAGCTTCTTTCGATTCCCGATTACCTGCGCGAATCCGGCGAGTTGAGGCTCAGGATAAGGCTTGCCTGGTTTTGTAAATACCGGTCGTCCATCAACCTCGTGCCCAACAGCTCCAAGCAAAATGGCATCGGCCG
>Ga0075418_10000869_pt1 | contig 32941 bp, 20 predicted proteins | sample SoiMetdeltSBSDD2_FD_81776 | JGI IMG/M metagenome (GOLD analysis project Ga0075418, IMG submission 81776) | Bulk soil microbial communities from a Populus tree surrounding site in Tennessee, USA - Soil MetaG P. deltoides SBSDD2 | ecosystem: Environmental > Terrestrial > Soil > Tree plantation... | reverse complement strand
TGCAGATCTGAAGGCCATGGCTGTGTATTCGGCCTGGCTCAGCGACGACTCGTCGACGAGGATGACGATCTTGCCCGTGTACCGAGGTGACGCCGGTTCGAGCGGGAGCGGGTTGCCCCAATGAAACGCACCCGGGTTCGCGGGATTGCCAGCCGTGAACCGCACGAACTCGGTGGTTCGTTCCACCAGGTGCGATCCGAGTGCAAACACGACGAACTCCGAGGGGTAATTTCGAATGTCGATGATCAAACCCTTGGTGCCGGCAGCCTCCTGAATGTAAGCCGCTGTTTGCGATCCCCGGACCGACGAGAGTTTGAGGTAGGCGACATCCGCGGAAAGTTTTTGAAACGTGTCGCCTGTGCGATCGTTCGTGCGCCTCGACGCCGGTCCTGGTGCCGGTTCCGCAATCCGCTCGGCTTTCAGTTCCATCGTCGCCTTGTCGCGCGATACGCGGACGGTTGTCGCGCCGCAGGCGCCACGGGTGGCCGAAGCAGCAATGTCGCGTAAACGCGTCGGCTGATTCGATGCCGCATAAAACGGTGACCAACGCTCCACGAGCTCGGTCACCGGCACGCCGTCCAGTGCGGTGACGACGTCGCCGCGCTGTAGAGCAGAGGCGGATTCCGCCATCGCATTCGGCTTTCCGGTGACGACCAGCTGATTCTCGATGAACCGCAGCGTGACCGGAATACTACACTTGCCGACCGGCGGCCGTGCGTCGAGCGAGCTCCACAAATTCGCGTGCGTGTCGTGAATCTTTGCAATGAATGCGAGCATCTCGCGTTTGTAGTCGTCCGCAGTGCTTGCTAGCGCAACCCGAGGCACGAAGGCCGTCAGCTCATCGTCCCAACTTCGTTCGAGAAGATCGCGATACGGAAACCAGTATTCGACGATGTTCCACAGGCGATACAGCGCCAGCAGTTGATAGCCCGAATCGGGAAGCTTCAGATTCGTGTACGCCAGTTCGTGATCGAACGACGGATTCCCGATCCCAGGCACCAGCGAGACATAGAACTGTCGCTCGTCCGCAGGGCGATTGCGATGAATGTTGCGGAGCAGGCCGCCAAGCTCTGGTCCGAGCCGGTCATCCGTCAACCACGATGACGGCGGCCGCAGATGAAGGTCGCTTTCCTTGAGGCTCGTGCACGTCGTGCATCCAGGAATGGCGCCGAGCGAAGTGATCCATTGGTGCACCGCTGATCGCGCGGCGGCAGCATCGGTCGCAGCCAGCACTCTCGGCAGCACGCGAAAGAGTTCATAGTCCCAGTGCCGCTTACCGCCAACCACGAGGGGATGGTGATACTTCACCAGGCCCCACACTTTTCCGAGCATGACGAGGTTCGAGATCTGAATCGGGCTCAGGTTTTTCAGGGCGAGGCCCGATCCACCATCGAATTCGTGATCGAGATCGAGCACCGTCTTGGGCGGCTCGACCCGCGGCATGTTTTCGATCGGTTTACCGTCGACGAGCAAACGGAGGTCGTCGGCCCAGACCTTTCCTACTCCACCGGCAAGCACGCCAAAGAACAGGCGCTTTGCAGACTTTTCGAGCGGCAACGTTATCGAGTACTCCGTCCACTCGCTCGTGCCTTTGAGCTGCCGGCTCTGCATGTTGTCGAACGCGACCGCGCCGCCGTCGCCATCCTCGCGCATCCACAGGCCGGCAAATTGCGACACGTCCTGCGTCCGCAGGAAGCCGCGCAGCTCGAGAGTGGTGCCCACGAAATCGATCGGAAGCATCTTCGTGACCGATGTGAAGCCGCCGGGGCTCTGGTCATTTCGATCGATGCGCACAGCCCATCGACCGCTGTGGACGATTTGTCCGTCGACCGCAAATGTCCCTGGCGGTCCGCCGCCCCACCCGTTCGGGATGTCTCCGGAGTGCTGCGCTTCAAAATCCAGCAAGCCGGCGAGCTCTGGACGACCGGGAGTCTGTTGAGCGCTCGGCTGCGCACCCAGCGTCATCGTCAGCAAGCAGGCGGGAGCGATCACGAAGCCGATCGTGTTGCGCATCGAGGTGCTCCATCAAATGTCGTGTCGGGAATTCCCTCTGGCGCGAGCCAGGAGCGGCATCATTATCGCAGCCGCGCGCGCTGTTTGCCAGCGTGGTCCGGGACCTGGGTACCTGAGAATTCCAAACGAACGCGTGCGCTGAACAGGCGCGGTATAGTTCGGGTGTTGGCGACCCCCCCTCGCGTCCTCGCATGCCTTGTGTTCGCATCTGCCATGTCGGCGGCGGCATGCTCGGATCCGGAGAAAGAGCGCCTCAAGAACACGACGATCCCCACCTACGACAAGACGACCGGCCGGCTGGTCGAGATCACCTACGATCGCAATAAGAACGGCAAGATCGACACCTGGACGGAAATGCAGGGTGCGAAGCCGCTCCGATCGCGGATCGATCTCGACGAGGACGGCAAGATCGATCGGTGGGAACACTACGACGACAAGGGTAGCCTGACGAAGGTCGGCTTCTCGCGCAAACAGGACGGCCACGAAGATGCGTGGGCCTATTCCGGCCCGGACGGAAAGGTCGCGCGCGTGGAGACTTCATCCACCGGCGACGAGCACAAGATCGAGCGGCGGGAATTCTACGAAGGCGACGGCCTCGCCCGCGCGGAAGAGGACACGGACGTCAACGGCAAGGTCGACCGTTGGGAAACGTATGACAGCGGTGCCCTGAAAACCGCCGCGATGGACGAGGATGGCGACGGAATTCCCGACCGGCGGTTTACCTACGCAGGCGGCACGCTAGTACTGATCGAATCCGTGCCCGACGCTTCCGGAACATTCACCAGGCAAGTCGCGGTGAAATGATCGCAGCAATGTTTCGCGCGAGCGCGCCGAGCATGAGATAGTAGCGGGCACCATGCAAGTCATCACCCCTCCGAAGGTCTATCCAGTCATCGTCATCGGGAGTGGCGCGTCGGGTGGGATGGCGGCGTGGAACCTGACGCGCCAGGGCATCGAGGTCGTGCTCCTGGATGCCGGTGAAAAATTCGATCGAGCGAAGTACTGGACGCACGTGCCGCCATGGGAGACACAGGCGCGGCTCGCTCGCGGCGAGAAGCCGGAAACATTTTTCCTCGACACGAAAGAGCAGCCGTATCTCGCGCCAAACGATCGACCGTTCCAGCTGACGCGCGTCTGGGGCCACGGCGGCAAGACGAATGTGTGGGGCCGAGTCAGCTTGCGACTATCGGACATCGATTTCAAATCTGCCGACCGCGACGGCTGGGAGATCTCCTGGCCGATCTCCTACAAAGACATCGCGCCGTACTACGACCAGGTCGAGCAGCTGATCGGCGTCAACGGCGGCACCGACGACTCAGACGTGCTCCCGGGCAGCAAGTATCTGCAGCCGCCGCCGGCACCGCGCTGCGGAGAACGGCTGCTGCAGAAAGCAATGGGGAAGCTGAATATTCCCGTCGTCGCCGGGCGACGAGCGAATATGACGCGGCCGACGCGCGGGTTCCCCGCATGTCATTATTGCGGCAACTGTGGCAACGGTTGCGATACGGCATCGTTCTTCTGCTCAGCCGATCACTTGCTGCCATTCGCGCTGCAGACGGGCAAGCTGGAGCTGCGATCGAATGCGGTGGCGGCCCGGATCCTGACCGATGACAACGGACTCGCAACCGGCGTCCAGTATTTCGATCGACGGACTGGCTCTGAGCAGCAGGTGCGTGGCAAGGTCGTCGTCCTCGGCGCCAGCTGCGTCGACTCGACGCGTATCCTGCTGAACTCGAAATCTTCCAGACACGCGAACGGTCTCGGCAACGGATCCGACGTGATCGGCCGTTATCTCTGCGAACAGATCCGGTTGAACGCGCGGGGATATCTGCCCGCCCTCGAAGGGACGCCGACGCGCAACGATCGGGGGATCGGCGGCGAGCACATCTATATGCCGCGCTTCAACCATCGTCCTGGCCGAGGCCGCGATTATCTGCGCGGATTCGGCGCGCAATTCTGGAACACGTGGTCGAACTGGAATGGTCCGCAGGACGGATCGGATCAGATTCCGGGCTTTGGCGCTTCACTCAAGAGACAGATCAAGCGACGCCATCCGGCGTGGTTCGAGATTCATCCGTTTGGTGAGGCGCTGCCGTACGCGCACAATCGCATCACCGTTGACCCGAAGCGCGTCGACACATACGGCGTGCCGCTGCTGCACATCGACTACCACATCGGCGAGAACGAGCGAAAGATGACCGAGCACATGGCGGACACCATCGAGGAGATCGTGAAAGCCGCCGGTGGTGTTCTAGTCAACTACAAGCGCGGCAATCTCGATGCGATGGGATCAGCGATTCACGAGCATGGCACCTGTCGCATGGGTACGGATCCCAGGCGGTCCGCGCTCACCGCGTTCAATCAGATGCACGAAGTCAAGAACGTGTTCGTTGTTGACGGATCTGCATTTCCGACCGCCACAGAAAAGAACCCGACGCTGACGATTCTGTCGCTCTCATGGCGCGCAACGGATTACCTAGCCCAGGAGATCAAACGTGGGAACCTCTGAAACGGATCTGAACCGCCGCCGCGCGTTGACCCAACTCGTCGCAGGTTCGGTGGGCATCGTCTCGATGCCATTGTGGGTCGAGTCGCTCTGCGCACGGGCGCGCGCCGAAGCGCACACGCACGCAGCGCAGGCAGCGGCGACCGCGCCGGCCTGGACTCCGTCCGCGCTGACGCCGCATCAGAACGAAGCCGTCATCGCGCTCACCGAGTTGATCATCCCGGCGACCGACACACCAGGTGCGAAAGCCGCGCTCGTCAATCGCTTCGTTGACCATGTCCTGTCAACCAGCGATGCCAAACAGCGCGCCGAATTCATTCGCGGGCTAACCTGGTTGGACGATCGCTGTCGCGCGCGTATCGGCAAGGAGATCGCCGGCGCCAACGTGGCCGAGCTGACGACTGTGCTGACGCCGCTCGCTGCAGAGGGCAAGCCGGCGGCGGACGACGCGCCAGGTGTCGCGTTCTTCCGCGCGATCAAGTCGATGACGATTACCGGCTACTACACGAGCGAGATCGGACTGAGGCAGGAGCTTGGTGATGATGGCCGCATGATGCTGGGCACGTTCGAAGGGTGTACGCATCAAGAGCATCAGTAACTTCGCCCGTGGCTTCCGCCTTCAGACGGAAGTTGATCGAGTTTATTTGACGGTCACCGGGATCGCGGAAGACGATGAGTTCCCCTTCTCGTCGACGCACTCGACCACGATCGAGTATGTGCGGCCGTTGCCCGAGCCCGCGCGTTCAGCTCTCAGTTGGAGACTAAGGCTGGATGCAATCAGCCAATCGGGCTCGGCATCTCCATCGCCGGTTCCGTTGATCGGTTCGTTGCTGACGACGCTCACGAGGTGACACGTGGCGGCGCTGCAGTTGTCGGTCGCCGATACTGACAACGTCACCGGCACCAACTTGTGATTCGGCGGCGACAGCGTATCCGGACTCGCGAACGCCGAAGCGATCGCAGGTGGCGTGGTATCGACGACGAGGATCGTGACGGTGTCCGAGTCCGACGCGCCGTTGCTGTCGGTCACCGTCAGGGTGATGGTATGGGAGCCAAGGCCCAACGAAACTTTTGGGCTTACGCCGGTGACGGTGCCGAAGGATCCGCTCCATTTATACGTCAGCAGATCGCCGTCAGGATCGGTCGAATTCGATCCATCGAGAGTCACAACCGCCAGGCAGTTCTGACCGGCGGAGACCAGTTGATCGGATCCCGCATCGGCGATGGGCGGAGTGTTCGACGTCATGAAGTAAACGACGCCCACGTCGGACGTGCCCGACACGGCTTCCGCCGGTTTGGCGATCAGCAATTCCGGTTTGCCGTCGCCGTTCAGATCGCCCGTCGCGGCGAGCTGTGACCCGAACCCGTCCGATCCGGGTGCGGGTACACCGGGATCGAGAACCTGCTTCAGAACGGTGCCGGCGCTGTTCAAGAGCGACGCACTTCCCGCCAGGCCCGCGCCGACCCAAAAATCCTCTTTGCCGTCGCCGTCGCGATCGGCGGCGCGCGCGAAGGTGAATGCGCCGCTGCCGCTCTCGTCGGCGGGGCTCGGAATTGCCTGCAGCACCGCACCGGTCGCGCCGTTGCGCAGATCGATCACGCCGGCCGCGCGATCGCCAATCAGATAATCCACAATGCCGTCCCCGTTCTGATCGCCGATCGCACCGACCTTGCCGCCGTAGTAACCATTGTCAACTGGCGTCGCGCTGACGTGGTCGCGGAGGACGCTGCCGGTTGATCCCGATAGAACGAACACCTTGCCGGCCAGCACAGAAACTGACGGGTCGGGGTCGATATCGAAAAACGGCGCCGCCACCACAAGGTCTTTGCGACCGTCGCCGTTCACATCGCCGATCGTCGCGATGAACAAACCGAATGACGCAACCGCCTGGCGCGGACCCGGCTCCTGGGTGGTCCAGAGCAAGGCGCCAGTCGCGCCGGAGAAGGCCGCGGTCTGACCCCACGCGTGCAGCAGGACCGGACTCCCGATCGCGAGGTCGGGAATGGCGTCGCCGTTGACGTCGCCGAGACTTGCCAGCGTGAAGCCAAAGAGGAAGGAGTCCGAGGGAGGAGCGAGTTTCCTGACGAGCGCGCCGTTCGCGCCATTGAACAAAAAAACGCGACCCCATTCAGCCGGCGGACACACTGTGCTGGGCGACGGGAAACAGGGTAAAGGAAGCTGTCCCAGAGGACCCGGCGCGCTGATGGCGATGTCCTCGATACCGTCGCCCGTGATGTCACCCGCCCCGGCGACCGAATAGCCGAATTCCAATCCGCTTTTCCCTTCTGGATCGACGATCGTTCGAATGAGCGATCGATCCGAGCCCGAAAGCACGAACGCCTTGTCCGCGCCCGGCGCCCCGATGACCAGGTCAGGGATGCCGTCCGCCGTTACATCGCCGATTCCCGCGAGGCCGGTACCGAATCTCGCGTCAGCTGCTGGAGCGGGATTAGCGATCGCAATCAAGGGCCCTGCAGCCTGCGCCGGCAGGAGCACGAGCGATACCAGGGCGAGCGCCGCGAAGCGCAGGAAGCGGAGACGCATGTGGTCACCCCGCGAGGGAGAACTGCTCAGTGAGTCGAAGGAACAGGGATTATAGCGCGGCCAGACGTTCGAACCCGAAGGGGCGATTGCTGACGTATACTCCCGCCGGTCGACGCGTCCTCAGGAGTCCACATGAAACGCTGCCGTCCTCTTCTACTTCTCGTCGCCGCGATTGTGTCAGCCGCTTCGGCGTCGTTCGCCGCGCAACCTGCAGCGCGCAACCCTTCGCGTGAGCGCAAAATCGAAGAGGCGCTCGCGGCAGCGTCTCCCGCTTTGGTACCGACGCTCCGTCGTGCGACGGAAGCGTTGGATTCAGGCAAGTACGCGGAAGCGGAACCTCTATATAAAGAGGTGCTCGCGTCGGCGCCGAACTTCACGCCCGCGATGCGTCGACTTGGCGGTGTACTTGTGCAGCTTGGGCGTCGTGCTGACGGACTCGCCCTGATGAATCAAGCTGTGCAGATCGATCGCTCTCCCGAGAACCTGATCAGCCTGGCGGGAGCTCTCGGGTACGGCCCCAACGGCATCACCACGTCAACCGCAGATCTGAAGGCTGCATTCGGACTCGCAAAGGAAGCCGCGCAGGCGAATCGTGATCCTGAGGACGATGCGTATGACGCGATGGTGGCGCAGCTGGCGCTTGGGCTGCAAGACAAGACTTCGTTCCGTTTGGCGGTGGATACACTGACCACGAAATATCCGCGCGCGGCTTCGACGCACTATTTCGCCGCCGTTGCTGCGGCGATCGACGGACGGTGGGAGCAGGCGGAAAACGAGATTCGCGAAGCGGAGCGTCTCGGGTTCCCGCACGAAGCCGCCGAAGCATTCCTCGCGTCGGGCGTGCATTCGCGGGCGAATGTGTGGCGATACGCGCGCTATACCGCGTATCTGTTCATCGCGTGGGCCGGGGGCTTGTTGCTCTTGTTCATCGCTGGCCGGCTGCTCTCCAGCTGGACGCTGGCATCGATCGAGCGCGCGGATCCGAACGTTCTCGCGACCGATTCGGAACGATCACTAAGGAGGACGTATCGCGCTTTGATCGATTGTGCCGGCGCGTACTACTACCTTTCGCTTCCATTTGTTCTCGTGCTCGTCGTCGGCGGGACAGCAGCGATCGTCTACGGATTCATGACGCTGGGCCGGATACCGATCAAGATCGTGGCCTTCCTCGTGATCGCTGCCGTCGTGACTGTTTTCAAAATGGTGCAATCGTTCTTTATTAAGGTGGAGAGCGAATATCCCGGACGCGCGCTGAAGGAAGCTGAAGCGCCACTGCTCTGGAAGCTCGCACGCGACGTCGCCGCCAGCGTCGGCACGAGGCCGGTGGACGAGATTCGTATCACGCCGGGAACCGAGATGGCGGTGTACGAACGCGGTACCGCGAGCGAGCGACGGCATGACGTCGCGCATCGCGTCCTGATCCTGGGCGTCGGGTTGATCAACGGCTTTGAACAGGGCGCACTCCGTGCCGTCCTCGCGCACGAGTACGGACACTTTGCGCACAGAGACACGGCCGGCGGCGACGTCGCACTGCGGGTGCGGCGCGACATGACGATGTTCGCGATCGCGCTTTACCAGCAAGGACAGGCGGTGTGGTGGAACGTCGCGTTCCTCTTCTTGAGGGTTTACGACTTTCTCTTTCGCCGTATCAGTCACGGCGCTGTTCGATTACAGGAAGTGCTCGCCGACCGGGTGGCGGCGCACATCTACGGTCCGGCGGCGTTTGAGGCCGGACTTCGCCATGTGGTCGCACGGAGTGTCGAGTTCCAGGCTGCCGTCACTCTGGAGTTGCAGAGTGCCGTGAACGGAAAGCGGCCGGTTACCAACCTGTATGCGTTGCCACCTCTCCCGACGGTGACGTCGAACGACGTGGAGCAGCGAATTGCGGACGCGATGTGTCGTCCGACAACGGAGGACGATACCCATCCGGGTCCCTCAGACCGGTTTCGCCTGATTGAGCACGTCAGCTACAACGGCCCGCGCAGCGATTCGGCGCCGGTGTGGGATCTGTTTGCTGAGCGTCAGCGGGTGATGACGGAGATGACTGCGACGGTGGCGCGGCAAGTGAGCGAGGCGACCGCCATGGCAACATAAGCCTGGGCTGAGCACCAAGGCGGTGCCTCTAAAGCGCTAGAATCGCAAGGTTTGGAAGGAGTGCTCATGCGCACGCGTCCGCTGATCGCCGTCGTATTCCTGCTGCTCGTTAGCGTCCCTGACGCGGCAGAGAAGCGGTTCATCACCGAAAAAGATCTGCTGAAGTTCACCTGGATCGCCGACCCGCAGATCGCTCCCGACGGCTCGGCGATCGCCTTCGTGCGCGTCACGGTGAACGAGAAAGAAAACCGATACGAGACGTCGCTGTTCACAGTGTCAACCAGTGGCGCGGAAGCGCCGCGGGCGCTGACGTCAAACGTGCGTGACACGATGCCGCGCTGGTCGCCTGACGGTCGACGAATCGCATTCGTGCGTTCGATTGAAAAAGACGGCAAGCCGCAGCCCGGACAGGTCTTCGTGCTCGACATGCACGGCGGCGAGGCCTATCCGCTTACCCAGGACACCAAAGGCGTGAGCTCGATCGAGTGGTCACCGGACGGGAAGACGTTGGCGTTCACGGCGCCGGTCGGAGGTGATGAGCAGGATCCGGCTTCGCCTTCGACAACGTCGGCCAAGCCGAAAGAGCCAAAGAGCGACGTCCAGGTGATCACGCGCGCAGTGTATCGATCGAACGGCAATCCGACGTACATCGACGCCGGGCGGCACACGCACATCTTTACCGTTGCCGCGACGAAGGGCGGCGACAAACCGCAGACGAAGCAGGTCACCGAGGGCGAGTACGACGAGCGCGAGATCGAGTGGGCGCCGGATGGGTCGAAGATCTACTTCGTATCCACGCGCGTGCCCGAGGCCTACTACGAAGCGAACGACTCCGATCTGTATAGCGTTCCGGCGGCCGGTGGAACAATCACGAAGGTCGCGAGTATCGAAGGGACCATCAGTGGAGCTCGGTTGTCGCCCGATGGACAACGGATCGCATTCGTGGGATCACCTCACGGCAATCCAGTCCGTTCTTACAACCAGCCGGATTTGTTCGTTGTCGATTCGGCGCCCGGCAGTGCGCCAAAGAATCTGACAGAGAAGTACGACTTCGATATCGCTGGTGGGATCGGCGGGGATCAGGCGCCGCCGCGAGGGGGCAGTGGGAACAGTGTCGTGTGGGCCAAAGATGGCGCGTCGCTCATCGTCGTCGCGGCAGAGCACGGCAGTGCGAACCTGAAGCGTCTCACGATCGCCACCGGTCAGGTCGATGCGTTGACTGACGGGAAGCATGCCGTCGGAGCCTTCACGGCTACGCCGGACGCAGCGAAGATCGCAGCCACGATCTCGACTCAGACCAACATCGGCGATCTCTTCATGATCGACGCGAAGCCTCGCCGAATCACGCAACTGAACGAGGAGCTGTTCAAAGACATCCAACAGAGCGAGCCCGAGGAGATTTGGTACAAGAGCTTCGACGGCAAGAACATTCAAGGCTGGATTCTCAAACCGCCGGATTTCGACGCCAGCAAGAAATATCCGTTGATCCTGGAAATCCACGGCGGACCGCATGCGGCGTACGGCAATGTCTACACCCAGGAGTTCCAATGGATGGCCGCGAAGGGCTATGTCGTGCTGTTCACGAATCCGCGCGGCAGCACGTCGTACGGGCAGGAGTTCGGCAACATCATCCAGTTTCACTACCCGGGTGATGACTATAAAGATTTGATGGCAGGCGTCGACGAATTGCTGAAGCGAGGATACATCGATGCCAATCGTATGGGAGTCACCGGCGGCAGCGGCGGCGGACTGCTGACGAACTGGACGATCACCCAGACGCAGCGATTCAAAGCCGCCGTCGCGCAGCGTGACATCGCTGACTGGTACGGCTTCTGGTTCACCGCAGACTTCTGGCTGTCGAAGCCAACCTGGTTTCACAAGGCGCCGTGGGAGGATCCGCAGGACTTCGCGGCGCGCTCGCCGATTACGCACGTCGCCAACGTGACCACACCGACGATGTTCGTGCTCGGCGATCAGGATTACCGGACGCCACCGGGCGAGGGCGGCGAGATGATGTTCCGCGCACTGAAGTACCGGAAGATTCCGACGGTCATGGTGCGCTTTCCGCGCGAGAGTCACGAGCTCTCGCGGTCAGGCGAGCCGAAGCATCGCATCGAACGCCTCCAGCACATCGTCGGCTGGATGGATCAGTGGCTCCAAGGGAAGAAGAACCCGGCGTATTCGACAAACTGATTCATCGCTGCCAGGTCCCAGCCCTGAGAGGGTTCATCAGGCGCGCCTGGTTTCGCGAGCCCGCGCGTCGTAGAGCAGCGTGCGGACAAGTTCCACCAGGGTATGCGGGCGCGCGGGTTTGGCAAGGAAGGCGGTGAATCCCGCGGCGAGCGCCGCGTCGCGCGAGGCCGGGTCCGCGTAGGCAGAGAGGGCGATCGCCGGCACATCGCGGGCGCCGCCTTGCCGGATGCCGCGCATCAATGAAAACCCGTCTTCAGTCGGCATGCCGAGATCGGCGATGATCAGCGCGGGGGTGTGTTGCTCGAGCCGTTGCCTCGCTTCCGCAGCTGACGTGGCCACCTCCACCCGCGCCTGCGCGTTCTCCAACGCCGTCGTGACGACCTCGCGCGTCGACTCGTCATCATCGACCACGAGAATCGACTGACCCTCGAGACGAAGCCCATCCGACGAAATCGGTGCCGGCGCCGGGACATGCGAATTCGATTTGACGGCAGGCAACCGGACGTGGAATCGGGCTCCGTGCCCCGGTCCGTCGCTCAAGACGGAAACGGTGCCGCCGTGCAGTTCGGTGAGGTGTCGCACGATCGACAATCCGAGGCCCAACCCGCCGTAGGCGCGCGTCGTGGTTTGATCCGCTTGCCGGAATCGATCGAAGACGAATGGTAAGAATTCCTGTGCAATACCGGCCCCCGAATCGATCACCTCGACAGTGATGCTCGTCGCGTCCTGCGTAAGGTCGACGGTGACCGAACCCTCATCCGGTGTGAACTTGATCGCGTTGCTCAGCAGATTCCAGAACACTTGCTGCAGACGATCCGGGTCCCCATGGACGAGGCACTTCGCGGGATCCCGCACCGTGATGGTGATGTTCTTCGCGACGGCAGCGGGCCGCACGGCGTCCTGGGCCCGGGCAATGATGTCACCCACGTCGACGATGGTCGGCTGGAGTTGCAGTTTGCCGGTGATAATCCGTGACACATCCAGCACGTCGGCGATCAACTGCGCCTGCGATTGCGCGTTGCGATCCAGCGCTTCGAACACCCGCGGAAACTGGCTCGGCTCAACCTGTCCCCGCGTGAGCATCGACGTCCATCCGAGGATCGCATTGAGCGGAGTGCGCAGCTCGTGCGACAGGGTGGCGAGAAATTCGTCCTTTAGCCGGTTCGCACTCTCGGCTTGGGAGCGAGCGCGGTGCAATGCGACCAGCAGATCGCGGACTTCGTACTGCCGTCCCCTGCTGCGCAACGCCGCCCGCACCGCGGTGAGGACGGCTGCCAAACGGATTGGCCGCTCGAGCAGCGTGACATTGCGCAGCGTGTCGATCGAGCGAATCGCGCGCCCCGTCATCTCAGCACCCGGAGCACCGGCAAAGAGCAGCAGCGGGATATCGGACCATGGCGGTTGCTGCTCCAGGAGGGTGACGAGTTTCGGGAAATCGGGCTCGTCGAGCGCCTCCTCGGTCATCAGAACCGCGCCACAGCCGTCGGCCTCCAGCAGCTCGGTCAGCGTCGAAATCGACTCACAGGCGGTGCAGGGAATCGACGCACGCTGCAGAACTTCGCGAGTCAGATCGGCGTCGCGGCCGATCGGCGCGAAGATCAGCACGCGCTCGTCGAGCTCAGCGTGGGCTCCGTTGATCATCGGGGAGCAGCGGCTTGAGCGCGCCGGTATACTGCGGGACTCCTGTGAGAATCCCATGGAACTCTTTCAACGGCGCTCCGACCTGCAGCCGATCGGGACCGAGCTTCAACTCGCGAATACTGTTCTCGTGCAGGCCGGTCCGTTTCTTCACGACAGAAATGGCTTTGCGCACTTGTCCTTCCGCCTCGAAGAAACGAATCGATACGATCGCGTCCGCGAGGTAGCTGAGATCGACTGGTACGGGCATTGCCGCACCAACCATCCCGTGCTGCGCCAGAACGATCAACGTCGCCACCGCGCGTTCGTTCAGGAACGAAAGCAGCTCGTGCATGCGGATGACCGGCGCATCGGTCGTCGGAATGGCATTGAGGTATCCATTCAGCGTGTCGATGCTGACGAGGCGCACGCCCTCAACTTCCACGAACCGTCGGACGGTGTGCGAGAATTCGCCGGGCGACACGACACCGGGCTCGACTTGTTGAACCACGAGATGGCCGGACGCGATCCGCTCGGAGGCGCGCATGCCAAGCGCGTCGCACCGCGCGACGAAGGTGGCGCGCCGCTCGTCGAATAGGAACATCGCCGCCTTCGCGTTTGGATTCGCCGCGCCGCAGAGGTATTGGCTCGCCACCGTCGACTTCCCCGCGCCCGCCGGTCCGATGAAGAGTGTCGTCGTTCCCCACGTGAGACCACCGCCCAGGAGTGCATCCAGCTCCGACAATCCGCTGGTTACAGGCGCTGCCGGTCGCGTCCCGTCGCTGTCGTCGGGTACGAGCTGGGGAAACACTCGCAGACCGCCACGTGCGATGATGAAATCGTGGAACCCTTCCGTGACGGCGGTTCCGCGCAGCTTCACAACGCGCACGCGCCGCCTGGCGCGTCCGTACTCGAACGGCAGATGTTGGAGCAGGAGCACGCCGTGCGCGAGACTTCGCAGCTGTAAGTCGGCATCGCCGATTGAATGGTCGTCGAGCAGCAGCACCGTGCTCGGCCGACGCGAAAAGAACTCTTTGATGCCGAGGATTTGGCGGCGATAGCGCAACGGGTCTCTGGCGAGGAGTCGCAGCTCCGACAGCGAATCGAACACCACCCGAGCCGGCCTGATCCCTTCGATGTGTTCGAGGACGGTCTTGGTCAAGTCTGCGAGTTCGATTTCGGCCGGATGATACAGCGTGTACTCATCCGATGCGTGCTCGCCGATCGGCGGCAACTGAAACGTGTCGACGCCATCCAGGCTCCAACCGTGCGACGCCGCGACATGCTTGAGTTCCTCCGTCGTCTCCGACAGTGTGACGTACAGCCCCGCTTCGCCGAGCCGTCGTCCTTCGAGGAGAAACTGCAACGCCAGGGTCGTTTTGCCGGTTCCCGGTTCACCTTCTATGAGGTGCAGGCGATTGCGCGGCAGTCCGCCGTGCAAAAGCTCATCGAGTCCTGGGACTCCGGTTGCTGCCTGTCGCGCCGTTTGACCGGTGGACGTCGAGCGATCCATCACAGAGGCTGAGTATATCGAAGCGGTGGGTCGACGGCTCAGGCAGCCACTTCAGCGATATTTCCGTAGCTGAGCCGTGTCCATGACACGATGCCAGATAGCCGACTCTTCCGCCTTCAAGGCGGAAGCTACACGCATTCTGCAGGGTGCTATTCGTCGCGCAATGCCTCCATTGGGTCGACGCGAGAGGCACGCCAGCCAGGTATCCAACACGCGATGAGCGATGCGCACGTGAGCACGGCGACGACGCCGGCATACGTCAGCGGATCGGTAGATGTGACACCGAATAGCAGGCTACGCAACGCACGGCCCGAGACGAAACTGAGTGCCGATCCAATGACCAGACCCAGCGCGGTCAGGCGCAGTCCTTCCCGAATAACTGATCCCAGGATCTGCCGCGCGGATGCCCCAAGCGCCATACGGACGCCGAAATCTCGCGTCCGCCGTTTCATGATGAACACGAGCACGGCGTACTGACCGAGTATCGCAATCAGCAGCGACGCGGCCGCGAAGAGCGACAGCATCGTGGTCATCACGCGCGCGATCGACGTGATCTCGGCAAGCTGCGTCTCCATGGTGCGCATGTAGACGATCGGCGCGCGCGAGTCGACTTCGGCCAATGCGCCGCCGATGGCGGGCCCGATAGTGTCGAGCGGACCGCCGTATCGAATGTAGAAGGTTGTTTCTCCACCCGCGCGCTCGTCGGATGGCCGCGGCAGAAAGATGAAATACGGACGTTCCTCCCGGCGAAATCCGCTGAAGAACGCGTTGGGCGCAACCCCGACAACCTCGACTGGTTGGCGCTGACCGCCGACGAATATCGTCCGCCCAACCGCCATCTCACCTGGCCAAAGGGCCTGTGCGAGGTTCTCGTTGATGACCGCAGCAGTCGTGGTGCGTGTGCGATCCTGGGTTGTCAGTTCGCGTCCGAAGCTCGGCGTCAACCCGAGGACGCGCAGGTACTGCGGGCCGACGGTGTTGCGCTCCGCCGTGATGGGTGACTCCACACCGGCGACACGGACCGGTTCCGTGCCCCAGAACTCTTTCGGCGGAACACGCGCGTCGGTGACGCCGGTCACGCCAGACACGCTCATGAGGCGATCGCGCATCCTGTCGATTAGCGTCGCGCGTACTCCCTCGGGAACGCCTTCCGATTTCACCGTCACGAGCAGAATCCCTCTCGGGCTGAAGCCGAGATCGAGTGCGTTGACGAGCGACAGCGATCGATACGCAAGCCCGGCGCTGGCGAGCAGCAGCACCGCGAATGCGAGCTGTACGACGACAAGTCCGCTGGCGAGGCGCGAGCGTCCCTGGACGACGCCTTGTTCGCCAGCCTTGAGGAATGGGAGCAGATCCTGGCGCCAGGTCCGGATCGCAGGGCCAATCGTGAACGCGATCGTGCCGACCGCCGCCAGGGCCATCGCGTACGCGATCACTTTCCCGTCCGGCGTGAAGTCGAGAGTCATTGGTGCGCCGTTCGCCGGCGGCAGCAGCGCCGCGACGACTTTGCCGAGGCCCCAGGCGAAGAGACACGCAACCGCCCATGCGCCAGTCGAAATCGCAATACCCTCGGCGAGCACAAGGCGCACCACTCGCAGGCGCGAGGCGCCGAACGATTGACGAACCGCCATCTCTCGCTGACGTGCGACCGCGCGGGCGAGCATCAGATTTGCGACGTTGGCACAGACAATCAGCAACGTGAGCGCGGTGACGATCTGGAAGATAGCCAGAAACTGCATGCCGCGCTGTGCCAGGAGGCTGTCGCCGGCTGCAGTCACGGAGTACGGATAGGGGACGATGTTTTTTGCCTTGTTCGATTCCGGATAGGCCGACTGCAGCCGTGCCGCGATTGTGGCGAGCTCCGATCGTGCATCGCGCATCGAGGCGCCGGGCGCAAGACGCCCAAGCATCGCGATCGCACCCCATGTCCGATCCTGAGGTCCGCGGGCCGCTCCACGAGCACGTGCGTACGCGAGGATTGGGACCCATGCGTCTGACCGTTCGGCAAGCCAGACTCCCTCAAAGCTGGGCGGCGCGACGCCGACGACGGTGGCGGGCTGCCCGTTCAGCGCGATCGACTGGCCGATCACATCGTCACGCTGTTGAAAGTGCTCGCTCCAGATGCGGTGGCTGACAACGGCGGTCAGCGCGGAGCCGCCGTTCTCCTCGTCGGTGAACGCGCGCCCACGCTCGAGGGCGACGCCCAGCGTCTCGAAGTAGTTGGGAGAGACGGCGGCACCGTGGATGGCGTAGCTGCCGTCGCGATACGTCAGCGTGAACCGCTCGAATTGAAACCCGAGCAGCGGCCGAACGGTGCGCGACTGGGCGGCAACGTCGAGGTAATTTGCGTAGCTGTCGACCGGGTGAACGGGCTGTCGATCGACGGACCACCCGAGTGACACGAGGCCACGCGCCGTGACGGCGGGTGCAGGCTTGCTCAACAGCCCGTGGACGATCGAGAAAATGGTCGTGTTCCCGCCAATGACCAGCGCGATCAGCGCGATCGCCGTGAGGCTGATGCCTGGCGATCGGGTCAAAATCTGAAATCCCGATCGAATATCCGCGATCAGCTGCTCGACGGTCGCCCACCTCCACACGTTCCGGACATCTTCGTGTTTCACGCGGAGATTGCCGAATTCGAGCAGCGCGGAGCGGCGCGCATCCTCGGGGCTTTGGCCCCGCGCGATGCGGTCCTCGATGGCCATCTTCAGGTGTGTGCGCAGTTCCTCGTCGATCTCGGCATCGGTGATGTGACGGTTGAAGGGCGTCATAGGATGTAGACGTTCTACACCCGTTGCGGATATTTGTCTACTCCGCCCGCCGCACGCGTTTTTTGTGCCGTAGAGCTAAGCGACTCTCATCCTGTCGAGCAGCGCCTTGAATCGTGGGTCCTCGCGCACAGGATCGAATTCAACAGCGGCGGTCATGAGAATCAACGAACCGTCCCGCTCGTCGAAGGCGCGATTCAACGAATGAAAGACGCCATCGAGATCAGACAAGCCGAGATGGACGAGCGCGAACCACATCGGCGAAACGTGACCCTGGGCGGCGCGCGCTGTTAACTCGTTGAGGTGCTCCTTCGCGCGTTCGCGATTCCCCGAACGGCCGTACGCGTAGCCAAGGACACCAACGTGATTGACGGAGCGACCGCCAAGCTCGATTGATTTGTTGAACTCCCCGATCGCGCGGTCGAACTGACCGCGCTGGACGCAGGCATCACCGAGCGCGTAATGTGCAAACGCAAAGGACGGCTCGACCGCCACCACCTTTTCGAATTGCGCGATGGCGCGATCGAGATCGTGACGGAAATGGTGGACGTAGCCAATCTGCGTCTTCACCTGTAGATCGAGTGGGTCGAGACGCTCTGCCTCCTCCAGCTCGATGAGCGCCAGATCGTGACGCTTTTCGAGCAGCGCGAGCCGCCAGGCATTCCACAGATGCGCCGACGCCGAGCCAGGACCGAGCTGGAGGGCGCGCGTGAGCGCCTGTTCCGCTTCCCGTCGATCCCAGTCGTGGTTCATGGCAATCAAGCCGCGAACCTTGTAGGCCTGCGCCAGGCTCGCATCCAGTGCGAGCGCCTGGTCGACGGCCCGACGTGCGTGTGGCACCGTCTCGTGAGCAGGCAGGACTCCCAGGCCTGAATAGAACCAGACGTGCGCTTCGGCCAGGGCCGCGTACGCGGGCGCGAAGTCAGCGTCCGCCGCAAGCGCGTCGTCGAAGTCGACGATAGCCTGCCGCACCGCGCTCTCGGTCCATTTGTTGAGCGAGTACATCCCCCTCAGATACGCGTCGTGCGCAGGGACGTTGAGCGGCGTGCGGCCCGATGCACGAGTGTCGCGATGAATTCGGAATTCGTCCAGGATGCTTGCCGCGATGTCGTCCTGGATCACGAAGACGTCCGAAAGTTCGCGATCGAACCGTTTCGACCAGATGTGATAGCCGTCCTCGGCGTTCACCAGTTGCGTCGTGACGCGCACACGATCGCCTGATTTGCGGACGCTGCCCTCGAGAATTGTCGATACTCGTAACCTTCTCCCGATCTCGGTCACCTCGAGATCCCGGCTCTGAAAAGCGAACGCCGACGTCCGCGAGATCACTTGCAATCCCGGAACCGACGTGAGCGCCGTGATGATCTCGTCGGTGATCCCATGGCAAAAATATTCCTGATCCTTGCCTGGGCTCATGTCGACGAACGGCAGCACGGCGATCGAAGAGGATACCTTCTGCTCGCTTTTCGCTGCTCGCTGCTCGCTTCTCGTTGTTCGCTGCTCGACCGCATTCGCTGGCGCCGAGATCGAGTCGGGCACGTCTCGGAGATCCCGCAGGAACTCGTCTGCCGATCGATAGCGTCGATCCGGATCCTTCTCGAGCGCTTTATCGAGGACGATCTCGAGCGACCGAGGCAATGTTGGGTTGAACGTAAGCAGAGGAGGTTGCCGCCGGTTCAGGAGATGATCGAAAACTGCCGCGGCGGTGTCGCCTTCAAACGGTAATCGGCCAGTCGCCATTTCGTACGCAACCACTCCGAGGGCAAACAGGTCGGTGCGCGCGTCGAGTGCTCTTCCGAGGGCCTGTTCCGGCGACATGTAACCAGTCGTGCCGACAGCGTGACCGACGCTGGCGTCATCTCCCGTCGTCGTCGAGTCCTCCGGATCCGGTGTTGCGCTCTTCGCGAGGATCTTCGCCACGCCGAAGTCGAGAATCTTGACGCGACCATCGTCAGTAATCATGACGTTGCCTGGCTTCAAGTCCCGGTGCACGATGCCTGCGGCGTGAGCACAGGCGAGCGCTTCCGCCATCTGCGTCGCGAACGAGATCGTCTGCGCGAGTGGCAGACCGGTGCCAGGCGCCAGAACCTGACGCAGGCTGTGACCGGTCACGAGCTCCATCGTGATGAAGACGAGATCGTCGGCTTCTTCTACCGAGTAGAGATGGACGATGTTGGGATGATTCAGGGCGGCGGCTGCTCTGGCTTCGCGCAGGATGCGCGAGCGACTGTCGCGCGCCTCGCCGGCTTCGCGACGGAGAAATTTGAGCGCGACACGACGATTGAGTTTCGTGTCCTCGGCCACATACACGTCGCCCATCCCGCCGCTTCCGAGCTTCTCCAGTACTAAGTAGTGGCCGAGTCGCGTGCCGATGAATGACGTCACGCTGTGAATTATGACGCCACGACCACCGGCGGGAATGCGGACTTGCCACACCGGCAGCGTGCCGCGTCGGGCGTTCCCTTGTGCCAGATGCGCGTCTTGCAGTCAGGGCATGACCAGAGCGCGTCGAGCGTCTCGATGCGTTCCAGTGCCGCTTTCACCTCGTTTGCACCGGAACGACCGCGACTTGCATGGGCCGCGACATTCAGCGTCGCGCCGACGTCCGCTTCCAGATGTTTGAAGATGGGCTCGATGGACTGCAGCTGCGACTTCGCGTGCTCCTTGAGCGCGCGGCGAAGACCGATGAACAGCTCGCCGATTTCCCGTCTGTCGTTCGCCTGACCGCGCCGGAACGGGAGCGGTGCCCAGAGGGCTTCACACACTTCCTGCAGCAATTCCTCGAGCGCGCGGCGCGCCTTGGTCGCGGCGCCGTGCACGTCGTCATTTTGCAGGCGCTCGCGGGCAGCCGCGAGCATGCCGCTCGTTTCATACTTCGTCGTCCGCGGCCCGGAGGCATGGCTCCACGACGTGAACTCGATCTTTCGCCAGGACGGCGCGCGCCGACTCAAGTGTTCGAAGAACTGCTGATCGTGCGTGAGGACGATGAGTTGCCAGTCGGAAAAGCCATCGGCGAGCAACTCGGCGAGACGCCCGCGATGCTCGACGTCGAAGCTGTTGATCACGTCGTCGAGGATCAGGAATCCCAGCTTTTCGTTGAAGCTCGCGGCCATCGCCAGGAACACGGCAATCGCCAGCGAGTTCAGGTGTGATTCGCTCAGCACACCATGCGGCGGACGCTGTCGTGATCCGTAGAAGTCGATCGCCAGCTCGATTCCCTTGGCGGTCCAAGGCTCGATGCTCACCGAATCGAGCTCTTCCCCTGGATGCAGGGCCGAATAGAACTTCGCCACCCGGCCGCTGATTTGTTCGAGCAACTCGCCCAAATCATTCTTTTGTTTTTGCTGATACGCGTCGAACACGTCTTCGGCGATGGTCACCGCTCGCTTGGCATGGGCACTCTTTGTTTCTGCTTGTTGCCACGCCCGGATTTGTTGACACAGCGCCGCCAGCATCATCAGCTGGTTGTCGCGTTCGCTGGGTTCAGGCGTCGAGATCTGTTTCGCCAGTTTGCCTACCGCCTTGTCCCATCGACGAACTTCGGAGAGATAGGTCGTGATCCCGTCGACGTCGACCGGGGCGAGCGCGCCGACCTGATCTTCGATCCCGGTGTCCGGAAGCCCTGGAACAGACGGGAATTCGAGATCGAATTCGTGGCCTCGTTGGTAAATCGCGCCGCGCAGCTCGTGAGAGCTTTCGAGCCCCTCCGCTTGCTCGAGGATTGGATCGCGGAAGCGTTCCAGATCGCGCGCCGCGTCCATCATCTCGACGAGCGAGCTCTCAATCCTTCGTGCCAGTACTTTGTGATCGACTTTCTGACCGCAGAGCGGGCAGCGTCCCGCTTCGATCGACTGTGCTTCGAACAGCCGTTTTGCCTCACGCACCAACGACGCGCGCGGTAGAAGCCGCGCACGATCAGATACCACCAACTTATTCCACGACTCGAACACGCTCTTGTTGAAGTCCGGAAGCTTGAGCGCTGCTATTTCGGCGACGAGATTCTCGCGACCAGACGAGGCAGAACCGCCGGAACTGGCACCAACGGCCGCCGTGATCCAGGACGGCTCGGCAACCTGTTCCAACGATTGCGGCGGATCGACACCGAGCAGTTCACAGATTTGCCGGAGATTGGCGAGAACCGTTTCTTCACTGACCGTATCGCCGCCTGATGCCAGGGCGCGGCGATAGACCCGGACCTCTTCATCCGCGGCCTTCGATGCTTTCCGCAAATCGTTTCTTGCGCGTTGCAGATCTTCTCGCAAGCTTTCGATCGCATCGAGGCCGAGGATTTCAACCAGAGCCTTCCACTTTTCAGTCTTGGTCTTGTTGATGAAGTCCGCCAGCGTCCGTCCCCGCAGCAGGAACGTCTCGCGCCGAAGCGCCTCGAACGTGTCAGGCGTCCGCTCGTCGGGGAACACGACCTTGCCGCCGAGTGCGCCGCTGGTGATGACCTCCACCGATGTCGTCCCGTCATCGTCACCGCCGACATAGCGCACCGCGTGCTGGCGGCCTTCGTGCGACAAGAGCTCGATCTCGCCCTTGAAGTACCACTCCAGTGCGTCGGCAATCGTGCTTTTCCCGGTGCCGTTCTCGCCGTAGATGACCGTGCTTTCGCCGTTGCCGAAATCGACGGTCATCTCAGTGGGGACGCCGCGGAAGGCGTGCATCAGCAGACGCTGGAGCCGCTCAGTCACTGGCGACATCCTCGAACAGCTGACGGATCGCGGCGGCGCGGTCGAGGTGCTCCTTTTTCAACAGCTCGGCAAAGCGTTGCGCCAGATCTGGCGGAAGATCATCGAGTGTTTCGAGTAGCGTCCGCAGAAACTCCTCCGCGCTTGGACGGTGCATTCTTTGACCTCGGCACAGGAAAAGGACAGAAACCAAGAGTATAACTACTACAACAACGCCAGGTTCTTCTCGCTTGCTGTGCGCGGCGCGTGGGTTTAGCATCTCGCATACACCGAGGGGGGTGCACATGAACGCAGCAGCAGCGCGCGACGACGACGCGGCGGACCTGGCGCAGGCGATCATGCGCGGTGTGAACCGCCGGCCTGTGCAATCTTTCGGCGAGTATTTCGGCGAGGACGGCGGGTCCGATGCGCTCGGCGCCGCGTATGAAGGCATCTTCCTGTTGCCGCGCGACGTTCGCGGATTTCATCCTCGCGTCTGGCGGCTGTTCGACTTTCTCGAAAACTCGGCGCGGCACTGTCCCGCCGGCTGCCACAAATATCTGCCTGTTGCCGCCCTGATGGTGCACCTGAACGACGATCATCACTGGACGCGCGAACAGATTGCCGAGTGGGTGCGCAGCGCGTCAGGACAGTGATCTGAATCGGCGCAGTCGGTATTGATCCCAGTATCTTGACGAAAGGAGCGCATCTCATGAATCGGAACCGCGTGCCTTCCGCCGTTTTCGCGATTGCTGCGGCGGCCGTGGTCGCACTCGTGGCGGCCGACCCTCCCTATATGGGCAAGTGGAAGATGAATCCGGCGAAGAGCGACTTCGGCGAGACCACGGTCACGTATGAACAGCTGCCATCCGGCGAGATGCAGGCAACCATGGCAGGCGCGTCGTACAAGTTCAAGCTCGATGGCAAGGAGGTCCCGGCCACCTTCGGCACCACCGCGACCTGGAAGACGTTGAGCGCGAACAAGTGGGAGACGACGTGGAAGTTGAACGGCAAGGCGCTGACGACCGACACGCTGACGCTGTCTCCCGACGGCAAGGCCATGACGGTCAACTCGAAAGGGAAGAAACCGAATGGCGAGATGATCGACGACACCGTCGTCGCCGAGCGCGTGTCGGGTAGTTCCGGGCTCGCCGGCAAGTGGAAGACGAAGAACGTGAAGTCTGCCGCGCCCAGCGTTCTCGAGATCGCGGCGTCCGGAGCCGATGGCGTGGTGTTCAAAATCGTCGATATGGACCTGACGTGCAACGGCAAGTTCGACGGCAAGGATCATCCATGCACCGGACCGACGCTTGGACCCGGATGGACGGCGGCGTTCGCCAACGCCGGTCCGCGCGCACTCGACATGAGCGTCAAGAACAACGGCAAAGAGTTCTTCAAGCTCTCGTACTCCGTGTCCGCGGACGGCAAGACGCTCACCGAGAGTGGCACCGCGACCGGGCCGAACGAGAAGACCAAGGTCGTCTACGACAAGCAATAACCCTGCGGCCGGCGTTGCCCAACGACGCCGGCCGTGTGAACCCACCTAAGTTCTTCCCGCTCTCCTCCATTTTCACCCATGCTCAAGTCCGCGCGCATGAGTGCAAGAGTATGAAGGGAACACCCCTTGCACCGGCCGCGAATCGTTACGCGCTTCAACGGACTTCCCGCACCAGGACCACACCGTCTCGGTGATGTTGGCCGTCGCGCTCGCAGAGTTGAAAGACGGCTGACACATCTGTCAGAGGACTCGCGCATGGCTCTCTTCCGAAAATTGATGAACGGCGGCGAAGCGGCCGCCGTTGCCGAAGACCTCGACACACAAATCGGGCGCGCACACGATGTGCGGCAGACGCTGGAAGCACTGGTCACGCTTGCCCAGGGGCACCTCGCGAAGATTCCCGAGGTCAACGCCTCAATGGAGGAGGGGGAACGCCGCGCGTCCGATCTGGTTCAGCGGCTCGACACGCTCGCGGGGCGGGTGAACGATTTCGAGAACATTCGCCGGCAGACACAGACGTTCGAAACGCGAGTCGTCGCCCTGGAAGAACGGGTCGACCAGGCACTCGCGCGCGAGAGACAGATCGATGAACATCGGTCGGCGATCGAGGAGATGGTGTCGTTAGCCAGAAACGCAGGCGACACCCTGGAACGGCTGAAGCAGGAGAGCGCTGCCTTCGTCGAACTCGAGGGACGGCTCCCTGGCCTCAGGAAAGAGTTCCAACCGCTGTTCGATCAGCAGGCGGCATTGAAGAACGATCTCGATGCGCTTCGCGCCGGCCTCGTGACGCTCACTCAGGTTGCCGAGGCAGGGCGCGAGTCGGGACTCAAGGCGCGCGCCCATGCGGTCAAAGCGACTGAAATCGTGACCGAGTTGGAGCGCAAACTCGAGCCTCTCTCACAGCTTAGCGCGCTCGGCAAGGATACCGAGACGCAACTCCGCACGTTGAACGCACTGTCTGAGCACGTCACCGCCAAGGTCAAGGCGCTCGAGGACCAGCAGTCGGTGGTCGAGCGTGCGCTCGTTGAATCACGCCGCGTGCACGAGATGGTCTGGGACATGGAAGCGCAGCTGAAGAAGCTGGACGAGGGATCGAAGCGAGCCGGGCGCGTGGAGGAAACGCTAACCGCTCTTCAACGCATGCAAGCGGCGACCAACTCAACGCTCGAGGAGGCTTCACGCGGCCGTGAGAACTTCCGCCGCGAAGTCGATCAACAAGAGCGCGACGCACAACGCCTGATTGAAACGGTTCGTCGCCAGCTCGATCAGTTCGCGGGCAACAGGCAGGAGCTCGAGACGGTCCATGAACGCCTGCGGCTCGTTCAGTCAGGCATCGCCGCGGCCGAGACCCGCGTCGAGGCGGTGTCGGCGCGAGAACAGGAGTTAGGACAGCTCCTTCAGCGCATCCAGAATATTGCGACGGCAGTACACGAACTGACCGCGTCGGCCGAGTCGCTGCAGCGAAAGCAATCATCGCTGGGCGCGCTCGAGGAACGCCTGGATGGCCTGGAGGCAGTCGCCAAGCGGACTCAATGGCAGTACGAGAGCCTCGCCGAGCATCGCAAAGACCTGGACACCCTGAAGAGCGAGATCCAGACGGTGCACTCCACCTACGAGCAGACGGCGACGCTCCTCGACAAGCTTCGCACCGACAAGCGCGAAGTCGAGGTGTTCCTCGACAAGGCCGGCAGCTTCATGGTGCAGGCGTCGCAGTTCGAGACGAAGGTCGACGCGTTGACCACACAGATCACTGGGACAGAAGCCAGCGCGGCAAAAACGATGAGCGTCGCCGAGGCCGTCGACGACCTCGAGGCGAGGCTCGCGGCACTCGAGCCAAGAACACGCATCGTCGAGGACCTGGAAGGGCGCCTGAATGCGCTGAACGCGCTGAGCAGCGATGTCGACCGTCGTCTGAGCGACCAGCTTGCGGCTCGGGCGGAGCTGGAAAGTCTCAACGTGGTGTGTGACGGTCTTGCGGCGCAGGTCAGGGATGCGCAGCAGAAAATCACCGCGGTCAACGCTGCTCGCACGGAACTGGAGCCGGCGATCGATCGCCTGGCGCTGTTGCAACAAGATCTGGAACACACCCGCGCCGCGCTGCAGGCGCTTCAGCGTGACGACGAAACGCTGGCCGCGCAAGACCGGAGGCTCGCGGAGCTGTCCGAGGCATCGCGTATGCTGTCGCTCGAAGCGGCGCAACGTCTGGAGACGGTCCAGGGTCTCCATCAAGAGCTGGACAGGGCCGGTACGATCCGAGAGCAGCTCGTCGCCGAGCTCGCGCAAATCCAGAAACAGCAGCGAGACACGTTCGCGCAGATCGAGGCCGCCGACGATCAATTCAGCCGCCTCGACTCGCTGTGGAAGAAACTCGATCACCGACGATCGCAGCTGACGGAGGCCGAACAAACGTTAGGCCAGGTGGATGGCCGGATGGACGAACTGCGTCGTCTCGCAGACGCTATGGATCGCAAGATTCAAGGGATCGTGGAACGAGAGCAGGTGGTCGAAGCCGTCCGCCGCGGAATCGAGGGAGTTCACGCGCTCGGACAGAAAAGTCAGGCAGACCTCGACGCCATCTCCGAGCGCCGCGCCGAGATCGCCCGGGCGACGAGCGACATGGAACGGCTGCGCGACAGTCTCTCGGCGACTCAGGAAAGAATCGCGGCCATCGAGAACCGTCGACACGTCGTCGACGATGTGCAGCGCAAAGCCGACACGATCGTGAACATCCTGGGCGACGTGCAAATGACGCTCGACAGCGTCAGCGAGCAGAAGGCGATGGTCGATCACGTCTTCGCCGAGCTCGCGCGCATCGAGTATCTCGTGCAGGAGGCACGCGGCACGATGAGAGCGCTTCAGACTGAGCGCGACGTCGCACAGCGAATCGTGGAAAACGTCCGGCAGATCCACGCGCGCGCAAACGGGGAAGAACGGGTGACGGCGTGACGCACGTCGTGCTCCGCTATCGCCGTCGTTGAGTTACTACTGCAGAGTCGGCGGCTGTTCGACTTCCATACGCACAGTCCTGGGATTTAGTCGTTGCTCAGCGCGAAGGTGGATCTCAGCTGAGCGGCCGACAGTGAAGGCGCTAGCGACATGCCGGACCTCGCGCGTCATTTGCTCGCTGAGAGACTTGTGCAGGGCCCGCAGACGCGAAAAATCCCATGAAAAGGACGCAATCTCGTCGGTTATGGCAAATAGCCCCTCCGACAGTTGATTGCGCACCGCCTCGTACTCGCCCAGTGCGGCATCTGTGCCGCGCAGTACCGCGCGCCCGAGAGACTCAGCGTCTCTTAATGCATCAGTGATCCCGTGCGCGGTGATCGGATCCTTGAAGTAACCGGCATCACCGACCAGCGCCCATCCCGGTCCCGACGCGGGCCGAAGAAAACCAGGATGCCCGGCAAATCCGCGGAACGGCGACAGAGTTGCCGTACCGAGCCCGTTGTGAACCGATGGTGCAGTTTCACGCACGATCGTATGGAAGCCAGCGTCGAGATCGAACCGTAGCTCCCGCAGGAAGCGTTGGCGTGGGGCTGCAGCGAAAATCAGCGTCTCCCCATCGTTGGTGGGGATCACTCCAACGCTGGCGCCCGGAGTGTAGTGCCAGTGGTAGCCGTCGACCCGAAATCCGCTCGCGCGCGTATAGATGACACCACTCATGTGCGCGCCGAGCCGGTACGGCTGTGCGTCGACGGCCTTCGCAACTGTTGATGTGACTCCATCGGCGCCGATCACGATGCTCGCGCTGATCGGCCGCTTCCGGCCGCCGCTCTCAACCAAAACACCCGTGACACGCCCGTTTGCATCACGCAACACGTCTTTCAGCCGAACGCGATACGCGACATGTGCACTCGCTGATGCCGCTGCGTCCGCGAGCACCGGATCGAGCAGCGTACGCCGAGGCGCGTAGAGTGCGTCGACGCCATCGCGTGGCTTGATCTCAATTTCGGTCGTGTCGCTGCCGTAGTGAAAGGTTGTGATTCCAACCGGTGGAGTGCCGGCGTGTTTGATCGCATCAAGCAGACCCCAACGCGAGAGCTGCAGGACGCCAGCTCGCATCAGCGCCAGCGTCGACAACGTGTCAGCGCCGCGCGCGCCCTGTTCGATCAGGAGCACGTCAAGCCCGGCTCGAGCGAGGAGCATCGCTGTGGCCGCGCCCGCGCAGCGGGCGCCGACGATGACGGCATCGTATGACGACCGGAGCGCATCGATACCGTTGACGTTACGATCTGTCTCCATGGAACCAGGCTTGATGCGAGCTGACTTCCGGTCGCTGCGCTCGCTCGCGTCTTTTTTCGCAGCGCCTTGCCTCGTCGTAGCACCGCTCGATCTGTTCGGTGCAAAGGCAGGTCGGTTCTACTTTCGATATCGAAAACCGTCGGTGAGATCCGACATGCTAGTCCTCCCGGCATCGGGCGTCAAAACGAGTTGCGCTTTGGATGCTGGAAAATCCGCGTCGTGACGCCGGCAAAATCGAGGCGGGAAGGAGCGACGGCTACTCGGCTCTGAGCGCGGTCATCGGATCGACGCGTAGCGCGCGGAGCGCGGGAACCAGTGAGGCGGCAACCGAAACGATTAGCGCCAGCGCCGCAATGCTGGCCAGCGTCGCGGCATCGGTCGGCCGAACTTCGTAGAGCAGCCGCGCCATTGCGCCGCCGAGTGCCAGCGATGCGATGATGCCGAGGGCGAGCCCGACGGCGACCAGCCAGAGTCCCTCGACGAGCACCATCCGTACAATGCTGCCACCAGTGGCGCCGAGTGCGAGGCGCACACCGAGTTCCCGAGTCCGCTGCTCGACCGATGCTGCGATGACGCCGTAGATTCCGACCGCTGCCAGGATCGCGGCAATGACGGCAAAGACGACGAAGAGTGCGGTGTTGAGGCGGCGTCCGGCCGTCATCTCCGCAACCTCGGTATCGAGTAAATGAACGGACTCCAGGGGAATCAGCGGATCGATCTCACGAAGCACGGCTCGAAGCGACGGCACGAGCGCCATTGGGTCGCTGGCGGTTCGTACGAGCAACGCTAATCCCACGTCAGGCGACTGCGCCTGCGGCATGTATGTTTCGGGACGCACGGCCGCCTCGTAGCCGGTGCGACGCGTGTCGGCCACAACTCCGACGATCGTCATCCACTCGCCGCGGGACGACAGCGGTCCGTACTTCATCCGGCGCCCGATCGGGCTCTCACCCGGCCAGAACATCCGCGCCATCGTCTCGTTGATGATCAGGGCACGTGGCGCGCCGGCGGAATCGCGCTGATCGAAGAACCTTCCTTCGCGCAGCGGGATCTCGAGGACCTGAAAATAGTCCGGCGTGATCGAATCGACTGGCACCTCGACGCGTTCCTCGGGTTTGAAGTCTGGCCGTCCTTCGATGCTGAAGTTCGTTGAGTTCGGTGTCGCGCTGAGAAAGACGGTGCCGATTGTCGCGGTGCTCTGCACGCCCGGCAGCGCGGCGACGTGCTCGACCAGACGTCGGGCGAACTCGGCGGCCGGTGCATCTTCTCGATACCGCTCGCTTGAGAGAGAGACTCGTGCGCTCAATACGTGATCGGTGCGGAGCCCGAGATCCAGCCGCTGCATGCGCACGAGGCTGCGAATCATCAGCCCGGCGCCGACGAGCAGGACCACGGCAAGGGCCACTTCAACGACGACTAGGCCGCGGCGAAGGGCGCGACCGATCGCCGTCGCCGACCGCCCGCCTTCTTTCAAGGTGTGCACCGCATCGGTGCGTGCGAGCTGGATCGCCGGAACGAGCCCGAAGAGCAATCCGGTGACGAGCGCGACGGCCGTAGTGAACGCAAGGACGCGGCCGTCGACCGCGATATCAGTGAGCCGCGGAAGATTTTCCGGCGCCGTGGCAATCAGTGCATTCACGCCGATCCATCCGAGCGCGAGGCCTGCGGCCCCGCCGAGGACGCCGAGCAACAGACTTTCGGTCAGCAGCTGGCGGATGATTCGTCCCTGACCGCCGCCGAGCGCGGCGCGCAACGCCACTTCACGTTCGCGCGTCGCCGCGCGCGCGAGCAACAGGTTGGCGACGTTCGTACACGCGATCAGCAGCACAAAACCCACCGCTCCGGCGAGCGCGAGCAACACCGGCTTGATATCTCCGACGATCTCCTCACGGTAGTCTTCGACGTTGACGCCATAGCCTTTCTGATTTGGAAACGTGCTGACGATATCGGCGTTGATGCGCTCGAGGTCAGACTGCGCTTGCGCGACAGTTACGTTCGGTTTGATGCGGCCGACGACCTGAACCCAGACGATCGTGCGGCTCTCTCGCATTTCTTTCGACGCTGGGGATGGGACCCACAGGTCGGTGTCCATCGACGGAAAGCCGAAGCCGTCCGGCATGACGCCGATGACCTGCCGTGAGGCGCCGTTCAGCATGATCGTGCGGCCAACGATGTCAGGCTGCGCGCCAAAGCGCCGCTGCCACACGCGGTGCGACAACAGGACGACCATAGCGCCGGCCTGATCTTCTTCACGCGAATACGTGCGGCCAAGCATCGGCGCGATGCCGAGCACTTCGAACAGGCTCGCCGAGCTGTGCGCACCGGTCAGCCGTTCCGGTTCACCGGATCCGGTCAGCGTCATGAAGCGGCGGTTGAATGCCGCCATGTTGTCGAAGGTCGCATTGCGAGTCTTGTAGTCGAGGTAATTCGGATAGGAATGCCAATCCTCGCGCACCTGTATCCGCGAGTTGTCCATCCAGATCATCGCGAGACGGTCCGCCGCCGGATATGGCAACGGGCGAAGCAGGATGCCAGCGGCAACGCTGAAGATGGCCGTGTTTGCACCGATGCCGAGCGCCAGCGTGACGATCGCGATCAGGGCGAACGCCGGCGCCGCCGCGAGGCGGCGCGCGCCGTAGCGGAGATCCTGGACGAACGCTTCGAGTCTGCCCCCGCCACGCACGTCATAGCCCGCATCCTGCAATCGAGCCCGATTGCCGACACGGCGCCTCGCTTCTGTTCGCGCCTCCGTTGGACTCTGGCCCGCTCGAATCAGCCGTTCGGTGAGAAGGTCCTCATGGTGGCGCAGTTCTTCGGCGATTTCGCCGGCCACGCGATCGTGGTGCCGAGTGGCTTTCAGCCGGTCTCTGAAGATTCGAAACACGCGCATATTTTCTCAGGCGAGGTCTTCAGACCCCGCCAGCCTACGCTTCGAGGACGCGCGCGACCGCGCCTGTCAACCGTCGCCAGCTTGCGGTCTCGGCGTCGAGCTGCTTTCGTCCGGTCCGCGTCAGCTGGTAGAAGCGCGCGCGCCGGTTGTTCTCGGACACCCCCCACGCTGATGCAATCCACCCGCGTTGCTCCATCCGATAGAGCGCCGGATAGAGCGACCCCTCTTCGACCTGGAGCACGGCGTCCGAGAGTTGCTGCAGCCGCTGTGCGATGCCGTACCCGTGCTGCGGGCCGGCAGCGAGCGTCTTCAGGACGAGCATATCGAGCGTGCCGTGGAGTTGGTCGGCGTTGGTGCGGTCTTCCTTAGACATTCTAAGGGAGAGAGCTTAGCACAAAAGCGATGGCAGGCTGAGGAGGGAAAAAAGAAAGCGGCCGGCCAGCATCACGCCGGTCGGCCGCTCGAGAACAGTGCGCCGTGAGCTACTGACAGCTCGGGGCGACCATCTTGACGTTGTCGACCTTCAGCTTCGGCGAGTTCGCTGCCGAGGCGGCCGGCGGCTGAGTCGCGCCTTTCGACTCCTCCACGGTGCCGGTAATCTCGACCTTGTGACCGACATGCGGGGTCAGCTTCGCATCGTCTCCATCGAGGCGATACTCGCTGGCGATTGCTGTCGCCGCAGGGCTCGTCGCACCTGCTGTTCCAGTCGCGCTTGGGGTAAGCTCGGCCTTGCTGAGCACGAATTTGGTGGTGTCTTTCGCGCTCGTGGCCGCGCCTGGCGCCCCGGCCGTGCCGGTTGGGGCCGCTTCTGCTTTACCCACGCAGCCGGTCACGGTGATCGCTTTGGCGGCGGCGCTCTTCGACGGTGTCTGGGGCGCCGCGGGCTCCTGAGCGAGGAGTCCGACACTGACCCCGGCCACGATCGCTGCGCACGCAGCAGACCAGATTCTCGATCTCATGGTTCCTCCTGTTTTCATTTGTCAGCTCGGCGGAATGCAACTGTGGGACCGACTCTGGAATTCGACGCACGATTCGGATTCTTCGGCGTTGATCGAACGCTCGGAAAAATAAACCGGGGATTCGACTGTCGCTGAACCGTTCGCTCTGTGAAAGAACTACCGCCTGACGACGTCGGGATTGCGACTCATCTGTTGCTAACTCTTCTGTGCCAGCGGATGGTCGTCGCCTGACGCCAGAAGCGACCAGCGGGTGCTGCGCCGCCTTGTTCATGACTGTGCCGCCTGATACTGACGAGATAGGTCAGCGCTCGCCCTGAGGATGTAGACAAACTCCACCCTAGGATGTAGGATGTCTACATACATGGCGAAACGTGAACGCTATCAGAACCGCATCGAACTCCTGCAGGGGACGCTCGACCTGCTCGTCCTGCAAACGCTGCAGTGGGGGCCGCAGCACGGTTACGGGATCGCGCAGGCAATCCAGGCCGGATCGAGCGACGTGTTGCAGGTCGACACCGGATCGCTGTATCCGGCGCTGCATCGACTCGAGAAACAGAAATGGATCTCGGCGACCTGGAAGCTGTCGGCGAACAAGCAACGCACGCGCGTGTATCGTCTGACCGCGGCCGGTCGTCGCCAGCTCGCCTCTGAGCGATCCCGCTGGCAGACACTCGTCGACGCGATGGCTGGAATTCTTGCGCGGCCGCAGGAGAGCCAATCATGAAGAAGCGCGACGCCGAGCTCAGAGACGAACTGAAGTCGCATCTCGACATGGCAATCACCGACCGCATCGCGCGCGGTGAGTCACCGGAGGAGGCCGTCGCCGCGGCGCGCCGTCAATTCGGCAACCTGTCGCAGATTCAGGAGGCGACGCGTGATGTGTGGGGCCGCCGTTGGCTGGAGCACCTCGCGCAGGACGTGCGGTATGCTCTCCGCACTTTTCGTCGCAATCGAGCGTTCGCTCTCGTCGCTATTCTCTCGCTGACACTTGGGATTGGCGCCAACACCGCGCTGTTCGAGGTCGTCGATGCCGTGCGGCTGCGGTCGCTGCCGATCGCGGATCCCGGCGGGCTGCTCGAAGTGCGGCTCGCGTCCATGGATGGTGCGCGTGGAGCCTTCCAGACCGCGCATGAGTCGGTGACGCAGCCGATCTGGCGCGAACTTCAGGCGCGGCAGCAGGCGTTCACGCTTTTCGCCTGGTCGCGTGCGATGTTCAACCTGGCCGAAGGCGGGGAAACGCGTCCGGCCGACGGGCTCTGGGTCAGCGGCGAGTTCTTCAACGTGCTCGGATTGCGCCCGGCGCGGGGTCGACTGCGGCGCCGTGGGCGACGCGCTCGGCGGGCTCTTCCTCGTGCAGGCCGAGGCCTACCATTGGCTTGGCAACAGCGCCGAGACGATCGCCTTCGCGGAGGAGGCGGCGGCGCGGCTGTCGC
>Ga0075418_10000866_pt1 | contig 32995 bp, 31 predicted proteins | sample SoiMetdeltSBSDD2_FD_81776 | JGI IMG/M metagenome (GOLD analysis project Ga0075418, IMG submission 81776) | Bulk soil microbial communities from a Populus tree surrounding site in Tennessee, USA - Soil MetaG P. deltoides SBSDD2 | ecosystem: Environmental > Terrestrial > Soil > Tree plantation... | reverse complement strand
GGTCAACCCCTTCGATGAATCGCTTCATCTGCCCGCCTCGATCCATAGAATCGATGCAGGCAATAACGCCCAAGTCCCGATCTCGTCTACGAGATCCCCACGTTTTTACACAGTCTCGGCCAACTGCGGAATAAAGCCAGTCGACTACCGGGAATTCTCAACGGGCTTCCGGCGCTCTGGGATTCCTTCGATCGATGCCTTTCTCGGGATAAGGTCAAACTCGCCCGCTTTCGTTCGCATCGGAAAACTGGGTATTGCTGCCGCCATATGCGAACGTGAGGTAGAGGACGCAGTTTTTTTCTCGTGATACCGGGTCGGACCAGCCCAACCTCCTGATCCGGCGCGACAAGCTAGTCGAATTCGGGCTCTAATGAACCTTAGAACGCAGTTTTCTGCGCCAAAAGCGGTGCTCTAAAGGAGAGCCTCCATGCCGTGGCCGGCATCGCTGCGCCTTAGTATTACGGTTTCGATACTGATATTGGCGTTCTAAGCTCAGAAAACACGTCCAGCTTTCTGGAAAGCCTCGCGGCTGCAGGTACTTGGCTTGGTCCGACCCGAGCTATTGGAAAGCTTGTAGAGAGCGATGGCAGCGAGCCCGACGAGGGCGACCTGCAGCGTACGGCGATGAAAAACCGCTACGCCAATCAGCGTAAGGGCAAACAGAATGAACTCAACGGGGATTCCGAGCACCGCCGGCGCACTGCCGGCAGCGTGGATCGCAGAGAAACTGGTCATGGCCGCACCACGCCCTGCGTGGCGGCCCGACCAGCGCGTTAACCTGTCTCACTGCACGGCGCAGCGAGGACACCCACGGCAATTCTACACAAGATCTTGAAACAGCAAATATGCGACGCACCCACGGGCTACAATCTCCCTTTGTTTACTGTCCACACGATGTCTGATCTCAACGATCCGAGAGTGTTTTTTGCGGCCGAGCGCACCTTGCTAGCCTGGAATCGCACCTGCCTCGCATTCATGGCATTTGGATTCGTGGTCGAACGCTTCGGGTTGTTCGTGCGTTTACTGGAGCCGCAACGCATCTCGGTGCTTGAACGTAACTATTCATTCTGGATTGGCCTTGCCTTCATCCTCCTCGGCGCCGTTTTTGCCATCGTCTCAATCTTGCAATATAGAAAAGTCCTGCGAACCCTGAAACCTATTGAAATCCCCGAGGGGTATGCCATTCATCAAAGCGTGTTCGCCAACGTGGCTGTGGCGTTTCTAGGTATTGGGTTGCTTGTGTACCTTTTTCAGGGACCGTAGCTCTATCGCGTCTTAAGCAACTGCTTACGGCAATGTCACCGTTTCGCACGAGTGCCCAGCTTCATCCCCTTTGGGGTGCTCAACTTCAGTGATGGCCTACAGGTGACGCTCGGTCATCGAGCCGTCGCTTGGAGGCAGCTGCCTTCAGATCGTATCCCTGCTATTCGCGAAGGGCGGTCGCCAGATAGTCCGCGAAGGCGCGCGCGGAGGGTTTCGCCGCACGACCTGCCGCGAAAACGGCGTGGAGTTCGAACGGTTCCATCTGCCAGTCGCCGAGTACTTGCACGAGGGTGCCGCTTGCGAGCTCCAAGCGGCATTCCCCAAGGCACACCAATGCAATGCCAAGGCTGGCGACGGCGGCGGCAGTGGCGCCCTGGTTTGCGGAAGTGGTCAGACGGCCTTGGACGCGGACTGTCGTAGTACGTCCGTTTCGCTGAAAGGTACACGAGTCCAATCCGATACCGGCTGGGCCCACGATCACCTGATGGTTGGCAAGGCCTTCGGGCGTGTCCGGTATTCCCGCCCTTGCCACGTAGGCCGGCGAGGCGACAAGCAAGCGAGGCCAACTATCCAGCCGGCGCGCCACGGTGCTCGAATCCGCCAGCGCTCCGAAGCGAAGCGCTATATCGATGCCCTCGGTCACCAGGTCCTGGTAGCGATCGTTCAACGAGAGATCGATGTGCAACGCCGGATGGAGCTCCATGAAGGGCGGCAGCCGCGGAATCACTTCCCGCACGCCGAAACCCAATGGTAACGAGACGCGCAGAGTTCCACGCAACTCGCCGGTGCCGCGTGCGGCGTGATCGGCCTCCTCCAGCGCCACCAATATCGGCTCGATTCGCGCCAGGTAGTCCGCGCCCGCCTCAGTCAGGGTCAGCCCTCGAGTGGTGCGCGTCATCAGGCCCGCACCCACCTGACGCTCGAGTTCGGCGGCGATGCGCGATGCGGAGGGCTGGGAAAGGCCAAGCTCGCGGCCAGCCCGTGAGAAGCTTCCCGTGCGGGCAATGCGCGCGAAAAGCCGAAGGGCCAGGAGACGGTCGCTCATACAGATCCCAAATATATCTTAGTTATCGGAGGGGGCTACCCCTCCGAATTCGAATGACCGATATTGCTCTCCGACGCTACCAAGGGTCAAATCATCCAACGGAAAAAGCTCTTTAGGGAGGTATTCATGATTACCGCTCTCGTTCAGTTCAAGCTTCCCCAACCGGTCACTCGTGAGAAAGCACAGCAGCTCTTTGTGGGCACCGCGCCGAAGTACCGTGAAACATCCGGGCTCATTCGCAAGTACTACCTCCTCTCCGAGGACGGCGGCACGGCGGGCGGGGTCTACTTGTGGAAATCGAAAAAAGACGCCGAGCGTCTCTACACAACTGAATGGGTAAACTCCATTCGCGAGCGGTACGGGGCACTACCGTCAGTGACCTATTTTGAGAGTCCCGTTGTCGTCGATAACCTGATCAACGAGGTTGTTTCCGATTCGTGACGGCAGCGCAGGGATCGCTGAAGCGACGACGCTGTCGAACGGCGCGTTCTTCGAGACCGCCCCATGACGTAGGCGCGCCCGCCCTTTCCCTCCCGAACAATGCCCTCTTTGCCACTTTAGTACAAAAGCATCGCTCGGAGGGTTTTTCAACAGGCTGTTAGCCGTCACGGAGCACTGATGCTTCGGCAGCGTGGCGAGAAGCAAGCTGACGGGAAATGGTTCCTCCCCCCGTCAGAGCGCAACAAAGGCCCGATACTCGATGTTCTTTCGCGCGTTCTGCCCACCCGGGGCGTTGTGCTGGAGATAGCCAGCGGTACGGGACAGCACGTCGTTCATTTCGCCAAGGCGCTCCCGGGCCTCACTTGGCAGCCGTCCGATCCAGATCCGGAACTTCGCGAGTCCATTGCACTGCGCGTCAGGGAGGAACAGCTGGCAAACGTCAATCCGCCCATCGAGCTTGACGTGACCGGATTCCCTTGGCCTTTGCAGACGACCGATGCGGTCGTGTGCATCAACTTGATTCACGTGGCGCCGTGGTCCGCCACGCTGGCATTGTTCAACGGCACGAGGGCCTTGCTTCCGACCGAGCATGTTCTGTTCTTATACGGACCATACCGCCGCTTCGGTCGACACACGTCCGAGAGTAATGAGCAGTTCGATTCTGACCTTCGTGCGCACGATCCCGAGTGGGGTCTTCGCGACCTTGAAGCGGTCTCCGCGGCTGCCGCTTCGTCCGGATTCCTACTGGCCGAGATCGTCGAAATGCCGGCAAACAACTTCAGCTTGATTTTCAAGCGGACGTGAAGGCTGACAGTTTGTTGAAAATCGTCGCTGACGCCTCGATTTCGTCATGTTGGCGAAAGCCGGCATCCAGTAATCTGTTCTCGATGCGCATTTTCTTCTGAATCTACAGTTCGGGGTCACCGCTCGGTAACGCCGCGCAGGTCAGGCGACTGAAACAACCTCAACCCTAGGGTGCCCAGCTTCATCCCTTGGGGTGCCAGAGAATCAATAGGATAGACGGGTCCGGACCACGGGCAGCGGTGCAAGCGCCAGCCCGGCGCCACGACAGCAGCCCGCATGGCGCATTTTTTGCTGCGTAGTCCCCCGGAGTAGGAAAACCGCGCAATCGTCCTTGGATTGCAGGTATTCCGTGCTGATAAATGGACGGTCCGTCTGATTGCGCACGGTTGCGCTCCGGGGTCACGTCAATTCGAACCCGGGGGGCATATGCCTGAGGCTGATTCGGAAATATGGGAGTTCCTCCGCGACCTGGAGGCGGCGGGGGACGTCTGGACTTGGCACCGCAAAGTCGGCGGAGTCGTGGAGCGGCGGTCGGAAGGACCGATCATCGGGCTCAGCAACGCGCTGGTGAACGCCATGAGAAACGGGTTCATTGCGCGTAAGCATGTTTGGGTGGTCTCCCATAAGGAATTTGATACCCGTTATGCGCCTGGGGCGGCAGCGAGCGCTGCTCGCCGAGCTCCGCCGACGCTTCCGCCACGACAAGCTCCGCCGACGCTTCCGCCGCGAGGCAATCGGAACGCGCGGGGCGCGCCGGGAGTCGGGTAGGGTAGGATCGGGTCCTAGGTACCATAGTGGAGAGGAGGACCTTCCGTGGGGTTTCGATGTGAAATAAATTACATACTCAAGTTAGGGAAGGGCCAAGGGCAAACCTCTTCGTTAGAAGAAGGTAAGACCTACGATTTTGAGAAAGATGGAAGCCGAATTTACCCCGTGGATGCTCCAATTGATCTGGCAAACGACGAGTGGACGGTAGTAGCTCGTATTGCAGTTCGCAAATTCTGTGTTAGCAGTGACAAGACCACCGGGTCATTTGAAGTGCTAAGCATTTACGATACCTCAACCAGCACAGCGATCACGCAGGCCATTAGAAAGGGCGAAGAACGAAACGATACCAGGTAAATATCCCCGGCAGAGCCGGGAGAGCTGGGGACATGGCGATACTGTCGCTCGCTCTCGCATTGGCGGGTGGTGCGTTCGCCCAGGACTATCCGACGCGGCCCGTCCGACTGGTGGTCGCTTCGTCCCCCGGCAGCGGCGTGGACATCGTCGCGCGCCTCGTGGCGCAGCGCATGAGCGAAGCGATGGGCACGCAGCTCTTCGTGGACAATCGCGCCGGGGCCGGCGGCACGATCGGCGCACAGCACGTGGCGAAGTCGACGCCCGACGGATACACGCTGCTGATGGCAGCGCCGTCCTTCGTCATCAATGCAACGCTCGTTCGCAAGTTACCCTACGACGTCATACGGGATTTCTCGCCCGTGGGCCAAGCCACCACCGGCCACTACATCGTCGTGGTTCACCCTTCGCTGCCCGTGCGCAACCTGAAGGAGCTGGTGGCGCTGGCCAAAGCCCGGCCCGGCCAGCTCAACTTCGGTTCCGGCGGCAACGGCAATTCCACACACCTTGCCGCGGAGTATTTCAAGAGCCTGGCCGGGATCGACATGGTACACGTGGCGTACAAGGGTTCCGGACCGGCGGTCACCGACCTCATCGCCGGGCAGATCCATCTCACCTTCTCGAACGTGACAGCGGTGGTCCCGCACGTGAAATCGGGCAAGCTGCGGGCACTTGCCGCCAGCGGCCAGGGCCGTTCGCTCGCGCTGCCAGACGTGCCCACCGTGGCGGAGGCCGGGTTTCCCGGCTACGTTGTCACGTCCTGGTTCGGCATAGTCGCGCCTGCGCGCACGCCGCCGGATGTCATCGCGAAGCTGAGCACCACACTCACCGGCGTCATGCGCGAGCGCGACATGCGCGACCGGCTCGCGGGCGAAGGAGCAGAGCCGGCGCCCAAGCCTCCCGGTGATTTCGGGCGGTTGATCGAAAGCGAGGTGGCAACGTGGGCCAAGGTCATCGAGCGCGCGGGACTCCAATGATCCGGGCAGTAAGACAACGTACCTCCTCGTCGCACCGTGATATGTTCACGGTCAGCCGATAGCATCCACCGCGAGCACAGCCATGCCCATGATCCGCGTAGGTGATGACCTCGAGATGCACTACCTCGTCGACGACTATACCGATCCCTGGGGCGATCCGGAAACGGTGCTCCTGCTGCACGGCAGCTCAGAGAGTAGCGCGATGTGGTTCGGCTGGGTGCCGCAGCTCGCGCGGCACTTCCGCGTGGTACGCCCGGACATGCGCGGCTTCGGCGCCTCGAGCCCGATGCCGCGCGACTATCCGTGGCCGCTCGACCGGATCATAGACGACTTCGTCGCACTTATGCACCATCTCGGCATCGAGCGCTTCCACCTGGTCGGCGCCAAGATCGCCGCGACCATCGCGCGCCGATTCGCAGCGCGCTTTCCCGATCGGGTTCGGACTCTCACACTGGTCGGCGCCCCGCCGCCCCGGCGCGATCATGCGGATGGCACGGTCGCCAAATGGCACGCGCTTGCGGAGCGCGAAGGCGTGGAGGGCTGGGCGCGCAGCACGATGTCCGGACGGCTCGGTAGCACCTTCACCGCCGCGGGCCAGGAGTGGTGGGTGAAGCTGATGGGCCGCACGCCGCTTTCGACGTGGTTCGGGTTTGTCGAGACGATACCTACCTGGGATGTCGCCGCGGATCTGCCGCGTATCCAGTGCCCGACGTTCGTCATTACGACCGAAGGTAGCGCGCTGGGCTCGGTGGAGAGCATGCGGGCCTGGCAGCAGAAGATTCCGAACTCGACGCTGCTGGCCCTGTCGGGCGACTCGTTTCACGTCGCGGCGACGGATCCGGAACGGTGCGCGCGGGAGACGCGTGACTTCATACTGCGCTCGGCACGCCGCGCGTGATGAGTGTAGTGGGGCTGCAGGTACTGGCCTGGTCCGACCCGAGCTATTACCATCTCGGAGAATTCATATGCCTACCAGTGATTTCTTCAGCGCCACGTATGCGGAGGCCCGGGGTAAGTTCCTGGAGGCGGCCAGCGCGGCCGGCGCGCGCTTGGCCACGTATTGCTTACCCGCGCGTCGCGGCCCACGAGACGAGCTGCTTGGCACCGACGTCGCCATACTCGGCCCCGACGCGCCTGACGCGGTGCTACTCCTGATCTCGGCAACCCACGGAGTGGAGGGGTTCTGTGGGTCGGGCTGTCAGGTCGGGTATCTCGCCGATCAGCTTTTTGGCTCGCTGCCTCCCGGCACCAGCACGATCCTGATTCACGCCCTCAACCCGTATGGCTTCGCCTGGCTGCGCCGGGTCAACGAGGACAACGTCGACCTTAACCGCAACTTCTGCGACTTCGCACGACCACTTCCGGATTCATCACCGTATGAGGCGATTCACGAGTGGCTGATCCCCGAGGAATGGGAGGGCGCGAGCCGCCAAGCGGCCGACGCCGCGCTGCAGAAGTACATCCAGGAGCGTGGAATGCCTGCGTTCCAGGCAGCGATCTCGGGTGGCCAGTACACCCGGCCGGCGGGGCTCTTTTACGGCGGAACCGGAGAAAGCTGGTCCAACACCACCCTCCGACGCATCTTGAGGGAACACCTCGCGCCAACTGCGAGGAAGTTGGCCGTACTCGATTTTCACACCGGCCTCGGTCCGACGGGCTACGGGGAGCCGCTGTACGGCGGTCCGCCGGGAGAGAGCCTCGAACGGGCGAAGAAGTGGTACGGGCCGGAGCTGACCACCTTTGTGGAGGACAATTCGACGTCCGCGATCGTCACCGGCGCTCTTGGAGGAGCTTTTCTCGATCTGGCCCCCGCGGTTCAAGTGACCTACCTGGCTCTGGAGTACGGGACGCGGCCGATCCTGGACGTCCTTACCGCCCTCCGCGCCGACCATTGGCTGCATGCCGTTCCCGACCGACAAACACCGCTGCGCGATGAAATCGAGCGGCAGGTCCGGGATGCTTTCTACATGGATACACCGGCGTGGAAAGCTGCCGTCTATGGACGGGCCGCGGACTTCGTTCTGCGTGCGGGCCGCGGGCTTGCATCGTCCTGACGGTTGAATCGCGAGCTAGTAGTACTACGGCCTGCTGACTTGATATATCGCGGCCCCGGGCTTTTGGGCACTGCTTACCGTAATTGCCTTTTCTGTGACCGTGACAACAATCGCACCCACCCCTTCGAGCTGCGCTAGCGCCGTCGGGAAGGTGTTCCGCCGAGCCCGTGGCATGTCGGCCTTCATCGCAGCAAAGAGGGCGTCGTAGTCGATCTCGATGAGCTGGGGCATTGCTAGCATAGGCTCGCTACCTTCCCTGGAAGTGGACGGCTGGAGAATATGCGGGGCGGGATGATGTGCGCCGTCAGTGAGAGGCCCATTCGCTTGTAGTGATTGCCCGACAGCGCGCCCTTTGGAATCGCGTTTGGGATATAAAGGACGCTTAAGGCGCCGGTAAGCGCGCCCAGAGAGATCCACATGGCGATCGAGCTCGCAATCGCCACGGCGGGCCGCGGCGCTATCGGGAAGCAAAGGTAGCGGCGGGAGTGAGCTACGATCGCGTGCCCCAACCGGCCGGGCGTGGATCCGTCTGCAGCGGTAACGCGGCTGGCTGAAAGCTCGATCAGAAGTAACGGTCCGCCTGCCGGCATTGCAGGCCGCAGGACGCGTCGATTCTCTGACGGCGGAACGGGACAACCGAAGCGCGAGCGCCTCCAGGGCGCTTCCGCGGCAAGTAAAGGATTCTTCGCAACCTTCGGCCCACATTAACTACAAGCGAATACCAGCCTGCTGACAGCGGCGCCACCTTGTTGGCGGTACGCTTCTGAACCAATTCCGGCAGGAGGCAAAATGTCAGACGAAAGCAAGGTTGGCCGCGACCGCATCGATCTCGAACAGGACGATGAGGTTCGCGAATGGTACCAATCGCACGGCGTCACTGAGGACGACGTGCGCAATGCGGTCACGGAGGTCCAGAGTTTCATGGCTATGCTGGAAATCCTCGTTGACCACCGCACGGATGCCCACACGGCGACTCAGGCGCGCGAAGTAGCGGAGGATTCCAGCAACAACAAGTGAGCAGCGCGCATGCCGGAAACGAAGGCCCGCAGGAGGCAGGCCTGTCTTTCCATGGCACCTTTGTCCCTAGGCGATCCTGCGTCGGCGCAATTGACCGTCAACTAGTAGACCAGCATCGAGGCCGGGGCGATTATCTCCATAACTTCCAGCCAGTGCATGTCGACATCGATGACGATTTCATCGAGGTCGCTCGGCGAGCATCCGGCCTGCGCCCATGCTTCTGCCGTCGTGTCGAGCATCGCCATCGCCGGTTCCATGGCCGCCCGGTCACTGGCCATCAGATGCGACACTTTGCTGCCCAGGTGAACCAATGCCGCTTCCTTTTTGAACTCTGCCCCATCTCCGTACCGATGGTGAAAGCGCACGGGCATGGTCAGCGACGCAGGCAGGTTCCAGTGCTCGAGCAATAGTGCACCGACATCCGCATGAGTAAAGCCGAGCACGGCGGCTTCGGCTTCGGCTTCGTCTTGCGCCTTACCGCTGCGCACCGCTTCCAGGATTTGAGTCGAGATGACAGGGAGCTGGTGATACAGGACGAGTTTGCCGACATCGTGCATCAGGGCCGAGATAAATATCCGCTCGTGGTGGCGGCCCAAGCTCGACTCGGCCAAACCCCGTGCAACCAGCGCGGCGCGTACGCTGTGCTGCCAGAACGATTCCATGTCGACCAGCTTCGACGAGATATTCCTGAACGTCTGGGCGGCCGACGTAGCCAGCACGAGCGAATACAGCTCGCCGATCCCGATCATCACGACCGCCTCCGATATCGTGTCGACCGGCCGTCGCAGACCGAAAGAGGCACTGTTCACAACGCGCAATAGCCGGGCGGCAAGCACTGGATCCAGGTTCACCACCTCGGCAATGTCTGAGCTCGCCGCGTCCGGGTCGGTCAGGAGCTCATTCAAGCGCATTGCGGCATCGGGCAACGACAACAAATGCTCGGTTCTGGTGACCAGTGTTTCGATAGAAATAGGCGGCGGCGAATCAAAGGTCTTTGGCGTGGCAAGCGTGGCATGCATGGCGACGGCCCCCGTGGCGCAAGATTCAACAGGTGTCGGAAACGATTACGGCATCCGACCCGCGGGGCTTGAGTCCTGACGACCTCCTGCGTCGAGTCTTTCGCTAATTCAATGACTTAGTCTTTCCGGCGGGAACTCCGCCAGGCTGATATTATCGTTTCGCGCCAGTGCCCACCTTCATGGTCGCGCACCCGCTCAACCACGTAGCGCAGAAGTCGCCCTATGACAGACGAGCAGTTCAAACAGCTGATGGCTGAGTCGCGAAAGCTTCAGTGGTACTTGGTTGCCATTCTGATCGCGCTGATGTTTATTGCAGGATTGCTTTACTGGCCCCGCTGACCGGCTCCCGCACCGCTCGACCACGTCGCCCCGTTTGCCCGCTCGCCTCGTGTGATCTTGCCGACCTGCGAAGTAGCCACTGCGGCGGGGTAAACTCCGCACGCGCAATTGTTTCCGGAGGGAACTCACATGGCGACGGTATCGGTCGCTGGCACGGTCATTATTGCGAAATTCCCCGTGACACTGGCGGCCATGGGGGTCTTCGCCGCGACGGCCATTCCGGATGCCGCCGCCCAGCCCACCGCAGCGTCCTACCCGACGAAACCTGTCCGGCTCGTCGTTGCCGTCAATCCCGGCGGCAATCTCGATCTGCTCGGCCGTGCTGTCGCGCAGAAGTTGAGCGAGGGCCTGGGACGCCAGGTGATCGTTGAGAACCGGCCGGGAGCCAACACCACTATCGGCACCGAAAATGTCGTCCGCTCAGCGCCCGACGGCTACTCTGTGCTCATGATTGCAGGCAGCTCCCTGGTGGGGCCGCTGATGATGCGCAATCCGCCCTACGATCCGTTGCGTGATCTCGCCGGGGTGAGCCTTATCGCCAAGCTGCCGCAAATTCTGGTGGTACATCCTTCGGTGCCGGCGCATAGCGTGCGCGAGCTGATCGCGCTGGCTAAGGCGCGTCCGGGAGAGCTCAATTGCGGAACCTCCGGCAATGGCTCGGGATCGCATTTCTCGATGGAATTCTTCAACCGGCAAGCCGGCGTGCGCCTGACGCGCATCCCTTACAACGGGGATGCGCAGGCGCTCATCCAGGTGCTGGGCGGGCAGTTGCCGCTCAAGTTCGAGAACACGAGCACGGCGATAGCGCACGTCAATGCCGGCCGGCTGCGCGCGCTGGGTGTGACCAGCGCAAGACGCTCCGAACTGGTGCCCAATGTGCCCGCGATCGCGGAAACGCTGCCTGGCTTCGAGTCGACTGTCTTCAATGGCCTGGCTGCCCCTGCCGGCACACCGAGAGAAATCCTGGTGCGCCTCCAGGGCGAAATCGTGAAGTTCACGCAGGCGCCGGACATACGCACGCGCTTCCTCCAGCAGGGTGTAGAGTTGCAGGCGAGCTCTTCGCCCGAGGACTTTGCCGCCTACCTCAAGTCGGAGCACGCGAGAGCATCGAAGCTCGTGAAAGAGCTGGGTATCACGCCGGAATGACGCTCACTGGCTGGCTGAAATAGCGAGGAGTTACGACTGCCGTGCATACGCCTGCGTCCTGATGACCAATCACGTGCATTTGCTGAGCCTCACAGCCTTGCTCGCCTGCGCGGTCTGCGCGGTCTGCGCACCGGCGCATGCAGGCATTACCCGAATCGTAATCGATCGCATCGAAGCGCCGACTTTCGCAGGACTCAGCTTTGGCGACACCGGTCAGTACGAGAAGCTCTCGGGACGCGCGTTCGGCGAAGTGGATCCCGCGAATCCGCTCCATGCCGACATCCCCTACATCAAGGAGGCGCCGCGCAACGCCCGCGGTCACGTGGAATACGCGGTCGACATCAGCATCATCAAGCCGGCCGACCCCGCAAAAGGCAATGGCACGCTCTTTTACGACGTCGTGAATCGCGGGTCCCGCCGCGCATTCGACGTATTTCATGTGGGTGCGCCCGGCGGTAACGATCCGTCGACCGCCGCGGACAGCGGAGACGGCTTTCTGCTGCGGCAGGGTTACACACTCGTCGTAAGCGGTTGGCAAGGCGATGTCCTGCGCGGAGGCAATCGCTTCATTGCGAGCTATCCCGTTCCCACGCGCGGAGGCAAGCCGATCACCAAGACAATCACCGCGGAGTTCATCGTCACCCAGCCCACCTACACGCTCTCTATTGGGTGGGACAACGGTGGCTCGCTGCGCCCGCATCCGGCCGTCGAAAGCGGCATGGCGAATGCTCAGCTCATCAAGCGCACGCACGCGCATGCAGTGGACGAAGTAATCCCTCGCGATCAGTGGTCTTTCGGGCGCTGCCCCGATGGCAAGACCATCACGCCGACGAACGTCGATCTATGTCTCCCCGAAGGCTTCTCGGGGGATTACGTCTATTACCTCGTTTATGAAGCCCAGGATCCACTGGTGATGGGCCTCGCGTTCGCCGCAACGCGCGATATCGTCTCCTTTCTGCGTTATGACACCAGTCCGGCAAATCCGCTCGTTGCCCACTCCGGCCGCGCACGGCAACCCAACACGATCCGGCGCGCGATCGGTTTCGGACGCTCGCAAAGCGGTCGCTTCGTGAAGGATTTCGTTTATCGCGGCTTCAATCAGGACGAGGCGAAGAAGATCGTGTTCGACGGGGTCATCACGTTGACCGGGGGCTCCAGGCGCACGAACGTCATGGAGGAGTTCTCGATGCCGGGGCGGTTTTCCACGCCGCTCGTGGGACATTTCTCCGCCGGCGATCAGTTTCCGTTCACCTATGAGACTTTGCGCGATCCGATCACGGGCCGGAGCGATGGCTGGCTGCGCAAATGCCGCGAGCAGGCTGCCTGTCCCAAAATCATGCATTGGGATTCAGCGACGGAGGCGTGGGGCGCGCGGGCATCGCTTGTCGCAACCGATCCGCTCGGCAAATTCGACGTGGCCATCCCGGCGAACGTCCGCATCTATTACTTCGCGAGTACTCAGCACGTGCCCGCCACCGTGGAGGGGGCGCGCATCTGCCAGAACCTCACGAACCCGAATCCGTACAAGGAAGGGATGCGTGCGCTGCTCGTCGCGATGCAGAACTGGATCGACACCGGCAAGTCGCCGCGACCGAGCGGCATGCCGACGCTCGCCGCAGGCGAGCTCGCACGGCCGCTTCCCGCGAGCGAATTCGGCTTTCCGCAGATCCCCGGGCATCGTTATACCGGAGAGGCCAATCACCTTTTCGTCAACGATGAGAGCGTGCAGCCGCCGCGCCACGTGCCGGATAAGCAATACGCCGTGTACGTGCCGAAAGTCGATCGCGACGGTAACGAAATCGGCGGTATACGCTCGGTCGCGCTGCAGGTGCCGCTCGGCACATATATGGGCTGGAATCTGCGGCGGAAGGGCTACATGGAGGACCGCTCGTGCTACCTCAACGGGTCGTTCATTCCTTTTTCCCGCAAGAGAGCTGAGCGCGGTGACGATCCTCGTCTATCGCTCGAAGAGCGCTACGGCAGCAAAGAGAAATACGTTGCGCTCGTCGAAGCCGCCGTGAAGCGGATGCAGCAGGAGGGTTTCCTGCTGGCGGATGATGCAGAGCGCGTCATAGCCGACGCGCGCAAACAGGAGCTGGGTTTCTAACGACGGTGGGAACATCGATCTGTTGCGAGGATGGGAGTGGCCTAAAAGGGGCCAAGCTTAATTAGCGGTAAGGTCGGACGGATCTGTCGCGAGCCAATTTGAGCCTGGCCCCTTTTACGTTATTGAAATCGCTACTTGATTCAATATGCTCAACTAATCTAGACTCTTACAACGTGTTTCAGCGCCAATCGAAAGGGTGAAACCAGCCGTCCAGAGATAGCCGCACTTTAGGGAGAAACTCGCCATGCCCACACCGCAACGTATCCGGTTTTCCGATGCTATCGAGCCGTTGGTCCAGTTTATCGAGGACACGCCCCCCTCGGAGATTCTGGATCGCACCCTGGACAAGCTGCGTTCCGGGGTACCGACGCAGACCATGCTGACTGCCTCGGCCCTTGCGGTGACCCGCTCTACTGACATGCCGCCGGGGCATCACGGCGGCGCGCTGCATGCCCTCGCAGGCCTGTACGCCGTATCGAAGACGGTCGGGCGCCTGGAGGGCGAGCAGCGCTTTCTACCGGTGCTGCAACACGTGGCGCTCGCGAACAAGCACATCAACCACCCGGAGATGGGGCCATACCAGCTGCTGGAGTTCGCGCCGCTGGACGCGGGCGGGGTCGAGAAGACCAAGGCGGCCTTCCTGAAAGCGGTCGGGCGCGGCGAGTGGAACAACTCGGACCATCTCTTCCAATGGCTCTGGCAGAACGTGCCGGCGACAGAGGCCTTCGATCTGCTGATGAGCGTGGCGATCCCGAAGAATTGGAACGATGACCATTACTTCATGTTTCCGGGCGCCTTGTGGCGCTCCTTCGAGACCGGAGTGCTCGACAAAGCGCTGCTTCCTGTCCTGATGCGGCCGGTGGTGCGCTATGTGGCCCGCCAGCCCGTCCCCCCGAGCAACCCGATGCCCTCGCCGCTGCCGGAGATCGAAGCCCTGATCGAGGAGCACCAGTTGTTGAGCCGCATCCTCCGCCAGCGGAGCGGGGAGGATGAGACTGCGGCGATCGGCGAGCTCGGCGAAGCCATCAGGCGGGTCGACGTGTTTGCCGAGATTCCCCGGTTGATGGCAAAAGCACTGGCGGATGGGCTGTCGCTCGAAGGCGGCGGCGAAGCCCTGTCCATCGGGGCCGCCGGTCTGTTCCTCCGCTCCCTCGGTGGGAATCCAATGGATGTCCACCTCCACACCAGCATCAATCTGCGGCGCTTCCTGCTGCGGCAGGACGGACTGGCCCTGAAGAGCAAGGTGCTGCTGCTGTTGACCTGGCATACCGGCCCGGAGATCCGCTCGACCGCGAATCGCATGGAGCCGGCTCCGCAGCCGGATATGACCGCCGTTGCCGCGCTTCCGCCGCGCACGCAGGACGAATTGCTCGACGCGATCGCGCACAGCATCTACAACCAGCCTCCGACCGACTGGTCCAAGGTGACCAATCTCGGCCGGATGATGGCGGTGCCGGAAGTCAAAGGGACAGTGAACCTCGCCCAGCAATATGTGCAATGCGGGTATGACGCACAGGCGTTGATTGCGCGTCTCGCCGAGATTGTCTGCCACGATAATTTCACCGAGATGCATGCTTTCAAGCATCACCAGGCGATCGTGGAAGAATTCCACGCCACCCGGGAGCCCTGGCGCTGGATGCATCTGGTCTGCGGTGCCCAGGCCGCGGCGATTTCCTTCGGCAAGAACATGACCGTCTACGAGGAGTACCTGGAACTGCTCCACGCCGCGTAGCCTCGGATACGCAAACAAGGTGCCAAAAAAACTGCCGCCGACCGCGGCGGCGAAGGACGCGGGGCCTCCTCACGCCCCAAGCGCTTGAACGCTGCCGCTGCACCGGCCATCGTCGCCACAGCGCGCCGGGCGGCGCAGACGGAGCACCAACCATGAGCGCAGTCATCGAGCCTGGCCGCTTCGGCAGCGGCCATGCGGTGCGCCGGATCGAGGATCCGGCGCTGGTCAGTGGCCGCGGCCAGTTCGCCGACGACATCTCACTGCCCGGGCAGACCCATGCCGCGTTCGCGCGCTCGACCTGTGCCCACGCGGTGCTGAAATCGGTAGATGTCGACAGCGCCCGCGCCATGCCCGGCGTGCTGGCGGTGTACACCGGCGCCGACCTGGTCGCTGCGGGCGTCAAGGCGATGCCGGGGCCGGCCGGGTTCACGCGCCCGGACGGCAGCACCGCCGCGTCGGCACCGTTGCGCGCGCTGGCGCACGAGCGCGTGCGCTTCGTCGGCGAGGCCGTGGCGCTGGTCGTCGCCGAGACGCGCGAGGCCGCGTACGCTGCCGCCGACGCGATCCTCGTCGACTATGAAGAGCTGCCGGCAGTGACCGAACCGTTCGACGCGCTGCGGCGAGGTGCGCCACAGCTGTGCGACGCCGCGCCCGACAACATTGCCGCAGAGATGCGCCACGGCGACGTCGTGAAGGCCGCCGCAGCGTTTGCCTCCGCGGCCCACCACATCGTCGTGGATATCGACAACCAGCGCCTGGCGCCGTGCCCGCTCGAGCCGCGCTGCGTCAATGCTGCGATCGAGGAAGGCAGCGGACGGCTGGTGATTCGCCTGAGCAGCCAGATGCCCACCGGCGTACGCGACGCCATCGCCGACGCGCTGCCGGGCTTGAGCGCCGGGCAGGTGCGGGTGCTTGTCGGCGACGTCGGCGGTGGCTTCGGCATGAAGACCGGTTACTACCCCGAGGACATCGCCGTCGCCTGGGCGGCGTGGACACTCAAGCGCCCGGTCAAGTGGCGCGCCGAGCGGATCGAGGAATTCCTGTCCGCGGTCCACGGCCGTGATGTCAAGAGCCGTGCCGAGCTGGCGCTCGACGCGCAAGGCAAGGTGCTGGCGCTGCGCGTGCGTGGCATTGCCAACGTCGGCGGCTACGCGCTGGAAGTCGGGGTCGCGATCCAGCTGCTGGTCGGCCCCTGGGTCTCGACCAGCATCTACGACATCCCGCTCATCGACCTGCGCTTCACCGCGGTGATGACCAACACCGCCCCCACCGGCGCCTACCGCGGCGCCGGCCGGCCCGAGGCGATCTACATCATCGAGCGGTTGATGGACGCCGCGGCGCGCCGCCTGGGCCAGGATCCGTCGGCGCTACGGCGGCGCAACATGATCCGGCCCGAGCAGATGCCCTACACCAACGCGATGGCACAGGTGTACGACAGCGGCCGCTTTGCGCAGATCCTCGACCAGGGCCTGGCGCTGGCCGACTGGGACGGCTTCGCCGCCCGGCGCGAGGCGTCGAAAGCGAAGGGCAGGCTGCGCGGCCGCGGCATCGCCACCTACCTAGAGTGGACCGGCGCCATGGCGCTCGAGGAAACGGTGACGGTGAACGTCACCGCCGACGGCTACATCGAGCTCGACTCGGCCACCCAGGCGATGGGTCAGGGCATCGCGACCAGCTACGCGCAACTGGTGGTGGACGTCTTCGGCGTGAGCATCGACCGCATCCGCGTGCTGCAGGGCGACACCGATCGTGCCAGCGGCTTCGGCAGCGCGGGGTCGCGCTCGCTCTTCGCCGGCGGCGCGGCGGTGGACGCGGCGTCGCACCGCACGATCGCCGAAGCGAAGAAGCTGGCCGGCGAGGCGCTGGAGGCGGCGGCCACCGATATCGAGTACGCGGCCGGGCGATTCAGCGTCGCCGGCACCGACCTCGGCATCGGCCTGTTCGAGCTCGCCGCACGCCAGCCCGAGACCCGTATCCGCGTCGGCGCCACCACCACCGCCGGCGGCCCGAGCTGGCCCAACGCCTGCCATGTCTGCGAGATCGAGATCGACCCGGCCACCGGCGCGGTGGCGATAGTGGCCTATGCGTCGGTCAGCGACATCGGCCGCGTCATCAGCCCGGCTATCGTCCGCGGCCAGGTCGAGGGCGGCGCGGTGCAGGGCATTGGCCAGGCGCTGTGCGAGGCGGTGCGCTACGACCGCGCGTCCGGCCAGCTGCTGTCGGCGAGCTTCATGGACTACGCGCTGCCGCACGCCGACGGCTTCACCGGCTTCAAGACCGAGTTCGACACCTCGATCCCGTGCCTGACCAACGCGCTGGGCGCCAAGGGCGTCGGCGAGCTGGGCACGATAGGCGCGACGCCGGCGGTGGTCAATGCGGTGATCGACGCGCTCGATTGCGCTGGGTTGGGCGCGGCGGCGGAGCAGGTGCAGATGCCGCTGACGGCGGAGCGGGTGTGGCGGGCGGTGAATCTGAGGGCGTTCGATACGTCGCCGTTCACGGAGCACTTGTGACAATCGCAGCTCGTCGAGCTGCAGAAGAGCTTGCCGGACTTTCGAGCGTCACCACATCGTCCCTTTTGCCATCTGCCACAGACAGTGACGCTGCAGGTCCCGGTGCAGGTCCAGGATCATGTTGATCGGCCGCGGCAGCGGTGAGACAAGGATGGAAGAGGCATGAAGCTTACCTATCGCTGTATACGTGCTGCAATCATGGCTGGCGTTATCGCGCTGGCGCCCGTGATCGCCGCTGCGCAGAACAGGGATTATCCGAACCGCTCGATCCGCATGGTCGTGCCGTTTGCTCCCGGGGGCGGCACGGACATCGTTGGGCGCCTGCTGGCGGAGAGCCTCGGCACTGCTCTGGGCACGAGCGTCGTGGTCGACAACCGGCCCGGCGGCGGCAGCACGGTAGGCACCGCCATCGTCGCGAGGGCGACGCCCGACGGGTACACCGTGCTGCTCAACACCCTCGACCTGGCTGCCAGCCCCTCGCTCTTCAAGAAACTGCCTTACGATCCCCTGCGCGATTTTCTCCCCGTATCGCTGGTCGCGGAGCAGCCGAACCTGATGGTGGTCCATCCTTCGCTGCCTGCGAAAACATTGAAGGAGTTCAGCGCGTACGCGCAGGCCAATCCCGGGAAGCTCACCTACGGTTCGTCCGGCGTCGGTACCGTCACCCACCTGGCGACGGAGTTGCTGCTGATGGGCATACAGCGCAGCATGATCCACGTGCCCTACAAGGGCATAGGGCCCGCGGTCACTGCACAGTTAGGGAACGAAACCACGATGCTCATTTCGACGTTCGCTTCGGCGCTGCCGTACGTGAAAACCGGACGACTGCGCGCCCTCGGCGTGACGGCGCTCAGCCGGGCGAGCCTGCTGCCGGATGTGCCCACCGTAGCCGAGGCCGGCGTTCCCGGTTACGAATTCACCGTGTGGTACGGTCTGGTGGTGCCGGCCGGCACGCCGCGCCCCATCGTGGACAGGCTCAACAAGGAGACCGTGGCACAATTGAATACGGCAAGCGTGCAGCAGCGCTTCGATGCCCAAGGCCTGAACGTCACCCCGTCCACGTCGGCGCACTACGTGGACAAGCTGAAATCGGAAACAAAGAAATGGGCCACGGCCGCGCAGGTGGCAAAGATCCAGCCGGAGTGATTTTCTCCTTCACTTAGAGCGGCGATTTAGGCTGGGAAAATGGCCTTCTAAGGCTCCAAACGGACGATATTGGATCGCCTTATTCCGCGCGATCAGAGAGTTGCGCGGGTCAGACCCCGGTGTGGATCCCGCGGTTGACCGCTTTCAGCCGCCGGCGATAAAGTGGCGGTGAGTGCAGAAGGTGGTTTCACCCCCACTCGTTCACGACGGGGGAATCTGTGGACGGCTTTCGCACAATCGCAATTTCATTGCTGGTGGCGGTTACAGCAGCCACCTCGCCAACACCTGCGTTGGCGCAGACCTTCCCGACCAAGGCGATCAGATTCATTGCGGGAGGTGCGGGGTCGCCGGCGGACATGCGCGTCCGTCAGGTCGCGGAAAAACTCAAGGAATCGCTGGGTCAGCCGGTGGTCGTAGACAACCGGCCGGGGGCGAATGGCGCGATCGGGGCGAAGCTGGCTGCAAGGGCGGCGCCGGACGGCTATACGCTGTTCAATTGCACTATCCTGCACGCGCTGAACGACCTGCTCAATCCGGATCCATCGTCCCGCCTGAACAAGGAGCTTGTTCCCATTACGCGGCTCACATCAGGGCCGCCCATTCTGGCCGTGAACCCATCGATTCCCGCTGCGTCGTTGCACGAATTCATCGCCCTGGCAAAGGCCAGGCCCGGTGCCTTGAGTTACGCCGCTTCGTCACAAGGCAGTGTCATTCACCTGCTCGGGGAATTGATCAAGTCGAAGGCCGGCATCAATATCAGAGCAATTTCCTACAAGTTCACGTCCCAGGAAATACCCGATGTACTCGGCGGTCACATCAACGGGACCCTCAACTACTACAATATCCTTGGCCCGCATATCAACAGCGGCAAGCTCAGAGCGCTCGCTGTCGCCAGTGCGAAGCGCCTCCAGGCGGCGCCTGCTATACCGACGATGTCGGAGGCCGGTCTGCCGGGCGCGGAAGCTACCGGATGGAATGGCGTCTGCGTGCCTGCCGGCGTGCCGCAGCCGGTAATCGACCTCCTGCACCGGGAGGTGGTGAAAGCCTTGAACGATCCCGTGATCAGAAATCAGATCATCGAGACCGGCGCCACCGTCGGCGGTGATCGACCCGAGGAATTCGCTGCGTATATCCGCGCGGACCTGATAAAGTGGGGCAAGGTCATCAAGGATTCTGGAATCAGCGCGCAATGATCCGGTGCCGGATCCGCGAATTTCTGTGGCGCATGTCATGAAGATAGTTTCACTGGTCCGAGCGACCAATACCGGATTCCTCTTTTTGCTTGCAGGCAGCGTCGTGGCGCAGGCCGCTGAAATCAAGGTGATGGTATCCCCCGGCTTTGTCCCGGTCATGCGAGACGTCGGGCCGACGTTCGAGCGCGCGACCGGACACAAGCTTGCGGTTTCGAGCGACACGCTCGGCGCAATCGTAAAACGTGTCCAGGGTGGCGAGATGTTCGATGTCGTCCTGGGCCCCCGGACCGCTATCGACGGCTTCGCGAAAGACGGCAAGGCGGCCGCGGGCAGTGTGACCGCGGTCGCGAGCGCCGGCATGGGAGTAGCCGTGCGCCAGGGCGCCGCGAAGCCCGACATCTCGTCGCCCGAAGCCTTCAAGCGCACGCTGCTCGCCGCAAAATCGATTACGTATCCTGATCCGAGCAACCTGGCGGGCAACCCCGCGCTGGGCATTCACTTCACGCGGGTGATCGAGCGCCTGGGGATCACCGACGAGATGAAATCGAAGACGGTTTTGCCCGGCTCGCTCAATATCGGAGAACTGGTTGCGAGCGGCGCGGCCGAGGTCGGCATTGCGCAACTCCAGAATCTGAGCCGGACCGCGGGTATCGAGATTGTCGGCCCGCTACCCGCCGATCTGCAGGACCCGGTCGTCTTTGCGGCGGCGATCATGGCCGGCGCCCGGGACATCGAGGCGTCCAGGGCGCTGATTGTGTTCCTCCTGCGCACGCCGGAGGCGGCGGCGGCGATGAGGGCGCAGCGTATGGACGCTGCCTATTGAGTGGTTATGGTGCCGTCCACCTCAAACCTGGCCTTGCACATCAGGCACTCGTAAAAGATGTCATCGCGACCCGCGACCGGATGCAGATCGCCCCAACCGCCCGCGACATAGCAAAAGGGGCACGGACGTTTTGTCGCTCTGGCGAGAACGGTGCGCCAGTGAACAACAAACGACTTGATTCCTGCTTCGCTCGTGCCGGCGCGGCGCAGGGCCGGCACCAGCGTGTCGAGCGGATCTGGCCGGTCCGGCAGCGATTCAGACATTGCGCGCGGTATTTCCTAGGAGTCCAGGTTGCAGTCGGCGAACACGAGCCCATTGGCCACACACCCTGACGCGGGATACGGCGCTCCGGCGGTGTCCTGCTCTTCCACTTGAATCGGCGAATCGACCGCGCCTTCAACCCGCGGCGAGATTGCGTAGCCCGTTCCTACCATCAGCACGAGAAGGATGGCGGCGATCAGGCGGGCGAAGCTCGAGATTCCGTTGACATCGTTTTGAGTGGTCGACATGGTGTTCTCCCTTGAGCTGTAGTTATTGCCATCGAATGGCTGGATCCAACTCTAAGGGGCCGGGCGCCTGCACGATATGAAGCGCCACACACGCGGGATGCGTAATATTGGCACGTGTGAGGGCATGCACTTACGGCCTGTGACCGACTTCACGGCCGTGAGCTAGAATCATGAGGAATCGGGGGGAAAGTCGCATGGGATGGCTGCTGGTTGCTGCCGTTGCCGTCCTGGCCATCGGCTTCCTGGTCTGGAAGCTCTCGGCGGGCAAGGTGCCGGAAGTCGGCGAAACGGCGCCCGGATTCTCGCTGCCGGACCAGGATGGCCAGGCGCACACGCTCGAGCGGTTCCGGGGGAAGTGGCTGGCGCTTTACTTCTATCCCAGGGACGACACGCCCGGATGTGTGCGGCAGGCCTGCGCGTTCCGGGATGACTGGCGCACCCTCGACGGTATGGGCGCGGCGGTCGTGGGCGTGAGCGTGGACGACGTGAGGAGCCATGGGGCGTTCGCGAAGCGCTACAGCCTGATGTTCCGGCTGCTTGCGGACACCACCGGTGGCGTCGCGACGCAGTACGGATCGATCTACAACCTGGGTCTCTTCAAGCTCGCGAAGCGCAACACTTTCCTGATCGATCCACAGGGCCGAATCGCGAAGGTTTATGCGCCGGCGGACGCCTCGACGAACTCGCAGGAAGTGATACGAGATCTTCAGACACTCAAGAGAACATGACTCATAGGCTCACAGCCCGACATGCTCAAATCCATTGACCACGTCGTCCTCACGACGGCCGACCTCGACAAGTGCCTCGATTTCTACACGCGCGTGCTCGGCATGCGGGTCGAGCGCTACGGGCAGGGGCGGATTGCGCTCCGCTTCGGTGACCACAAGTTCAACGTCCATCCCCCGGGCTTGAACGCCAACCTGGTGGCGCGGGTGCCCACGCCGGGCTCGCTCGACCTGTGCTTTCTCGCCGACCGGCCGCTCGACGAGGTGATCGCGCACCTCAAGCGGGAGAATGTCACCATCGTGGAAGGGCCGTCGAACCGCGCTGGCGCCCGCTTCACGATCCGGTCCGTCTATGTGCGGGATCCCGACGGGAATCTCGTCGAGATCTCGGAGCCGGCGAAGGAGTAACGCCTTTTCGATGAGCGATTTCTGGCCGAGTTGCGGCTTCAACCTCCTGCGCAAGGGGGCCGACGGCCGGCTCGTCGTGACGAACGACTACCTGCGGCTCTACTACCTGCGGCCCGAGCTGGCCCCGATCCCGGAATCGTGCGACGCGGAGCTGCGCCTGCACGCCGCGCTCCTGGACGAGCCTCACCGGGAGGTCGCCCCGGCCGAGGTCGAGGCCATCGCCGACCCGGACGCCCGCGAGAACTACGCCGTGCTCCTGCGCTTCCGCGAGCGGCTGCTCGCCGCGCCGACCCTGGAAGCGTTCTACGCGAAGCTGTTCCAGGAGGAGATCGCGATACCGCCGGAATTCATCCATCACACGGCGCAGGTCATCCTGCGCGCGATACTGGACGGAACGCAGGATGGTCTGGAGGCGCGCGCGGCGGAGATGTTCTTCCGCATGCAGCGCGTGACGGTGAACGATGGGGCGATCATGCTCGCGGACGCCGAGATCGTGGCGCGGCACGCCACGGGCGGGGGATTCGGCGACCTGGGAAGACTGTTGCGGCAGGGAGAGATCCCGGCGCGAACCGTGGACCTCGACGTGCTGGACACCGAGAGCGCGGGGCGCTACTTCGAGCGCGACGAGCGCTTCGATACCGTGCTTGCCTTGAACCCGGGCCAGCCGGGATGCCTCGCCTTCGCGCGCGTGCTGGAGCGGTGGATCGCGCACTTTCACGGCGTGCGCGTGACCGTCGAGTCCATCCGGGAGATTCCGGACGACGACTGGGTGTGGCACGCTGGTCTCGACGCCGAGGCGAGCGCGATGTTGAACGACATCTATAATGGCGGCGAGGTGGGGGAGGAGCGGATGAAGCGCGTGATCGGCCTGTACCGCATGGAATTCCGGGACCCCGTCGTGATGCGGCCCGAAGTGGCGGGGGCGCCGGTATTCCTGGGGCTCGCCATGGCGCCGGACGGAACGCTGCGCATGAAGCCGCAGAACCTGCTCCTGAACCTGCCGCTGGCGCGCCGCATCTGAAGACTGAAGCCATTTTGCAAATGGAAACCCAACCTGGATTGAATCCGGATCGCCGCTGGGAGGAGATCGTCGCCCGGCAAGAGGAGGACATCGACCTCGCCGAGGCGGCGCTTGCGATCGCAGCGGAGGAGTATCGCGGGCTCGACATCCCGCATTACCTCGCCCGCATCGACGAGATGGCGGCCACGCTCGGGCAGCGCCTGAGGCGCGACATCACGACGACGGATACCATCATCGCGCTCAACCATTACCTCTTCGACGAGCTGGGATTTTCCGGCAACGCCGCGGACTACTATGATCCACGCAACAGCTATCTCAACGAAGTGCTCGACCGCAGGCTCGGCATCCCCATCACGCTCTCCATCGTCTACGTCGAGGTCGGACGGCGGGTGGGCCTGGCGCTGCGCGGCGTGTCCTTCCCGGGGCATTTCCTCGTGAAGTGCGCGGTGCGCAACGGGACGATCGTGCTCGACCCGTATGTGCGCGGCGCGTCGCTCGGCATGGACGATCTGCGGCAGCGGATACGGGCGGTGCAGGGCGAAGCGGTGCAGGCGAGCGACGACGAGCTGCGCCGGATGCTCGCGGCCGCCGGCAAGAAGGACATCCTGGCGCGGGTCCTGCGCAACCTGAAGGGGATCTACCGGCAGAAGCAGCAGCTCGAACGGGCGCTTTCGGCTTCGATGCGCATCATCGCGCTCGATCCCCGGGCGGCCGAAGAGTATCGGGATCGCGGCGCCATCTATCTCGAGCTCGAGTGCTTCAGGGCGGCGCTGACGGACTACGAGCACTACCTGCAGTTGCGCCCGACGGCCGACGACGCGGAGGCGGTGAGCGGGAAGGTGGCAGAGCTGCGGCGGCTCGCTGCCAGGTTGAATTGAGGTTAAATCCGGACTCTTCGAGCCGGTTTAACTCCGCGCGTTCGAACGGACGCTCGGCTGCCGTTCACCGCGCGGTGACAGGCGGCAAATTGTAGCCATGCCGCGCATCTGGACTTCCCCGTATCTGCTTCTTACGCTCACCTGTCTCTTCTGGGCCGGCAACTCGGTGCTCGGGCGGGCGCTGCGGGACGACGTGCCGCCGATCGCGCTTTCCTTCTGGCGCTGGTGCACCGCGTTCGCCATCCTGCTGCCGTGGGTCGCGCGTCCGCTCGCGCGGCAGTGGCGAACGATACTGGCGCACTGGAAAGTGATGGTATTCCTCGCCATCCTGGGGATAGCGACCTACAACACGATCAACTACGTCGCGCTGCACACCACGACCGTCACCAACAGCGCGCTGATCAACGGCGCCTGCACCCTCATGATCATCGCCGTGAACCGGCTCATGTTCGGCGTGCGTGCCGGCTGGCGGCAGTGGATCGGTCTCTGGGTCTCGATCTGCGGCGTCGTCGTAATCGTCGCGCGCGGCGACCTGCAGGTGCTGCTCGGGCTGGAGCTGGTCCGCGGAGATGTGCTGCTGCTGATCGCGGCCGTGGCGTGGGCGGTGTATACGGCGTGCCTGCGCTGGCGTCCCCGCGAGCTGGATCAGCTCACGTTCGCGGGTGCGACGATCGCGATCGGCGCGCTTGCGCTGGCGCCGCTGTACCTCTGGGAGGCCGCGAGCGCCGCGCCCGTGAAATTTTCAGCCGGGGTCATCGCAGCCATCGCGTATGTCGCGGTGTTTCCCTCGGTGCTCGCGATGCTGTTCTGGAACAAGGCGGTCGCGGATGTCGGCGCCAACCGCGCTGCGCAGTTTCTGAACCTCGTGCCGGTGTTCGGGATCGCGCTCGCGATCGTCTTCCTGGACGAAACACTTGAGCGCTTCCATCTCGTCGGCGCCGGGGTCATCTTTGCCGGAATCGCCCTCGCGACGGCGGGCATGCGCGAAAAGGGATCCCCGACTGCGCGGGGATGACTTCCTAGCGGGTGGCGGAGGGAAGCCAGACGCGCGCGACGCTGGCCCGCCGTTCCGAGGGCGCGGTCTCGACGCGCGGCTCCGGCTGGCCATGCGGTGTGATCTCGCGCTCATGCTCTTCGAGTTGCGCGGGCGTCAACCCGGCGCGCGGCTCCGCGCGCGTACTTTCCGAGCGGCGTTGCGCGATTTCACGCTCGCGCTCCTCGAGTTGGGCAGGGGTCAGCAGCGCGCGGTCGCTGCCGGGTGCGGCGGCGGGAGCCTGCGCGGCGCCTGGCGCGGAGAACCAGGGCCAGCGGAACGCACCCGACTTGGGCTTGACCTTGATGTCGATGTCGTCGTCCTTGTCGGGCGGCGGATTGCCGTCGTAGACCAGGCTGCGACGGCGCTGGAGATACGCATCGCGGATAAACTCGTAGGGATCGAGGGCAGCCGTCTTGACTATCTCCTCGGTATCCAGCAGCTCGGACCGGCGGTTCACGAGGCGGGTGCCCCACAGGATGTTGCGGTCGCGCGATGGATCCACGTAGGTGATCGGGTCGGTGTAGAAGTCCGCCAGCCAGCCGATGCCGTCGCGAAAGCTGCTGGGGCCGATAAACGGGAGTACGAGGTACGGTCCATCAGCCACCCCCCACCAGCCCAGGGTCTGTCCGAAATCCTCGTTGTGCTTTTCCAGGCCTATCTCGGTCGCGACATCTATTACACCCAGCAGGCCGGCCGTGGTATTGACCAGGATGCGCCCCACGTCGGATACCGCCTGCGTGAACTTGCCCTGCAGGAGGTTGTTGAGAGCGACGATGACGTCGTTGATGTTCGAGAAGAAATTGCTGACTCCGGTGCGCGCAATCTGCGGCACCACGCCCTTGTAAACGATGGCCGCCGGCTTGACGAAGAGATTGTCGACGACGTCGTTGAAGTGATAGACGCCGCGGTTGAGCCCTTCCAGGGGGTCGCGCGGGTTGTTGCTGGTCGCCGCGCAGCCGGACAGGACGACAAGAAGCGATACGAGCCCGCAAAAAACCAGCGCACGAGCACGCGCGAGGGATGAAGCCATCTATGATCGTCCCGGTGTTCTTGTTTGTAAGTACTTGTACGTAAGTAGCGGTAAGAATGGATTATATCAGCAATGCGCGGGCAGGAAACGAGGGTAACGGGGGGATAGCTCCCCTTATTCCGGTTTACGTGGTCCGGCCGGGCCGCGTTGCCGGATCTCTTCCAGCGTTTTCAGAGAAGCCGGCAGGAGCGGCCCTCCCAGGCTCACGGCCCGCTCGGCCGCTGCAAGCGCCTCCTTGAGCCTGCCGCGCTCCGCCAGGACGTGGGCGTAATTGTTGAAAGCTGCCGGGGCTTCAGGATGGGTCAGCGTCGCGTCCCGGAACCATGATTCGGCGGAGGCGAGGTCCTTCAGGGCGTAGGCCGTATTGCCGCTTCCCATCAGCCCGACGAGGCTCCCCGGCCACCGCCCGAGCATCGCGTTGTACGCAATGTGGGCATTTTTGAAGTTCCCGCTTCTTTCCAGCGCGGCGACCGCCTGGCCATAACGCTCCTCCGTGGCCGTTGCGGGCACCCGGTCCGGCGGGACGACGACCATTGCCCAATAGCCTTCGTCCTTCCACACGTACTCGAACACCGTGAACGGCATGGTCTGGCGCTGCCGGGTGCCCGATCGACGGATCACTTCGCCCTTGTCGAAGTCGTATCCGACGATGACCGCGTAGTGCCACAGGGGCCATACCCTCAAGCGATAGTTCTCGAGCACGACGACCGGCGTTCCGGCGGCTACTTCGCGCAGCAGATCGCCGAACTGGGGCTCCAGCTCGTAGGCGATCAGGCCATGGCGGCGCGGCGCAACCAGCATCTCGATCTGCAGGCTGCCCTTGCGGGCCGGCAGGTAAACCTGCCCGACCATCGCCTCCGGTGTCACCTTCGCCCCGGCCGCGTTCATCGCCATTGCGATAGCCGCCGGGCCGCACTGGAATTCCTCCTGCGGGAAGAACGGGACTTCCGTCAGCTCGGCGTGGACGGGCAGATCGGCCGGGCGCTTGTCCCGGATTGCCTCGGTCTGCGGCAGTATGAGGGCGCAGCCGTTCAGGAGCGCGCCCAGAAACAGAAAGCCCGCTATGACGCGGGCTTTCCGGTACAGCGCTGACACGTTCGGTATTACTTCTTGTACCACACCGCCCAGATGATGAGTCCGACGATGAGGATGCCGGCCACCCATGCCCACGCGTCGCTGGCCCCGGCGGGGAGCGCATCGATCTTTCCGGCGATGCGGTTGACCTCTTCCTGCGTCATGGCGTCGACGCGCTCTTTTGCCGTGGAGGCGGAGAGTCCGAGGGCCTCGAACTGGCTGGCGACGTCGCTGCGGCTCACGAAGGAGGCGACCTTGTCGCGATTCATCTGGTCCTGCGCGCTTGCTGCGACCTGGTCGGTCCCGACCATTCCTGCCTGAATCGAGAACGGCATCCAGATCATGCTCAAGATCAGTACTTTTGCCACCAGCTTGTAGAAGGCTCTCATCGTTTACGCTCCTCTGGTTGAGTTTGAAAACCAGTCCCGTACACGCCTAACGCCAGCCTCCCCTCTCACCTTATAGCCCCCGTCAAAAGAGAGCGTCAAGTCGATGCAGTCCTACAGGACCCTTTGCTATACTGGCTACCCCGGCGGCAGCGCTCGCCACCGGCCGGCGCCTGCCGGCCACCCGCCGCGACACGACCACCAGTGAGGAAACCGCCATGCTGCAGAAAGTCAAATCTGCCTTGCAGTTGAAGGATATGAGCCTGTTCCGCGAGCAGTGCTACATCGACGGTTCGTGGGTTGATGCCGACAACAAGGCCACCCTCGCCGTCTACAACCCGGCCGACGGGGTGCAGATCGGCACGGTACCCGCCCTGGGCGCCGCCGAGACGCGGCGCGCGATCGAGACCGCCAACGCGGCCTGGCCGGGCTGGCGCGCGAAGACCGCCAAAGAGCGGGCGGCGATACTGCGCAAGTGGTACGACCTCATGATGGCCAACCAGGAAGATCTCGCGGTGCTCATGACCGTGGAGCAGGGCAAGCCCCTCGCCGAGTCGCGCGGCGAAATCGCCTACGGGGCTTCTTTCATCGAATGGTTCGCGGAGGAGGGCAAGCGCGTCTACGGCGACACCATCCCCGCGCAGGCCACGGACCGCCGCATCGTAGTGTTGAAGCAGCCGATCGGCGTCTGCGCGGCGGTGACGCCGTGGAATTTCCCGAACGCAATGATCACGCGCAAGGCAGGCCCCGCGCTCGCCGCCGGCTGCACGATGGTCATCAAGCCCGCGAGCATGACGCCGTACTCGGCGCTCGCGCTGTGCGAGCTGGCCGAACGTGCCGGCATTCCGAAGGGCGTGATCTCGGTGGTGACCGGCGCGTCCGGCCCCATCGGCAAGGAGCTGACGACCAACCCGCTGGTGCGCAAGTTCACCTTCACCGGCTCGACCGAGGTCGGAAAGCAGCTGATGGCGCAATGCGCAAGCACGGTCAAGAAGGTTTCGCTGGAGCTGGGCGGCAACGCGCCGTTCATCGTGTTCGACGATGCGGATCTCGACGCGGCTGCGGAGGGCGCGCTGGTGTCCAAGTTCCGCAATACCGGCCAGACGTGCGTCTGCGCGAACCGCATCTACGTGCAGGACGGCGTGTACGACGCGTTCACGAAGAAGCTCTCCGACAAGGTGTCGGCCATGAAGGTCGGCAACGGGCTGGAGGCCGGCGTGGCGCAGGGCCCGCTGATCGAGGAGAAGGCGGTGGAGAAGGTCGAGGAGCATATCGCCGACGCGGTGGCCAAGGGGGCGCGCATCGTCACCGGCGGCAAGCGGCATGAAAAGGGCGGCCAGTTCTTCCAGCCCACGGTGCTCGCGAACGTCACGCCGGACATGAAGATCACCCACGAGGAGACGTTCGGCCCGGTCGCGCCGCTCTACCGCTTCAAGGCGGAGGACGAGCTGGTCCGCCTCGCCAACGACACGCAGTACGGGCTGGCGGCGTACTTCTATGCCCGGGACATCGGCCGCGTATGGCGGGTCGCCGAGGGACTGGAATCCGGCATCGTGGGCATCAACGTCGGCATCATCTCGACCGAGGTCGCGCCATTCGGCGGCATCAAGGAATCCGGCATCGGGCGCGAAGGCTCGAAGTACGGCATGGAGGAGTTCCTCGAAGTGAAGTACCTCTGCCTGGGCGGGCTGGACAAGTAGGTGGTCCAGATACTCGGTCTCGACCACCTCGTCCTGCGCGTGCGCGACGCGCGGCGGATGACGCGGTTCTACTGCGAGGTCCTGGGTTGCCAGGTCGAGCGCGTGCGCGAGGAGCTGGGCTTGACGCACCTGCGCGCGGGCGAGGCGATGATCGATCTCGTGGCGGTGGACGGCGAGTTGGGCCGCAAGGGGGGCGCGCCGGCCGGAACCGAGGGCCGCAACGTCGATCATTTCTGCCTGCGCGTCGAGCCGTTCGATGCGGCGGCGCTGGTGAGCCACCTGGCCTCGCATGGCGTTACCGCCAGCGAGATCAAGCCGCGCTTCGGCGCCGAGGGCACGGGCCCGTCGCTGTACCTCACCGACCCGGAAGGAAACGTCGTCGAGCTGAAGGGGCCGTCGCGCTAACTGCCGTCAGGGGTCAGGCGTCAAGGGTCAGGCGTGTCAACGCCCGTCCGAGTCAGTTTGTGACGCGTCAGGCGCCTCAACACCCGCGAGGCATCAAGCTGTCAAGCGCGCAAGAATCATGACGGCTTCCGGCCCGCCTGACCGCTGACCCATGACCGCTGACGGGTTCAAATCAGCCCGGCGACGTGCTTCGCGAACGCCTGCGTGCCGAGCTTGCCGTTCAAGTCGGGCGTGCGGGTGTCCGCGCTCTGGAGCGAGCTGTCGATCGCGCCCTCGATGACCTGCGCGGCCTGGGCGAGCTCGGGGCGCCGGTGCCGCGCCGCCAGCCACTCGAGCAGCATCGCCGCCGAGAGTATCAGCGAAGTCGGATTGGCCCTGTCCTGTCCCTGGATGTCCGGGGCCGAGCCGTGCTGGGCCTGCGCGCAGCAGGCGTCGTCTCCCGCCATGGTGGAGCCAGCGAGCCCCAGGCTGCCCGAGATTTCCGAGGCCTCATCCGACAGGATGTCGCCGAACATGTTGCCCGTGACGATGCAATCGAAGCGGGAGGGATCGCGCACCAGCAGCGCCGCCATGGCATCCACGATCTTCTCGTCCAGCTCCACGTCCGAGTACTCCTGCGCTACCTTCCGGACCTCGCGCAGGAACAGGCCGTCCGACATGTGCAGCACGTTCGCCTTGTGGACGGCGGTGACCTTCTTCCGGCGCTTGCGCGCCCAGTCGAACGCCACGCGCGAGATGCGGTTGCACTGGCGCGCCGTCACCTTGCGCACGGCGATCGCCATGTCCTCTGTCGGCATGAATTCGCCGCGCCCGGAAAACATGTTGCGGTCGGCGTAAAAGCCTTCCGTGCATTCGCGGAAGATCACCAGGTCCACCGGCTTGCCGGTAAGTCCCACGCCCATGCGGGACTTTGCCGGCCGGATGTTGGCGAAGAGATCGAGCTTCACGCGCAGCTCGCCGGACGGATTGATGCCTCCGTTCTCGCGCGCCGGATACTGGAGATGGTCCACCGGGCCGAGGATGATGCCGGGCGCCTTGCGCGCGGCTTCCATGACGGAATCGGGTAGTGTCGACCCCTGCGCTTTGAGCGTTACGAGGCCGATGTCGCGCTGGTCCCACTCCAGGCCGAGCATGAATTTCGCATTCGCGCGATCGAGCACGGCGAGCGTGGCTTTGGTGATTTCGGGGCCGATGCCGTCGCCGGGGAGGACAAGGATCTTCATAGGATGAAGGATGAGGGATGAAGGATGAGGGATGAAGGCGGAAGGCGGAAGTATTATCAATCACCAATCACCAATCACCAATCACGAATCACCAATCACGCCTTTATTGTGATGTAGAGCGTGCGATTGTAACATCGGCCTTATCTACTCTCTGTGCTGTCGATGATCTCCGTCGCTGATTTTCCGTTGCCGAGACGCTTCCCGTGAGCCGAGCGCCGACCGCGTGCCTGATCGAGCCCCGGGCGCTGCGCGACGAGATGGTCCGTGGCGATCTGCCGCTGATCATAGACGCGCGCGGGCCGGCGGCGTACGCGCAGGGTCACATCGCGGGCGCGGTTAATTTCTCGACCTACGACCATTTCGCGCTCGATACGCGGCCGGAGGGGCTCGCCGCGTTCACGCAGGGCATGGCGGCGCGCTACCTCGGAACCGGCATCTCGAATTTGCGGCCGGTGGTGGTGTACGAGGACGAAACGGGCATGCGCGCGGCGCGCGAAGCGTGGATCCTGCAGTTTCTCGGGCACCGTGGTGTCAGGATGCTGCACGGCGGCTTCTCGGCGTGGCGCGCGGCCGGCTGCGAGGTGAGCGGCCAGCCGGCCGACGAATGGACCGTCAGCTTTCTCGTGCAGGAGCGACCGGAGATCGTCATCGGCTGCGACGAGATCGCCGGGCGGCTCAACGAACGCGGCCTGACGCTGCTCGACGTGCGCGACGAGCACGAGCACGCCGGGCGCGACCGTACCGTCTGCTGCACGCGTCGCGGACGCATCCCCGGCTCCGTGCGCATCGAGTGGACCGAGTTCCTGGAGGGCGGGCGCTTCCGGGAGCCGGAGGCCATCCGCGGCCTGCTCGAGGAGCGCGGCATAGACACGGACGCCGAGATCGTGCCGTACTGCCACCGCGGTGCGCGGTCGGCCAACACCTACTACGCGCTGCAGCACGCCGGGCTGACGCGCGTGCGAAACTACATCGGCTCCTGGCACGAGTGGTCTTCCCGATCGGAGCTTCCGATCGAGCAGGGATGACAGCGGAAGGATGAACGCGGAACGTGGAAGGATGACCTGCCTTTGCAACAGCTATTTAGCCAAGGTCATCCCTCATCCTTGCAGCCGCAATCCTATTGCGGCTGGATGCCCGCCGCCTTGATCACCTTCGCCCACTTCGCCATTTCCGACTTCACGTAGGCGCCCAGTTCCTCCGGCGTGCCCGGCGCCGCATCGAGTCCCTGGTTGAAGAGGAACTCCTTGATGTCGGGCAGGGAGAGCGCCGCCGTCAGGTCCTTGTTGAGCCGGTTGATGATGGGGCGCGGCGTGCCGGTGGGTACGAAGAAAGCATTCCAGTTGTTCGCTTCGAAGCCCTTCAGGCCCGACTCCGCGATCGTCGGCAGGTCCGGCATCAGCGCGGTGCGCTTCAACGTCGTCACGGCCAGCGCGCGGATCTTTCCCGATTTGATATGCGCGACCGAGCTGGCTCCCGTGGCGAATATCAGCTGGATGTTTCCGGCGAGCAGATCGATGATGGCTGGGCCGCCGCCCTTGTACGGCACGTGCGTCATCTTGACGCCGGCCTGCAGGTTGAACAGCTCGATGGCCAGGTGACCCGTGCCGCCGATGCCCGAGGATCCGGCGTTGAGCGGCTTCGCTTTCGCCAGGTCGATCAGCTCCTTGACGGACTTGGCCGCGACTGCGGGATGGACGACGAGTATGTTGGTCGAATCGGCGGCGCGGGTGACGGGCGCGAGGTCTTTCAGCGTATCGAACGGCATCTTCGCGGTCAGGCTCGGGTTGACGACGAGCGCGATCGTGCCGAGCAATATGGTGTGTCCATCCGGCACCGACTTGGTCACGATGTCCGCGGCCAGC
>Ga0075418_10000864_pt1 | contig 32999 bp, 31 predicted proteins | sample SoiMetdeltSBSDD2_FD_81776 | JGI IMG/M metagenome (GOLD analysis project Ga0075418, IMG submission 81776) | Bulk soil microbial communities from a Populus tree surrounding site in Tennessee, USA - Soil MetaG P. deltoides SBSDD2 | ecosystem: Environmental > Terrestrial > Soil > Tree plantation... | reverse complement strand
CGACGCTTGAGAGCGCGTCGCTCCTCTTCGCTCATCCCACCCCAGACGCCGGCGTCCTGGCCGGACTCCAAAGCCCACTTGAGGCACTCATCGGAGACCGAGCAACGCCGGCACACCGCCTTGGCCTGCTCGACCTGAAGGAGAGCCGGGCCAGACGTCCCGATCGGGAAGAACAGCTCCGGGTCCTCATCACGGCAGACAGCACGGTGACGCCAGTCCATGGCGGCAACACTCCTCTAGCAGTAGCTTCGCGGCAAAAAGAATCTGTAACTGGTGGTCTGTAGTACGGTCGGCTTCCCCTGTATTGCGAACGCGCGGGAAGCGATTTGGATGCGATCGAATAATCACTGACCGCTACCTGATCGCTAGCGCGTTAACGGGCAACAAAAGTTCGGCGCTCGGTACGCTTGTGAATGCTTTCACGAACTCTCGCGATGTCAAGAGGGGTGCCGGAAAAAGGGACGGATGGGTGAGCAAACTCACGACCGCTTTGTCCGGATCACCGGGCGTGACCCCGATGTCTTGACCTGCGACAGCTGGTAGTCAATGTAACGCTCATCGTAATGATGTGCACGTATTTCCTGCTCGTGTCTATCACTTCATTCGTTCGTCGGCGCTAGATATTGATATCAATGTGCTCTTTAGCAGATTACTCTCAATGCCTCGGGTACAGCGGTGAATTTCACCTTTTCCCGCTCACCCAGATAGTCGCCATCGAGCTGAAATGGCTGCGGTTCGGCGCAGGTCACCGTGAACTCCGCCAGATCGTGACGCAACATCACCCGTTTGCCATAATGGTCGGTCTGCCACGAAAGCATCCGGCCCACAGTTTGCAACGTGCTCGGCGGCCGCAAAACCCGCAGCGCCAACAGATCCAGGCCGGAGTCGAACGAAGCGTCGGGGCTGGCATGGACCGGATGGTCGCCCAGATATGTCCACGGGGCGGTGTTCTGCACGATGACGTTGGCCAGGCCCACCTCCTCCTCCGGTTCGCCGGGGACCGCGATCGTCAGGCCCGGGTCGTGCCGGATCGCGTCGAACAGGTACTCGCCGAGCGCCGAGCGCAGGTACAGGATCGGCGTCGAGCGGCGGCCGCGCCGACGCGCCTTCTCGACCCGGCGGACGACGGCTGCGTCGATGCCAATACCCGCGCAGAAAGTGAAATAACGCTCATCCGCCCGCCCGAGGCCGATAAGACGGCTGCTGCCCGAGCGGAGCGCGGACAGGATCACGCCGGTCGCCTCCACCGCCTGCCGGGGCAGACCCAGGGCGCGCACGAAGACGTTGGTCGACCCGCCCGGCACCACGGCCAGCGCCGGCTTCTTGTCGCTGGTGCCCGCCATCAGGCCGTTGACCACCTCGTTGACCGTGCCGTCGCCGCCGAGGGCCACCACGACGTCGATGCTGTCGCTCGCCGCCTCCTGGGCCAGGTCGAACCCGTGGCCCCGGCGCCGGGTGTAGCCGAGCGTCAGATCCATCTCGCTTCGCAGCGCGCCGGTGAGCACATCACGCGTGCGCGCGGAGGTGGTGGTGGCCTTGGGGTTCACGACGAGCAGTCCGCGCATGCCACGAAATGTATCGCCGCCCGCCCATGAGCCCAATCACAACCCGGCTGTGGGGCTGCCGATCTTGTAACACGCTTTTCGTTTGCAAGATCGGTCTGGCACATTCGCTGGCCTCAAGGCGGCGCTGCCCGCGCGTTGCTTTGCCCGCGCAAGAATTACAGTGTGTTCTTATGCCCGTAACCCTTCGAGTCGCTGTGGGCCTGCTGTGGGTGCAGTTAGTGGGCCTGTTGTGCTTGCTTGTCTACTTCACCGTTCTCGTGATCGGCGAAACTACATCGCTAGGAATCTATGTCATTCTCTTTGGCGGCGGGCTCGCGGCCGCCTTCTTCGCCGTCACCCGGATGCTGCAGCGGCGCAGGGCCGCCGGGCGTGGCGGGGCGGTCGCGCTGGAGCTTCTGCTCCTAGCGCCGGTGTACTACATGATCGCGGACAGGTTCTGGCTCGGCTGGGTGCTCGGCGCGATGATCGTGGTGGTGCTGGCCACCCTGATGGCCCCGGCCACGGGGCGCGTCCTCAACTCGGGCGCGAGATGATCAGGTTGATGGTGAGGTCGTCGTCGGTGCGGGTGGTGCTCACATGCGAGGTCAGGCCGCTGAGCACGCGCCAGGCGAACGACGACGGGTCGGGCAGCTTGGACTTGGGCCGCACCTGAGCCGAGATGCCCACGGTGAGCTCGTCGGGCCGGATCTCGAAGCGGCAGTGTAGGTCGCCCGACGAGGGGGTGAGTACCAGCAGCATGGCGCACGCCTCATCGACGGCGATGCGCAGATCCTCGATCTTGTCCCCGGAGAAGCCGAGGCGGGCCGCCAGACCCGCCGTCGCAGTGCGCAGGATGCCGAGCCAGCCCCCGTCGGCTGGCACGGTCACGGCTACGACATCATCGAGTATGGATGCCGTCGGCGGTGTCTGGATAATCTGCTGGCTCACTATCGTCGAGTATGAACTGTGCCTCTTTGCGCGCGCAAAGCAAGGATTCGCATCGCCGCCTCCGGCCATCAGGCACGATCGCCGGAGGCGGCGCCACGCCTCAGCCCTGCTTGGTCTCCCAGAAGATCTTGGCGATCTCGTCAATCTTGGACAGGAGCTGCTCGGCCACGGCCGGGTCGGCGTTGCCCTTGGAGCCGCCCGCTCCGGCCAGCTTGGTCGCCTCGTTGAACAACTGGTGCAGCTGCGGGTACTTCTCGAAGTGCGGCGCCTTGAAGTAGTCGGTCCACAGCACCCACAGGTGGTGCTTGACCAGCTCGGCGCGCTGCTCTTTGATGATTAGCGCCCGGGTGCGGAACTCGGGGTCCGTGTTGGCCTGGTATTTCTCGCAGATCGCCTTGACCGACTCGGCCTCGATACGCGCCTGCGCGGGATCGTAGACACCACAGGGCAGGTCGCAGTGTGCGCTGACGACGATGCTGGGATTAAAGAAGTTCACAGGATCCTCCAATTGTTGACTGCACAATGATCCCGTGCCGACCCTACTCCCGTTGTTCGCCGCCCTCGTGCAAGGCCCGTCCATGGCGCCGACCCTGCGCCACGGCGATGCCGTGATGGTCCGCCAGGGCGGGCGTCCAATCAGGCCGGGCGACGTGGTCGTCGCTCGTTTCCTTTCCCGGCCCGACCTGCTGGTGGTGAAACGGGCCGTGCGCCGGGAGCCGGATGGCTGGTGGGTGATGGGCGACAACGAATTTGTCACCGACGACTCGCGTGCCTATGGAGTCGCCGAGATCGTCGGCCGGGTGGTGTTGCGCTACTGGCCCAACCCGGGGCTGATCAAGTGACGCGCTCCAGTATCGTTGACAATCTGTCCAGGAACGATCACCAGGAGGCAGCGTGGATCATCCGGTTTTCGCCCGGCACGTCGGCGGCAAGATGGAGATCGCCAGCAGGGTCCCCCTCGCCAGCCGCGAGGACCTCTCCCTGGCCTACACGCCCGGCGTGGCCGTGGTGTGCGAGGCGATCGCGCAGCGTCCCGACCTGGTCCACGAGTACACGTGGGTCGGCCACGCCGTCGCGGTGGTAACCGACGGCTCGGCCGTGCTCGGCCTGGGCAACATCGGCCCCCGGGCGGCCCTGCCGGTGATGGAGGGCAAGGCCATCCTGTTCAAGGGCTTCGCCGGGGTCGACGCCGTGCCGATCTGCCTTGACACGCAGGACACCGAGGAGATCATCCGTGTCGTCAAGGCGCTCGCGCCGGGGTTCGGCGGGATCAACCTGGAGGACATCTCCGCTCCGCGCTGCTTCGAGATCGAGCGCAGGCTCATCGATGAGCTCGACATTCCCGTGTTCCATGACGACCAGCACGGCACGGCCGTCGTTGTGCTCGCGGCTTTGAAAAACGCTTTGCGGGTACAAGATAAGAAGTTAAACGATCTTAAAATAGTGATCTTCGGTGCGGGTGCGGCCGGCGTCGCGGTCACGAGGATCCTGCTGGCCGCGGGCGCGGGCGACGTGATCGTTCTCGACTCGCGCGGGATCGTCCACAGTGGACGCGAGGATCTGAACAGCGTCAAGAGGTTCCTGGCGGCGGAGACCAACCGGGCCGGGCTGACCGGCGGTCTGGCCGAGGCGCTCTACGGCGCCGATGTCCTCATTGGAGTGTCGGGCGGCCAGATCGCCGAGGAGTTCGTGGCGCGCATGGCGCCGGGCGCGATGATCTTCGCCCTGGCCAACCCGACCCCGGAGGTGCAGCCGGAGGTGGCCGCGCGCCACGCCTCGATCGTGGCGACCGGGCGCAGCGACTATCCAAATCAGATCAATAACGTGCTGGCCTTCCCGGGCATCTTCCGGGGCGCGCTCGATGTGGGCGCCAGGCGCATCACCGAGGGCATGAAACTGGCGGCGGCGACGGCGATCGCCGACGTGGTCGCGGACGAGCTGCGGCCCGACGCGATCGTGCCCAGCCCGCTCGACCCGCGCGTGGCCCCGGCGGTGGCGGCGGCCGTCGCGGACGCGGCCCGGCGCGAAGGGGTTTGCCGCCTCTAATATGAACGGCGGTTCATGCTGCCGTCGTCTGGGGAGGCTTGTCGTGACCGACGATCGTTCGCTTGTCCCGCGCCAGTCGGGGGCGCTGGCGCGTCCGGGGCAGACCCCGGTGCACGGGCGGGCGGCGCCGCCCTGGACGGAGGCGCCGCTGACCCGTGAGGAGTGCCTGCAGCTGCTGCCGGTCAAGGTGCGCGACACGGTCTTCGAGCGCATCGGGGCGAGCATCGAGTGGTGGGCATCGGACATCGGCAGTGACGGCATCACGCTGGTGGCGTTCGGCAGCAAGGCCCTTGTCATTGTTTCGCCCGCCACGCCCTTGCCCGGGCGCGAGGGCAAGCCCGCGTTCAAGGTCGAGACGATCCATCTGGAGGAGAAGTCCCGGCGCCGGGGGCGAATCCAGGAGGTGGCCATCTCGGCTCCGGTTTCGAAACCGCCACCGTCGGATGTGGGGCAGGCGCGTCTGTCCAAGCGACTGGCGTCGATCCGGCCGTTTCTCGGGATGCTGCCGCCGCGGGCGCAGGAGCTGATGCAGGAGCCGTTCCTGGACGGCACCGGCAAACTCGACACCGACTATCTGATCTTCAGGCACGGACCGGTGGACGCACCGGGTGGGACGATGGTGAGTCTTTGGGGGTACATCACGGATCTCCGCGTGCTGACCCTGTGCTCCGGGGTCGGGCACGGCTACCGGGACGACGCCGGCATGGTGAGCTGGGACCTCAACTGCTGGCGCGTGAACACGGCGGTGCGCAAGGCGGTGACGGCGTGACGCGGAGGATCTCCGACCTCAAGGGAGCGGATCCCTATGCGCTGCTTGAGATCTCGCCCGCGGCCACGGCCGACGACATCCAGCGCGCCTACCGCAAGGTGATGCGGCAGGCGCATCCGGACATGGTCACCGGCGACGAGGACCGGACCAAGCTGCTCAACATCGCCCGCGATGTTCTGCTCGACCCGGACCTGCGGGCGGAGTACGACCGCCGGGCGCTCGGCGTCCCATCCGAGCCGGTGGCTCCGCGGGTGTCGGCATGGGACGCCGAGGACATCGTCATCGACGACCGGCCACCGGTGCATCCGGTCTATAGCCCGCCGTATCGCCAGCCATATAGCCAGCCGGTGTATGTGGCGGCACCGGGCGATGGCATCGGGCTCGGGGTGTGGGCGCTGATCGCCGCGATCCTGTGCTTCCCGCTCGGCGCGATGCTTGGTGTGGTCGCGCTGATGCGGGAGCCGAAGCCGCACGGCGCCAACAAGGTCTGCGCCATCGTCGCGGTGTGCTGGGGCGGAATCGCTTCGCTGTGCTGCCTGGGCTTGACGATGTTCGGGACGTCGCTGAACACGTTCGGCGGGGGCTAGATCAGGCCGGAGCGGGTCCAGAGCAGACGGCCGGGGCCGCCGATGAGGCCCAGATCGTTCAGGTAAGCCACAATCCTGCCGGCCGCCCACCGCAGCGTCCGCTGGAAGTGGGGGTTGGCGGGCCGCCCGCTGCCCCACGCGCGCCGGAATGCCCACGGCGGTGTAGACGCCGGGCTGGACGAGGTTGGCCACGACCGCGTAGGCGGCACGCGCGATCACCAGCCGGGAGTAGGCCATGCGCACCGGGTTGGCCGCCTCGACCTGCCGGGCCAACTCCTGTTTGGCGAAGCGGATGTGCCGCGCCTCCTCGATGACGTGGATCCGGGAGACCATGCGTATCAAGGGTTGCAGGCTGTCGTCCGCCATGATCTCGCGCTGGAACGAGTCCAGGATCTCCTCGGCGATGAGGATCGCGGCGTACATGTGCGGGCCGGTCGCGGTCGCCTTGAGGAACCGGCCGAGGGCGTGGTCGAAGCGGCCGGGGCGCAGGCGGAGCTGTACGGGTTCCTGATACGGGCCGACATCCCGGGCGTGCACCACCTCATCAACGGCGGGTCGAGCCGGTCGACGGGCGCTTCCACCTGGCGGGCCGGATCGCCCCGCATCCCGAGGTGGCCGACCTGGTGCGGCGCGGCCTGCGGGACGCCACCCTCGACGGCATGCCGGTGCGGCTTACGGAGATCGATCCATGGGGCGGAGTGCTCATCCGTTATTGACGGGAATTCTAGTAACTGTTACCAACGAGGGTGTGGACGAATACTGTGACGAATTCGGTGACCAAATCGATATCGCCATCATCGGTTCCGGCTTCGGCGGCCTCGGAGCGGCGATACAGTTGCGCCGCAAGGGCTTCACCGACTTTCTGATCTTTGAGAAGGCGGACGACATGGGCGGCACCTGGCGCGACAACACCTACCCCGGCTGCGCCTGCGACGTGACCTCCAACCTCTACTCCTTCTCGTTCGCGCTCAACCCGGGCTGGTCGGAGACATTCTCCGGCTACAAGGAGATCTGGGAGTACCTCACCGGCTGCGCCGACCGCTTCGGCCTGCGCCCCTACCTGCGACTCGGCCACGAGATCCAGGAGGCCGCCTGGGACGAGTACGAGAAGAAATGGCTCTTGACCACCAACCGCGGCATCTTCAAGGCCAGGGTCCTCATCGCCGCCACCGGCCCGCTGAGCCAGCCGTCCGTTCCGGACATTCCCGGGCTGAAGTCCTTTACCGGCAAGGTTTTCCACTCCGCGCAGTGGGACCACGACTACGATCTGAGCGGTCGCGACGTGGCGGTCATCGGCACCGGTGCCTCGGCGGTCCAGTTCGTCCCCCAGATCCAGCCGAAGGTCAAGCGGCTCAAGCTGTTCCAGCGCACCCCGGGCTGGATCGTGCCGCACGTGACCCGCAAACGCGGCCGCGCCGAAAACTGGCTCTACCAACACATCCCGGGCCTGGCGCGGCTCAACCGGACCCTGCTCTACTGGGGTTACGAGTCGATGGGCGTGGGCTTCATGCACCCGCGGATCAACCGCGTGGCGCAGCGGGTCGCCGAACGCAACCTGCGCCGCCAGGTGCCCGACCCGCACCTGCGCGCCCAGCTCATGCCCGGCTACACCCTGGGCTGCAAGCGTGTGCTGCGCTCCAACGCCTTCTGGCCGGTCGTGGCCGAGCCCAACGTGGACCTCATCACCAGTGGTATCAAGGAGATCCGGGCCGGCGGCCTCGTCACCGCCGACGGCACCGAGCATCCGGTCGACACCATCATCCTCGGCACCGGCTTCCACGTCACCGACTCCCCGGTCATGCAACGCATCCGCGGCCGCGATCAGATAAGGCTTTCCGAGGCGTGGACGCCGACGATGCGGGCCTACCTCGGGACCACCGTCAGCGGATTCCCCAACCTGTTCTTCCTGCTCGGCCCGAACACCGGGCTCGGGCACACCTCGGTGGTCATCATGATCGAGTCGCAGCTGAAGCAGGTCATCAAGACGCTGGAGCACATGCGCCGCAACGGGATGGCGACGATGGAGCCGACCGCCGAGGCGCAGCGGAGAGACAACGCCCAGGTCGACCGCAAGATGGACGGCACGGTCTGGATGGCGGGCGGCTGCCGTAGCTGGTACCTCGACTCGACCGGCCGCAACTCGACGCTGTGGCCCGGGTTCGCCACCACGTTCCGGCTCCGGCTGCGACACTTCCGGCCCGCGGACTACACCTTCCAGAAGGAGGACAGCCGTGAACTCGCTAAGCGGTAAGACCGTCCTGATCACGGGCGCCGCGCGCGGCATAGGCGAGGAGCTTGCCCGGCAGGCCACCGCGCGCCACGCCAATGTCGCGCTGATCGGCCTGGAGCCCGACCGCCTCAAGGCCCTCGGCAAGGAACTCAACGCCCACTGGTTCGAGTGCGACGTCACCGAACAGGCGGGCCTCGACCTCGCCGTCGCCTCCACCATCGAGCGGTTCAACAGTATCGACGTCGTGGTGGCCAACGCCGGCGTCGCCAACATCGGCACGCTCAGGTCCGGCCCGGTGGACGCGCTCATCCGGACCGTCGATGTCAACCTCAACGGCGTCATCCGGACCGTCGCCGCCGCCCTGCCACACCTCATCGAGGCCAAGGGCTACGCCCTGCTCATCTCGTCGGCCGCCGCGTTCACGGCGATGCCGGGGATGGCGGCCTACTGCGCCTCCAAGGCCGGGGTCGAGCAGTTCGGCAACGTGCTGCGCCTCGAGCTCGCCCATCTGGGCGTCGGCGTGGGCACGGCCCACCCGATCTGGATCGACACGGACATGGTGCGGGGCTTCAGCTCCGACCTGCCCAGCTTCGGCGAGGCACGCGGGAAGCTGCCGTGGCCGCTCAACCGGGAGATCTCCGTCACCGAGTGCGCCGCGACCATGTTGCGCGGCATAGAGAAACGCAGACGGCGGGTCTATGTCCCCCGCTCGATCGGACTCGTCCAGGCCATGCGCACCATCGTGCTCAGCCCCTTCTCCGACGCCATCATCAAGCGCGGCACCGACAGCGGCGCGAAGATCGAGCAGATGGAGGACGAGGTGCGCAAGCTGGGCCGCTCATTCGGGAGTCACAGTGTGGGTTAACTCCGAACGCAGGGGCAGCGGGGAAACGCTGATCCTCATCCATGGCATCGGGCATCGCTGGCAGGCTTGGGAACCCGTCATCGACCGGCTGGCCGAGCATCATCGCGTGGTCGCCATCGACCTTCCCGGCTTCGGCCGCTCGCCGGTGCCCGAGGGCGGCATGCCCGGCAGCATGCTCGACGTTGTCGGGCTGATAGCCAGATACCTCCGGGAGGAAGGGCTGGAGCGCCCGCACGTCGCGGGCAACAGCCTCGGCGGCGCGATCGCGCTGGAGCTCGCCGCGGCCGGGCTGGTCTCGTCGGCCACGGCGTTCTCGCCGGGCGGGTTCTACACCGAGGCCGAGCGGCGCCGCGCCCTGGGCATCCTGAACACCATGCGCGCCAACACTTTCATCCCCGGTCCGGTGATGCGGCTGGGGCTGCGCCTGCCCACCGTCAGGCGGTGGTCCCTGGTGCCGATCGTGGAGAAGCCCGCCAACCTCACGGCCCAGCGCACGTTCGAGGACGCGCTGGCGATGCGGCGCGGGCGCGGCTTCCGGCCCGTGGCCAAGGCGGCGCGGACCTACAGCTTCGAGGGCTCGCCCGAGGTACCGGTCTGCGTCGCCTGGGGTGACAAGGATCGCATTTTCGGGGTGCATCAGGCCGAGCGCGCCCGGCAGAAGCTGCCCAACGCCGTGCACGAGCTGCTGCGGGGCTGCGGTCACGTGCCGATGAGCGACGACCCGGATCTGGTCTGCTCCTTGATCCTGCGCACCACCGGAGCCCTAAAAGACATCTAAAGTTTGCCTACTGTTCAAGTAGGAGGTTTATAACTCTCCGGTGCGGGGAACGACTATGGCGACCCATCACCTGCAATGGGGCCGCTAGTGCGTCAATTAGTTTTGAAATGGCTGAGTAAACGCTCCCCTTGGTCCCCCGTGATCTTCTTGATTCTTTTGGGCGCCATCGTGGCCGTCCTTCCGGGTCATCGGGGCTGGTTTGACGTCGGCGTCTATCACGGTGCGGTCAACTTCTGGGTGCACGAGGGCGGCCAGCTCTACAACTATGTGCGCCCGGACAGCACCTACGGCTTCACCTATCCTCCGTTCGCCGCGCTCGCGATGCTGCCGATGGCCGCGGTCGCTTGGCACCCGACGATCGCTGTCAACGCCGCGCTGACCCTTGCGGCGGGCCTGTTTCTGGTTTGGACACTCGCCGGCCCGGTGGTGCGGCGCATGGGCCTGCCGCGCGTCTATGGCCTGGGCACGGCGGTGGTGTTCTTCGGCGCGCTCGGCCCGGTGCGCGACACCATCCTGTTCGGACAGATAAACCTGCTGCTGATGGCGCTTGTCTACCTGGACCTGGCGCTGTTCAACAGCCGCTACCACCGATTCGCCGGGATCGGCATCGGCCTGGCCGCCGCCATCAAGCTCACCCCGGGCATCTTCATCGTCTACCTGTTGCTCACCCGGCGCTGGCGGGCCGCCGTGATCTCCGCCACGACGGCCCTGAGCGCCACCGTCCTGGCGGCGATCATCATGCCCGACGCGACGCGGACCTACTTCACCGAGCTGTTGTGGGACACCAGCCGCATCGGCGATCTGGCCTACGTCTCCAACCAGTCGCTGCTGGGCCTGGTGAGCCGCCACAGCGAGGGCGGTCGCTGGTTCTGGCTGTGTCTTGCGCTTCTGGTTTTAACCATTTGGGGGTACAGGGTCAGGCGCGCCGATCTGCTGACGGGTTTCGCCATGACGGGCCTGGTGGCCTGTCTCGTGAGCCCGATCACCTGGGTGCACCACCTGGTGTGGCTCGCCCCCGGGCTGATCCTGCTGGCGCAGAAGGAGTCCACCCGCCGCCTGGCCATCACGTGCTACGTCCTGCTGGTGAGCTGCCTGGTGTGGCTGTGGTCGCTCGACCACACCGGTCCACTCGGGTTCCTTGGCGCCAACGCTTATGTCTTCGTCAGCCTCGTCATGTTCGTCGCGCTCGCTTTCCCGTCCTGGGTCCGCGTCCCCTCGATGGCGCCGGTTGCCTGGCAACTTCAGCCGGCCTGGGAGGGTCCGCGGGCGACGAGCCGGCCGCCGCAACCCGTCAGACCTCGGGTGATCTATTCCCCCCACCACCCCGCCAGCCAGTGGATGCCCACCATCCAGGTGTTAGCGTCTGCCCATGCGCGCCATCTACGCTGAGTCGATCAATCCGGAGGAGCCGCTCAAGGGCCTGGTCGTGGGGGAGCGGCCCGAGCCGGAGGCGCCCGACGGCTGGACGACGGTGCGGGTGCGGGCGAGCGCGCTCAACCACCACGACCTGTGGTCGCTTCGCGGGGTGGGCCTGGCGCCCGAGCAACTGCCGATGATCCTCGGCTGCGACGCCGCCGGCCTCGACGAGGACGGCAACGAGGTGGTCGTGCACGCCGTGCTGGGCAGCGGTGACGACGAGACCCTCGACGCCAAGCGGACGCTGCTTTCCGAGCAGGCGCAGGGCACCATGGCCGACCTGGTCACGGTGCCGCGCCGCAACCTGGTCCCCAAGCCGGCCAGTCTGGATTGGACAGACGCGGCCTGCCTGCCGACCGCCTGGCTCACCGCCTATCGCATGCTCACCACGCGCGGCCGGCTGCCCAAGGACGGGGCCGTGCTGGTGCAGGGCGCGGGCGGCGGGGTGGCGACCGCGGCGATCGTGCTCGCCAAGGCGCTCGGCGCCCGGGTCTATGCCACCAGCCGCGACGAAACCAAGCGCACCAACGCCTCGCAGCTCGGCGCCGAGACATTCGCGCCGGGCGAGCGGCTGCCGGAGCGGGTCGACGTGGTCATCGAGACCGTGGGCCAGGCGACCTTCGACCACTCGATCAAGAGCACCCGGCCGGGCGGGCGGATCGTCGTCTCCGGCTCGACCTCCGGCCACCTCTGCGAGGTGGACCTGCGCCGGGTCTTCTTCCTCCAGCTGGAGATCGTCGGGTCGACAATGGGGACGCGCGAGGAGCTGTCGGGTCTGCTGGGGCTGATGGTCTCCCGGGGCATCCGCCCGGTGGTCGACCGGGTCTTCGGCTTCACCGAGGCCCGGGAGGCGTTCGCGCATCTGGCTCGGGGCGACGTCTTCGGCAAGATCGTCCTTGATCACACAAGCTAGAACTTGCTTTCCAGATTGGGCATCTTGCGCAGGCGCTGGCCCGCCTGACCATCCTTGAGCAGGGCCCAGCGCAGGAAGTCGGTGGTGGCCGTGACGACCGTGGGAAAGGCCGGATCGGCCGGCGCGAGGTAGGGCGTGATGTGCTCCTTGCCGGGCAGGGTCAGGAAACCCTTGGGCCACGGCACCGCGCGGTAGGCGCCGCGGCCGATGGCCGAGGGCACGATCGGATCACCGGTGGTGTGCACGAAGAGCAGCGGCACCGGGTCGCCGGTGAACTTCTCGCCCACGCCCAGGGAGTTGCCCGCCAGGATGATGCCCGCGTCGATGCGCTCGTCGCGGCCCTCAAAACCGTTGGCGGTGAACATACCCAGCGCGCTGATCGCCCCGGCCGAGTGCCCGGCGGCCGCCACCCGCTCCGGGTCGATCCTTTGGCGGATCGGGTCGGAGGCGGCGAGGGCGATCAGACCGTCGAGGACCGCACTCAGGTCGGCGGGCTGGTTGGGTACATCGCGGATCTCCACCTTGTCCACGCCGAACCTGGTCTCCGGGAAGGCGGGCGCGGCGACCACGAAGCCGGCCGCCGCCCAGCGCTTGAGCAGCTCGCCGTAGAACGGTGGCAACCCGCCGAGGCCGTGCCCGAACAGGATGACGGGCAACCGCCCCTGCCCTTCAGCGGGCCAGACGATCGTCGTCTCCAGCTGGCGCTCGCCGCGGGTGAAGGTGATCGTCCGGTACTCGGTGCCCAGGCCGGCGGCTTGGGCCGTTTGGGATGAGGCCGGGGCGGGCGAGGCGTTCGCGGCGTGCTTGGGCAGCTCGCGCCCGGCCACGCAGCCCGAGAGTGCGCTCGCCGCCGCGAGCATGACCAGGCCCAGGCGGGCGGTGCGCAACATGCGCCGAGGGTACCTTCAGGAGGGAGACGCTGCCGATGTCTCTGCCAGCAGGCGTTCGGTCTGGGTGGCGATCTCGAGCTCTTCGTCGGTGGGTACCACGCAGACGCTGATCGCGGTGCCGTCGGGCGAGATGCGCCTCGGCCCGCGTCCGGCGGCCTCGTTGGCGGTGTTGTCGAGCATGATGCCCATGGGCTCCAACCCGGACAGAGCACCGGCCCGCACGACGGCCGAGTTCTCGCCCACGCCGGCGGTGAACGTCACGGCGTCGAGCCGGCCGAGCAGGGCGTAGTAGGCGCCGATGTAAGACTTGACCCGGGCGCAGTACACATCGAAGGCCAGTATCGCCGCCCCGTCACCGCCGTCGCGGCGCCGTATCACCTCACGCATGTCGTTGTCGCCACACAACCCGCGCAACCCGCTGCCGTGGTTGAGCATGGCGTCGATGTCGCCCAGGCCCATTCCCGCATCGCGGACCAGGTGGAAGACGATCGCCGGGTCGATGTCGCCGCTGCGGCTGCCCATGACCAGACCCTCGAGCGGGGTCAGGCCCATGCTCGTGGCGATGCTCCGGCCGCCCTTCACCGCGCACGCGCTCGCCCCGTTGCCCAGGTGCAGGGTGATCACATTGACTTCTGTCATTGGTTTGCTCAACAGTTCGGCGGTGCGCCGGGAGACATAGGCGTGGGAGGTGCCGTGGAAGCCGTAACGTGTGACACCGTGCGCGGCGGCGAGCTTGGCGTCGATGGCATAGGTGGCGTGCTCGGCCGGGATGGTGCGGTGGAAGGCGGTGTCGAAGACGGCCACCTGCGGCACCCCCGGCAGCAGGCGCCGCGCCTCCCGCGCACCCGCTAGGTTGGGCGGATTATGCAAGGGCGCCAAGGGAATCAGCTCGCTGATCGCCTCGACCACCGCGTCGTCGATCAGCGTCGGCGCGGTGAAGCGCAGGCCGCCGTGGACCATGCGATGCCCCACGGCGTCCAGCCCAGATATGTCCAGATTGGACAGAACGTCGTCCAAGGCCTTGCCATAGTCGGCGACCCTTTCGACCAGCCCGCCATCCTCCGCCCCGCCACCGTTGAAAAGGCGCCACTTCACCGACGACGAACCGCAATTCACGACAAGCACCCGCATAAGGCAACACTATGGCCTTGCAGCTCGGCACAGCACAGCAGCTCAGCACAGCTCGGCGTGTCATAGCTTCGGCGTGTCATGGCTTCGGCGTGTCGTGGTGGGGTTGCCATGTCGTGTTGGCGAAAGTTCTTTACACCTCGGCCGGGGTGTGCTGACTTTTGGTCAGCTGATGTGGCTCGCCTGTGTGTCGTGGTGGGGTTGCCTTGTCGTGTTGGCGAAAGTTCTTTACACCTCGGCCGGGGTGTGCTGACTTTTCGTCAACTGCGATGGGGTTGCCTTGCGCGACACGCCCGGCGCGAGAGAAACGCCGCCGCCGACGATCACGCATGGGACGTCGGCGGCGGGCGCTGCGATTCAACGCGAGAACTGCTGGCGGAGCTGATCCAGTTCGGCGGCGGTGCGGGCGGCCGCGTCGCTGCTGTAGGTGGAGGCCGGGGCCACCGGGACGTTCTTGCCGCTGGCCAGGTGCAGCACCGGGGCGCGCACGCTGATGAGCGCGCCCTCCTGCTCCGTCTTGGTGGCCGAGATCGAGGCGATCTCGGACCACTTGAAGCTGGCGTTGCCGACCGCGCCGTGCAGCTTCAGCCCCTCCGGGGTGGCGACCGCGCGGGTGAAAGGGAAACGCAGCGCAAGCAGGAGGGATACACCCGCCAGCACCCACAGGCCGATCGCCAGGCCCTTGCTTTCCTTGGCGAGCACCGCCGCACCGGCGAAGAAGCCCGCGCCGATGAGGAACACGGCGGTGAGCGCGACGATCCGCGGCACTCCGCGGTAGACCCTGGCGCCCATTAGGCTTCGTAGGGCTTGTAACGGTACTGGTTGGCGGCGACGCCGAGACCGACCCGAGCCGCCTTGATCGCCCACACCAGCTTTTTCATCTCGTTCAGTATGGTGTGCAGCTTCTTCAGGCTGGCGAACAGATCCTTGAGGATCTTTGTCACCTTGGAGACGGCCTGCGCGGCGGCCGCGGCCCCCTGCGCTATGCAGGCCGGCAAAGCGAAGCCGAGCGAGGCGATCGCCTCGATGATGAGGCTGATCAGCTTGCCGACCAGCCACGAGATGAGCCACTTGACGCCCGCCCGGACCAGGCCGCAAACCATGTTCATGGCGTCGGCGAGCTTGGACATCGTGGTCGCGGCGGCGCTCATCGCCTCCATGTCCTCGGTCCGCTCCTGGGCCAGGCTGCGGTAGATGTTGCCCGCCGCGTCCTGCCAGGAGGTGATGTCGGACTTGACGTCGCTCTCGTAGATGTTCGCCGCGGCGTCGGTGGCCGAGGCCACGTTGCGCCAGGTCTGCGCATAGGCCGATACCTCGTCCGGGTTGCCGGTGACCTTGTCGAGCGCGTCCCGCAGCGGCTCGATGTGCTCCATCGCCCAGCCCGCGCCCCAGCTGGCCAAGGTGCCGATCGGATCGATGATGGCGCTGGCGCCCTCGGCGACCGTGCCGAGCGCGCCGATGCCGGCCTCGACCCAGTTGCCGCTGGCGATGCCCTCACCGAGGGCGTGCAGGTCGACGGCGACGGAGGCGCCCGTGTAGCCGCGGGTGCTGTCGATGACCGGTGCGACGACGGGCGCCGGGCCGATGGTGGGAGTGGTCATAGCGGCAGGTCCAATCCGGTGTTGACAGAGTTCAGCTTGTTAACGGCGTGGTCGTCGGAGGCGACGTAGGTCTGTGACGCGCTCCTGAGGTTCTCCGAGTCACCATTGAGCGCGTCCACCATGTCCGAGTACTTCTTGGTGATGTCCGCTTCCTTCTCGTTGAACCAGCCGCCGACGACGAAGCTCAGGATGATGCCGAAGACGTCGTCGTTGAGGCTGTTGGTCTTTGCCCCGTCACTGGCGCGCTGCACCTCGTGGCTGACCATCTTGACGCTGCCCGCGTGCTTGATGAGCTCCTCGGGCTGGACTTCGATGCCGGGCGCGGTCATCTATGGCTCCTATCGTTGGGCTCGTCATCGGGTGGTGCCGGGAACCTGTTGTGGTACGTGGAAAGAACAGCCCTGCCGGTCTCGCTGTCCGCGCCCACGGTCTCCTCGGCGACCTGGGTCACGGCGACGGTGAGCTTGGCCTGCGCCTTGGCCATCGTCGCCATGATCTCGTTGGAGATCCGGTCCGGGTGCCACCCGCTGACCGCCTCACTCAGCTTGATCGTCGTGGGTACGCCGTTGGCCTCGACCGTCACACTGACCGTGCGATCCCGGTTTTCGGCCGTCGCTTTGAGATCGCCGACCCGCGCCGCCATCTCCTGAGCGTGGAAGAGCTGCTCGCGCGCCCGAGCCTCCCAGTCGCTCGCCCATTGCTCGGCGCTGTCCAAGTCTGGGAAATACGACATTGTTTATGTCCCCCTCAACCGAACTATCGGAAAGGGACACTATTGCCTGAGCGCAATCTTCACAACCGACGCCTATTCGGACTGGGACTGGATCGCGGTGATGGCGACGGTGGAGATGATGTCGCGCACGGTCGCACCGCGTGACAGGTCATTGATCGGCTTGCGCAGGCCCTGCATCACCGGTCCAATCGCGACAGCCCCGGCCGAGCGCTGCACGGCCTTGTAGGTGTTGTTGCCGGTGTTGAGATCCGGGAAGATCAGCACGGTGGCGTGCCCGGCCACCGGACTCCCGGGCAGCTTCGTCGCCGCCACACCGGGATCGACCGCGGCGTCGTACTGGATCGGGCCCTCCACTGGCAGATCGGGCCGGCGCTCCCGCACCAGCTTGGTGGCCAGAGCCACCTTGTCCACGTCCGCGCCGAACCCGCTCACACCCGTGCTGTAGGAAAGCATCGCGACCCTTGGCTGCACACCGAAACGGGCCGCCGTCTCGGCCGACGAGATGGCGATCGCGGCGAGCTGCTCCGGATCCGGGTGGGGGTTGATCGCGCAGTCGCCGTAGACCAGCACGTGGTCCGGCAAGCACATGAAGAAAATCGAGGACGCTACGGGTACCCCCGGAATTGTCTTGATAATCTCGAACGCCGGACGGATGGTGTCGGCGGTGGGGTGCGCGGCGCCGGACACCATGGCGTCCGCCCGTCCTGTTTGGACCATCATGGTGCCGAAGTAGTTGGCGTCGGTCATCAGGTCATAGGCCAGCTCGCGCGTCATTCCCTTGTGCCGGCGCAACTTCTCGTACTCGCCGGCGAACTCGTTGCGCCAGCGCTCGCTGTCCACCGGGTCGACGATCCTGACGCCCGCCAGATCCAGCCCCAGCTCGCGCGCCCGCTGCTCGATCAGGCCGCGCTCGCCGAGCAGGGTCAGGTCGCAAACCCCGCGCCGCAGCAAGGATTCCGAGGCGCGCAGGATGCGCCCCTCGGCGCCCTCGGGCAGCACCACGTGCCGGCGGTCGGCGCGCGCCCGCTCGATCAGCTCATACTCGAACATCAGCGGCGTCACCCGCTCGGAGCGCGCGAGGTCAAGGCGCGCGGCGAGTTCGGCAGTGTCCACATGCGACTCGAACAGGCCGAGGGTGGCGGTCATCTTGCGGGGGTTGTCGGCGCGCAGCCGCCCCTCGAGACCGGTGAGCGCGGCGACGGTGTCGTAGCTGTCCCTCGGCACCACAAAGATGGGCAGCTCCGCCTTGAACCGGCTGGCGAGGTTGATGACGCGGGGATCGGGATCGATACCCAGGGTCAGCAGCAGGCCCGCGACGGCGGCTTGCCCCGTCTGATGCGCCGCGACCGCCGCCACGATCAGGTCGGAGCGGTCGCCGGGCGTCACCACCAGGCAGTTGTCGTGCAGGTGGTCCAGGAACGTTGGCACCTGCGCGGCGCCGACGATGGCGTCGACCACGTCGCGGGCCAGCGCCGCGGCCGTGGGCAACTCCGCCGCGCCCACCGGCGTCGCGCCTAGGGCCGTCGCCACCTCCTTGACCGTAGGCGCGGCGATCGCGGGCAGGTGAGGGACGAAGTAGACCGGCACGGGTAGATCGACGGTCGTCGGTTCCGCCGTCAGCCGGTTGGCGATCACCGCGAGGACCGGCAACCCGTCGCACGCGTAATAAGCCGACCGGACGGCCTCGGCGACATCGAGGGATGAGCGATGAAAACCATTGATAATTGGTACCGCGGCCGCGTTGAGTTCGCCGGCCAGGCGAAGGTTGAGCGAGGCCTCACTGGCTAGGCCGGCCTCGCCCGGCCCCGAGATGTCGTGGCCGTAGTCGGTGCCGACCGCGATGACGGCGTCGCACTCCCGCTCGAGCGTGCGATAGGCCTCCAGGATCTCGGAGACCAGATCGTTGAGCCGGTTGGCGGCGATCAGCTCGCTCGCGTGGTGGTAGGTCGGCCCAACCGCCGCCGTGGTCTGGTAGCGGCCGCACAGCAGCTCCACCACCGGATCCGGGGTCTCGCGGACGAGCGGCCGGAAGACGCCGAGCCGGCGGACCCGGCGGCTGAACACCTCGGCCAGCCCCAGGGCGATCGCCGACTTGCCACCGCCCGGCTCGAGACTCGTCACATAAACGCTGCGCGCCATGATCCCACCCTAGGCGAACACCGGAAACGGCGAGGACCGTGGGCCGAGGCGACCTGCCCGAAGCTCAGGAGTAGTAGCCGAACATCGCCAGTACCACCACCACCGCGCCGTACCCGACCGCCACGATCGACGCGCCGGCGCCGATGACGAAAAGCGCGATCCGGCCCGCCCGATAACTGAGCGGAATCCGGCCGGGTCGGCTGGGGGAGCCCCACGGCCGCCGCTTGCGCCGCGCCCGCCCGCGCCGTGTGCCCGGTGCGGAGACCTCGGGCACGCCGATGAGCCAGGCCATCGGGCCGGCGAGCGTGGCGTCGGTCAGGTCGAGCCCGGACGCCAGGTACCGCACCTCGCCGGCGTAGGTGTCCAGCGAGCGCACCCAGTTGCCCCATCCCACCCGGGTCAGCCAAGCCTTGACGTCCGGTGAGGTGCCGGCCAGCTGGTTACCGATGCTGGTGCGGCGCAACACATCCGTCTTGCTGACCACCACAAGTACGCGGCGGAGCCGGGCGTCGTCGCGCGTCTTCACATAGCGCAGAAGCCTGTCGGTGACGGCCCCCGCGTTCTCCTTGACCACCGCCGCCAGATTCGATGGCGCCGCCTGGGTGACGATGCGCCGGTCGGCGTGGGTGAGGCTGCGCTGCACGCCCTCGAGCGCGAGCGGGTCGACCAGTATCACCACGACCTCGGTGTTGTCGAGGTACCGCTGCGACGCGGCCATCTCACCGCTGGCGTAGTACTCCCCGGCCGGATCGAAGAAATAAAGGATCCGGCCGTCACCGCCGGCCGGGCGCAGGTCCACCATGAGCGCGCGCGGCAGTTCCACCGTCGTCTTGAGCAGGCGCTCCCCCCGGCGTAGCTGGGCGAGCGCGTCGGTGGTGGCGCGTTCGTCCCGCGGGTCCTCGAAGTCGCACTCGCCGCCGCCCTGCTCGACCTGCACGCGCAGGGCACCCACGGCAAGCGCCAGGAACGTGCTCTTGCCCGCGTCGGGCCCGCCCACCATCGGTACGTGCTCCACGCGTACCCGGCCCGCTCGCTTCGGCAAGGGTTTTCGGCATTTCGGGTCGGGGCAGTACGCCGCCAGGCGGTACCGGCCGAGCAGGATCAGCGTGGGCAGCCGAGCGCCGCAGGCGCAGGTGTGGCGCAGCGCGCCGTGCAGGCTGGGCACGAGGCGCCAGTGCTGTTCCTTGCAGGTACCGCTGGAGCAGGCATATATCGGCAGTCCGAAGCGGTGATGGCAACCCGGGTGCGGGCAGGCCACCACGATGCGGCGCAGTATGAGCAGGGCACGTTCGATGGTGCCGAGCGTGGCCACGAGCAACAGCCAGGCCAGAGCCCAAACCAGCAGGGCCGCGAGGAGCAGTGCGGCCAAACCGGCCGCGGCCAAGCCGAGCGGCACCACCAGCATTGCGGTGCCCAGCCACGCCCCGACCAGGGTGGGCCAGGAGAACAACGCCGCATACTCTCCGTCCGTCAGCGAGTAGAAGAGGCTGCGATGGGCCCGCACGGTGTCGTTGTAGAGACGGATACCGGTCTGCTGCAACGTCTTCCAGATGTCTCGCCACATCTGGACGATGAGGTACGAGCGGTACGCCGGCTCGGGTGGGCGCCGCGTGACCGCGCCCGCCGAGCCACCGGGCTTCGGTGGCAGCACTGGAGACAGACCGGTGCCGAGTGCGGTCACGGTGAGCACCGTCCACATCCGCGCGATCAGGATGGCAAGGGCATAGACCGAGCCCGCCAGAACGATCACCGCGATGACGATGGGCCACAGGGCTATCTGGAAGCAGACGACGACCAGCCAAGCCGCGGCGGCGAGGACGTAGATCATTGCCCTCTCCCGAGCCACCGTCCCAGGAAGCCCTTGCCCTGCTCGGCGGCGAGGAGTTTCTCGAGTCCGGGGGGCAGAGACTTGTCTCGCTTGGCGAGCTTGGCCGGCAGCAGCACGGCCTCGCCCGGTCGTTTGGCGATTTTGGCGGTGCGGGCGCTGAGCGCGGGGTCGGGTTTGCCCCGCAGGAACAGCCGGACCGCGACCTCCGCCACGGCCAGCTCCCCGGCCAGCCCGCGCACCGAAAGCAGCGCATCGACCAGCTCCGCGCGGACCCGGCTCTTGGCTGGCAACACCGCGAGCGTGTCGGTCCGCACGAGCGGGCCGGCGGTCAGGAAGGCGGACGCGGCCCGCTTAAGTGATTGCCGGTAGACCTTCTTGTTAGCCCCCGATGACCTGTCCAGCGAGAGGCAGCCCCGCGCCAGGTCTCCGTGGGCCAGCTGATCGGAGGCGAGGATCGCGTTGGCATCGGCCGTGACCGGCTCCACCCTCGACCCCAGGATCGACAGGACGCCGTGCGCCAGCGTCAGCGCCTCGTCGCTGGTCGTGTCGCCCTCGGTGAAGGCGCGTGCCGCCAGGTTGACGATCAGGCGGCGCACCGCATCCCCGGCCGCGTGCGCCTCTTCGCCGTCGAGCAGGCGCAGGCATTCGGTGATGCCGGGGGGCGGTGCCCGCCACACCTGCTCAAGGCATAGATCAATTTCATTTCCTTGTATCAGGTGACGGTCGCCGAGGTCGATGAGCATGTGGGTGATGCCCAGCCGGCGTTGCGGAAACCGGCAGCCGTACCTGGTGAGCACCCGCACCCCGACCCGCGGCGCGTCCGTCCAGTCGCGATCGACGGTCAGCTCGCAGAACCGGTCGGTGATTGCCTTGTCGAGCAAGCCCGCATCGGCGTCGGCGAGCCCCGTCACGGCTCCGTCGAGCACCAGCGCCAGCTGAGCATCGCCGTCCAGCGCGGCGAGCGTCGCGTCGAAGTTGCCCCGCTCGGAACGGGCCGCCCGCCCCGCACCCACCCGCAGCGCATCGCTGTCGACCGGAATGCCCAGCCGCCGCGCCTCTTTCAGCATGTCGGTCAGCTCATTCGGCTCGTTTGCCTTGCGCAGCGCGGCGGCCAGCACCGTGCCGGCCTTGGCACGCGCCGCTTCGGGCAGCCGCTGGATCGCCCTCATCTGGCCCCGGGCGGCCGGCTGGGGGAGAGCCAGGGAGACGCAGATCGACGCCATTCGCTCCGCCAGCTGCGAGTGTCCTAGTTGGACAGCGGCTTGGTACACCGCGCGCGCCAGCGGCAAGCCGAGACTCTCATCGGCACGCTGGGCGAAGCCGTCCCAGATCGAGGCCGGCAAGCGCTCGGCGGCACGCCCGAGCAATTCGGCCGCGGCCAGCGCCTCCGGCTCGGCGACCCGGGCGCCGGTGGAGGCGGCCGCGACGACGACCGCCGCCTCCCGCTCGCCGGGCTCCACCCGGTCCACCAGATCGTGCAGCGTGTCAAGAGAGCGGAAGTCGGTGCGGCGCCAGGCGTTGGCCGCCGCCATGGCGTAACGGCTCAGGGGCGCGCCCGCCGAATCACCGGCGTCGAGGTGGAAATGTTGCGTCAGGCCGTCCGCGCCCGCCCACGAGTCCGGGGTGGTGCCGACGAGCTGCCGCGTGGCCCGGTCGGGGTCGGCGGTGTAGGTGAGGAAGGACAGCTCCCACACCCGCGACCTTGGCAGCGAGTAGCTGATCGCCGCGATCCAGCGCGCGATGTCCGGCACCCGTTCGGAGATGAGAATCAACCGTCCGGCCACACCGTCCAAAGCCGACAGTGTGGCGTCGATGAGCCGGCCCAGCAGCGCGTGGTCGGGCAGCCATGCCTTCACCGCCTCGCGGTCGACGTTTAGGCCCGGCGGCAGCTCGGCCAGGTTCGGCAGCGACCGCTCGCCCGGGGAGGTGGCCCACAGGCTCGACCCCCACAGCTGGATCGGGCACACCTCGCCCAGCTCCGCCGCGCTCGCCACCACCGCGTGGCCCAGGAAGTTGCCGAACCGGCCCGAGTAGTCCTCGCCGAGGTACCGGCACTGCACCAGCACCAGGCCGATCTCCTCACGCTCGAAGCCCAGCGCGATCGGGAAGTCCCGCAGCTGATCGGCGGTGGGCCGGGAAGGCGCCGAATGGGGCGGGCGGTAGGAGAGGTGGCGCAGCATCGCGTTCTGCAGCTGCGGGGTGGCGCCCGGGCTGGCCGCGACGAACTGGAAGCCGGGGCGGCCGGAAAGTCCCGCCGGCGCCGACGTGTAGTGCATCTGGTGTGCCATCGTCAACCCTTACTCGGCGAGCCCCGGCTCGCGCGGATCATGCCGAATCGGTGCAGCAGCCACAGCAACGGGTCCTCGACCCGTACCGGGCTGATGCCGAAGCGCCCGAGATCGCCCCCGCTGGGTATGTGGCCCAGTGCCGAGAGGCCGAAGAGGTTGTGCGCGCGGTACGCGTCGCCCAGCAGCCGGTCGAGCGCCCCCGCGTTCCACCGCGTCAGCAGCGCCCGCACCTGCTCGTCGACGAGGCCGCGGTCGGTCAGGTCGAGGTGGCCGGCGTATTCGCGCGCCCGGTGCATCGGTGAGTGCTCGGCCACGATTGCGCGCAGAGCGTCCACTTTGGTCACCGCGAGGGCGACCGCCTGCCGCAAGCGCTTTGGCGCCGGGATGTTCTCCGCGGCGCGCAACAGGTTGGTGATCCGGCCGATCACCTCGCGCGGGTCGTCCGGAAGCGGGCCCGTCCGGTTGGCCCGCGCCGCGGGCGCCACGTCGGCGGCGGCGCCGGAAAGCGCGAGCGGGTCCACCAGGAACACGATCGCGTCGGAGGCGCCGAGGTAGCGCAGGTGCTTGTCCACGCTGTCCGAGCTGCTCAGGTCCTCGCCCGCGGTGTCGAAGAACACCAGCGTCAGCGCTTTCCGGCCCCACCGTCGCTTCTGGACGGTGAGCAAGTAGACCAGCGGATCGTGGGGCTCCGTCCCGGCAGACTGGGTCACCGGGATCACCTGGTGGTCGTTGTACAGGTACTGTTCGAAGTCGCGTTGGTAGCGCCGGCCCGTGCGGTCGTCGCAGGCCTTCAGCGAGAACCGAAACTCCTCGCCCACCCGGTTCATGAGCTCGTGGATGAGCACGCAGATGTAGGTGCTCTTGCCGGACTCCTTGGCGCCCACCAGTGCGACAAGGCGGCTGGGCACGTCGCAGTAGTCGGCGGCGAGTTCGTGCTGGCAGTTCGGGCACGCGCGGATCAACGACGTCTTTCCGCAGTCCTTATGCACCGCACGGGATTTGCGGCCGTCGGCGGGGAACATCGGCGGTGGGTTGCAGCCGGGTGCGCGTCCCGGCCCGGTGCCGGGACACCGGAACAGCAACGACTTGCGCTCCACCGAGGCGAAACAGTAGGGGCAGATCAGCTTCGCCATCGCGCATCCCGATGATAAAGCCGCTCCCGTCGCGGATCGTCCAGCTCGACCTCCGCTCCCTCCGCGAAGCAGCGCAGCCAGAACGGCCGCGTTATGCCCTTCAAAGGCGCTTGCAGCTGCACCGGTACGGCCGGAGAAGCCACGAAGTCCAGAAGCTCCGCAAGCACCTCGCCGTCCCCGACCCGCAGCGGCATGTTGATCCCCTTGGCGAGCAGCAGCACCAGGCGGGAGATCCGTACCGGTTGCGTCACGGTGACCACTGCGACGGCCCGCCTGTTCCACCTCGTCCCGGCGAGCTTGATCGTGTACGACGCGTGGACGGGCACCTGCACGAGCAGGGTGCGGCCGCCGCCGACGCTGCGCCTAAGCCCGGTCTGGATCACCGGCGCCACTGAGATCTCCACGGCGGTTCCGCGCGGCGGGGTGACGACGGCGCCACCCTCGGCCTCGTAACGCGCCGCCGATATCGACTCCTGGTGTCGCCGCTGCCCAGGGATGCGCCAGCTAACCTCGATCTCGCTCACCTCCGGCGGCCACTCCCAGGTGAGCACCACACGGCCGCCGAAACGCCGGTAGCGCATGGCGGTCGGTGCCGCCACCGCGACCCACTCGTGATGCGCGCCGAGCACGGCGGCGTTGCCGTTGACCGTGACAGCGAGCAGAACCACCGATCCTGGCGTGGGGCGGCAGCGGATCCCGTTCGCCACCTGCTGCGAGGGCATCACCTTGCGTCCCGGCAGCGCCGAGACCGGCATCCGGGTGCCGGCGGGGTCATCGGGCGGCTCCGGCAGCTCGCGCAGTTGCACCGTGCCGGCCTCAGGCGGCTCGAAGCGGACCAACAGCCAGCCGGGCTCGGCCGGGTCCGCCTCCACCGCCAGCTCCCGCACGGGTTGCGGCGGCCGTGCCGGGGTCGCCGTGATCCGGACCCCCGCCGAATGGCGCACCTGCCCATCCGGTCCGATGTAGACAGTCACGAGGAGGTAGTGATAGGTGGTGCCGCTGGCGACATCGCGGTCGTCGAAGGCGGTGGCTCCTTCCGCCACCGCCACCGGGTCGCCGTCCGTGGCGTCACGCGGTGGGCGCGTGGAGCGGCGCACCAGCACGCCGCTTGCCTCCGGCCGCCGCCGCCAGGACGCCGACACCAGCCCGTCTGAGGTGGCGGCCTCGAGATCGCTGAGGTCGGGGAGGTACCACACCGGGCCCGCGGCGGCGACCGGCTGGCCCGCGGCGGCTCCTCGATAGGCGATCACCGAGTAGTGGAGCGGCACGTTGACCGGCGGGTTCCTGTCGGCGTGGACCGTGGCGGGGGACTCCGCGACCACCTCGCCTGGCTGGGCCGGACTCCTGGCGCGCAGCAGGCGGTAGGCGATCGGTCCGGTCGTGGAGGCGGAGGCCCCCCAACCGACGGAGACCTGGTTCTCGCCCACTGCGGCGGCGGGACGGCCGGGCGGTTTGGGAGGCAGCCCGCGCCGTATGTTGTCCACATCGGGCAGGTCGGAGGCGAGCGCGACCGACTCGTCCAGCAGCGCCCAGGCCGCATCGGCGTCTGCGGTGCGTGCGGCCCGCTCTCTGAGCTGCGCCGCCCGCTGCGCGTCGTGGACCGCCTTGGCCGCCAACGGGGCGGCGTCCGGCGGTATCTCCGTGTCGGCCAGACCCTGCACAAGGCGGGCCGCGGACATCATCGCGCCGGAGCCGACCAGCTCACTCAACTGCCGCGCCAGCGGGCTGCCCCGGCGGGCCACCTCGCAGCGAACCGCGAACACCAGGCGCTTGGCGTCCGGCAGCGGCAACCCTAGCCCCTGCGCCTCCCGCAACCAGTCGGCGACTCCGAAGTGCTGATCCCGCCGCGCTCGCACCGCCTCGGCGCACTGGTAGAGCAGCATCTGGTTCACCTGCTCGGCGCTGAGCCGGCGCAGCACCGCGAGCGCCCCCTCGGCCGCCTTGCGGTTGCCGGCCCGGGCCGCCCACTCCCGGCCGATGGCGTCAAGGCGCGACATGTCCTGCTGCTTTATGTGCCCGCCAAAGACCGTGACGCTGCTCTGACGGCTGCCGAACAGGAAGTCCGCGACGTGCCGGCAGCCCAGCGTCGCCAGGTCCGACGCCAGTTGCGGTGCTGGTGACGGCGACTCGGCCGGAAGGGTGTCGGGGCTGCGCACCTCGATGCCTCGGCTCTGCGCCTGCCTGAGCACCAGAGCCTTGTCATACCCGCGCGCCGCGAGCTGGTCCACCATCACTGAGCTGATCATGCCGGTCGCCTCCGAGTACCCCGCCAGCTCCTGCGCCACCTCAACCGAGCGGGCATCCTCCTTGCGCCGCAACTCATCGATCTTCTGCCGGAGCGCGTGCGAAGGGCCGGCGAGGACGGCGGCGAGCTCGTGATGGTCGGTCTCCAGGCGCTGGATGACGTCGCGGTAGGCCAGTTTTCCCCTTTGCTGGCGCCAGTGCGCGGTGACCTCGGCCACGGCGCGCTTCACCCGCTCGGAGTCCAAAGCGGACGGCAGCTGGTACCGCAGCATCAAGTCGTCGGTGGGGCGGTTGCCGGCGGCTCTGGCGGGATCGAGCACCTCGCGCCGGTAACGCTCGGCATCGAATGCCATTGTTCTCAGCTGGTCTGCACGGTGAGGTCGAGGCGCTTACCGGTCTCCCGCTCCAGCGCCGCGACCTTGAGCAGGCCGCTGCCGTCGAGATGGAAGGTGACCTCGATGGGCCAGCCGCGCGGCTTGCGGGGCGGGATGGCGATGTTGCCGTGGATGATCTCCCGGTTGTTCGCAGGCTCCGGCGATTCCTGCGCGCCGGACTGCTCCATCACTCGCACCTTCACCGCCACCTGGTTGTCCTCGAGGGTGTAGTACTCCTCGGTCCGTTCGGCCGGCAGTTGGTCGTTGGCGTGCACCAGGTGGTCCACGAAATCTCTTTGCTGCGCCTCGTCGTAGATGACGACGCCGAAGGAGCGGGAGGCGACCGTGCGGATGATCCGCTTTCGCATCGCCTGCTGCTGAGCCTCGCTCAGCCCCGCCTGCTTGGCGAGCTGGTCGGCCTGCTGCGCCTGCTGGCCGCCCTGGGCAACCATCCGGCGGTAGGTCTCCTCGAAGGCGTAGATCGCGGCGCCCTTGGCCACCGCGAGATCGGGGTCGAACAGCTGCGGCTCGAAGCCGAACTCCTCGGTCAGGCGCTGCTTGACCGCGGGCATCTTGGTGGAGCCGCCGACCAGCAGGACGTCGTCGAAGCTGTTGACCCCCTTGCTCTTCGCGGTCTCCACCGTGCGCCGGGTGATCTCGAGTGCCCGGGTGAGCAGGGTGTGCGTCAGCTCCTCGAACTTCTCCCGGGTCAGCTCGACCGTGGCGGTGCGGCCCTCGTGGATGATGCGCACGTTCTGCTTCGTGGTGGTGGAGAGCTTGCGCTTGGCGTTCTCCGCCTCCAGCCGCACCTCCTCCACGATCTGCTCGTCGCCGGCCGGATCGCTGACGTCAGGGTGCTGCCGGCGGAACTCGTCGAGCAGGTAGAGGCTGAGCTCGTCGTCCCAGTCGGCCCCGCCGAGGTCGTGGTCGCCATCGGTGCAGACGGTCAGGATGTTGCCGTCGTGCATCGAGATGACGGTGGTGTCGAAGGTACCTCCGCCGAGGTCGAAGACGAGCAGCGAGCGGTCGGCGCTGGAGGTGAGCGAGCCGTAGCTGATCGCCGCGGCGATGGGCTCGCTGACGATGTCGATGACATTGAGTCCGGCCAGCTCGCCCGCCTTCTTCGTGGCCTCGCGCTCGTTGATGCCGAAGTACGCCGGCACCGTGATGACCACATCATTGACGGCCTCGCCCGTGTTGATCGCGGTGTCAGCGGCGAGCTTGCGCAGGATCTCGGCGGAGATCTCCTCGGGCGTGTAGTTGCGCCCCCAGTACTCGTAGGTCACCGGGTGCCCCATGTCCCGCTTGATCCTTGTCTTGACCCGCTTGGCATCGAACTTCAGCGCGTCCTTGGCGACCACACCCACGACCGTGTTCTGGGGGGACTCGAAGTACACGACCGAGGGCGTGGTGTCGCTGTCGTCGATGTTGCGAACCACCGTCGGCCTGTTGGCGTCGCCCATGTAGGCGACGCACGAGTACGTCGTCCCCAGATCGATCCCGAAGACTGTCATCGGTGCCCCTCCCCTTCCGGCGCCTCATAACGGGCCACCACAACGTCGGCACGCCGGATCACCCGCTGGTCGGTGGCGAAACCGGCCGTGCGTGATTGGGCGATCGTGTTGTCCTGCAACGCTTCCTCCGCACGTGCCGAGGCCACCGGGCGGTGGCGGGCCGGATCGTAGCGCTCGCCCACGACCGCCTCGAACCGCTCCACGCCCACCCCGGTGAGGATGTCGACGCACTCGTCGGCGACCGCGTCAAGCAGCTGGGCCGCATTGTCCGAAGTGGACGAAACCTGGCGGGCGGCCTTGCGTGCCATGTCATGCACCCGGAACAGTCCGTTGCGCACCGGCGCCAGCAACGCCTCCAGCTCGCCGCGGCGCAGCCGCTGGTTCTCCTCGTGCAACCGGTCGATGACCGACTCGCGGAAGGCGGCGCGCTCATGCTCGCGGCGCACCTCCGCCACGAGATCGTCCAGGATGGACCTCATCTCAGGCGCGGCGGGGTCGATGACGACTTCTGGCCGCGCCGCGTCAAGCGGGCCGTCGGCCTCGGGCATCAGGCTCAATCCGTCCCCCTCGAATGCCATTGACGCCAGAAAGCGTAGCGGCCGATCGCAACATGAAGAATGTTTAATTTGGCGGTTGCGACCCCGTGCGGGGTCGCAACCTGCTGCCGCTCTACCTCATCAGTAGATCGACGATCTTGTTGACAAGATCGACGGCAGCGGTGAGCACAAGCGCGACCGCGCCGACCGCCAGGACACCGTCCTGGAGGATCTGCCGGATCAAGCCGGTGGCCTTGGCCGCCTGCTCGAGCCGGTCGAGGCGTTGCCGCTTTCTACCGCGACGTCTCTTTGTCATCTGATATCGATCCTTTCGATCGAGTCCCAGGGACATCAAGAGGCGCGGTAGTGAATCGCACCTCCAGTGTCCATGGGACAGCTGAAGAGCGACCTATTGCGCTCCTTTCCATACATAGTGGCGAATGTTGTCAAGCCTGCATAGACTCTGTCGTGCCGACCCGTATGCCAAACGATGAGTAGTGACATCGGCGGGCCGGACGAAGCCGGCAGCCGGGGCGCCCCTGTTTCGATCCTTTCGGGGGAGCCCCGGCGCTGGCGGGCCGCGGGTGGCGGGGGTTGAATGCAGCGAATACCCTCTATGCCATGGGGAGCCGCGCGCCGGGGTGGTATCCGCTGCCATCCGGGACTCAGGAGCGCTACTGGGACGGTTCGCGGTGGACGGACCAGACCCGCAAGGTGGCACGGCCGAGCACCGTCGTGCTCGAGGAGGCGGCGACGCTGCCACCGCTGCCACCTCAGCTGCCACCTCAGCCGGTCATCCCGCCGAAACCGGCGCCGCCCAAGGTGAAACGCCTCCTGCGCTTCCCCAGGTGGGGCACCCTCTCCGCGGTTCTTCCGCTTCTTTTGCTGGTACCCATCTCCGCGGCCTGCGCCGGTCTGCTCATCGGCATCGTGGCGATGTTGACTCCTGTGCCGTTTGACATTCTCGCGTGGGTGTGGCTGGGGACCAGCGTGCTGCTCCTGTTCCCGTGGCCCCGCCTGGCGATAGCGCAGTGGTACTTCGGCGCCAGATCTTTGACATTGCACGAGCAGTTGCTGGTGGACATGGCGTGGCAGGCGGTGGAGGCCAAGAGCGCCAACCGGTCCGAGCGCTACCGGGTGCGCATCTGCGACACCGCGGAGCTGTGCGGTCCGACGATCGGCGGGCGCACCATCGTCTTCACCCAACTGGCGTTCCGCACGGCCAGCCCCGACCAGCTCTCGGCGTTGCTGGCGCACGGCATCGGGCACCATCTGGGGATGCATGCCGCCGCACCGGCGCTGATGATGTGGCTGACGTTGCCGATTATGGCGCTGGGCAGGCTGAGCCGAGTCTCGGCGCGAGTGATCGGGGCGCTGTTGAGAATCATTGCGGAATTACGCGTCGGTGGGGGGCCAAGGCGTTTCAGCCTGCTGCCGGTGCTGCTGGCCGCCTTGCGAATAGCGTTCTACTGGACGCTGCTGGCGTTCGTGGCGGTGATGTGGGCGCTGGCGCACGCGGTCCGCGCCGGCGCCGACGGCGTGGTGATTCTGGCCGGTGCCCTGGCGACACCGATCTGCCGCAGCCACGAGTATGAGGCGGACAGGCTCGCCGCCCAGATGGGCTTCGCGGCGTCGCTGCGGGACTTCCTCGGCGCGGCGCCGTCGGTGTTTCAGGGGTCGGCGCGGCCAGGACAGACCCGGTGGGCGAGGCTTTGGGGCACGCCGCCCCTGCCAAGCCTTAGGCTGCAACGACTCACGGCCGTGCCTTAGCCGTGGGCCTGTTCCGGCGGCGGCGGGTCGATCCGGATTCGTCCACAGTGGACGATCCTTGGGTCCTGCTGCGGCTCAACGGGTACCGAGGAATAGCGGAGATGCTCGACAACGATGTGGCCGCCGGAATGCTCAGCGATGTCGACGTCGCCCGGCTGGAGTGGCTGATCCGCTCGGCGGCGGTTGACCCGCAACGGCTTTCGGAGCTGACCAACGGGATCGCCGCGGGGGCGGGCTCGCTCTGGCACGAATCCGGCCAGCGTGACTACCCGCTGGCCGAACGCTCGGCCCGCCATGATGTGCGGCACGGCCTGGTGCGGCTGGGCCGGGTGGCACGCCACCCCGGCAACCCGCTGATGGCGCAGGAAGGCGAGAACGTTCTGTCCCTGCCGCACCTGGCCACGTCGGTGCTGGTGATCGGCCCGCCCGGGTCGGGCAAGACGCGGGGCATCGCGTGCCCGATCACGGAGGCGCTGTGCCTCGCGGCACTGACCGGGCGGGCATCGGTCGTGGTCCTTGACGTGAAGGGCGACGACTTCCGGCCGCGAGGCGAGGGCGACCGGTTCGACATGACCGTGGACCTGTCCAATCCCGGCGGTGGTATGGGGTTCGACCTGTACGGGTCGGCGGCGCATCCGGGCGAGGCGACCGATCGGCTGGCCTCCGCCTTGCTGCCCAACGTCTCCGCCGACAAGCAGTTCTTCCGGGACTCCGCGCAGAACGCCCTGCACGAGGTGCTGGCGCCGTTCCACGCCGCCTTCGACCGGTACCCCACCGTGGCGGAGCTGCTGACGCTGCTACAGCCGGGTGGCCGCCGGTCGCCGCTGCGCCAGTCGCTGCGCGACCGGCTGCACAACCGCGGGCGGCTGGAGGAGTATGAGCGGCTGCTGGAACGGCGGGAGCGCTCGCAACCCGGCCGGATAGACCCCGCCGCCTCGCTCTACGAGCGCGTGGCCCTGCTGGACCGGGCCCACCTCCACCTGCTCCTTGACACCAAAGGCCCGCGCCTGGACCTCGGCGCCATCGATCGTCCAATCCGGATTCGTGTGGCGCTCAACGAGGGCAGCTATCCGGAGGCCTCGAGGATCCTTGCCCGCCTTGTGGTATCGCAATTCGTCCAGACGGTCCAGCGGCGCCCCGAGGGGAGCGGCATCCTGAGCGTGCTCGTGGTCGACGAGGCCGGACGCTATCTCGACGATTACGTCGCCAGTGGGCTGCAACGGCTCCGGTCGCGCAACGCCGGGCTGGTGCTGCTCACCCAGTCGATCGCCGACCTGCCGATCGAGCTGCGCTCCACGATCCTCGGCTCGGTGGGCGGAAAGGTGGTGTTCGGCGGCGTGGGGCCGGAGGACGCGCAGTGGTTCGCGGACTACTTCGGCAAGCATGAGCGCGCGGAGATCTCCCTTTCGGCCGGGACCGGCGCATCCGACAGTCATACCGCCGGTGCCTTCGCTGGCATGGGCTACCTGCCCGCCCGCCAGGGGCGGGGTGCGCAGCAGCACCAGAGCATGACCACGCGGCAGGTCGAGAAGTACCGCTGGACTCCCTCGGAGATCGGCGGCCTGCCCACCGGCCACGCCTTGGTGAGCTTGGCGCTGCCCGACGGGACGAGGACCGGTGCACAGCTGACGAGCCTGAGGGAGCCTTGATGTACCAGCGCCCCATCACGATCGATACGCCGGGTTGCGTGCTCTTCCTGCTGGACCAGTCCAGCTCGATGGCTGACCGCTCGCGGGGAGGGGTCTCCAAGGCGCTGGGCGTGGCCGACATGCTGAACCGGCTGCTTTCCGGGCTGGTGGGCCGGTGTGCGCAGGACGGCTCGGTGGCGGATCTCCTCCACGTGGGGGTGCTCGGATACAGCACAAGAGTCCAGAGCAGGCTCAGAGGCGTTGTCGCTCCGATCAGCAAGCTGCAGCGGGCGCGGCTGGGGGTCCTCCTGCCGGGGCCGAGCGACGGGTATGGCCGCCTGGTGAAGAAGAGGCCGTGGCCCTTGATGATCTGGTTCGATCCGGCGTCGGGCGGGAGCACGTCTATGTGTGCGGCGCTGCGCGAGGCAGCGGACGCCTGCCTGAGGTTCGTCAGGACCCACCCGGACTCCCTGCCGCCCATCGTGATCAACCTGACCGACGGCGAGGCGACCGATGGCGACCCGGTGCGCGCGGCCCACCGGCTGACCTCGATCGCCACCCCGGACGGGCCGCCGTTGCTGTTCAACTTCCACCTCAGTGTCGCCGGGGGGCAGCCGCTGGAGTATCCCGCGGTTCTGAGCGGCGTGCGGGATCCCCACGCGTACAAGCTCTTTGACATGTCCAGCGTGCTACCCGACCAGATGCGAGCCGCGGCCGCCAGGATGGGTATCGTCCTGGCCGAGGGTGCGAGGGGATTCGCCTACAACGCCCGGATGGATTCGCTCGCCCGGTTCCTGGACATCGGGCTGCCCGGGGCGATGCTGCCGGCGCGCCGCCTGCACTAGGGGGCGAGGCCACATTCGTAGGCGAGGATCACGGCGTGGACGCGGTCGCGCAGATCGAGCTTGGCCAGGATCCGGCCGACGTGCGTCTTGACCGTCCCCTCCGACAGGTGCAGCCCCGCGGCGATCTCGGGGTTGGACAGCCCGCGGGCGATCAGCGTCAGCACCTCGCGCTCGCGCGCGGTGAGCGCCGCCAGGCGATCGTTGGCCTGGCCGGCGGGCGCCGCCGCCGAGGTGAGGAAGTGGGTGATGAGG
>Ga0075418_10000862_pt1 | contig 33054 bp, 40 predicted proteins | sample SoiMetdeltSBSDD2_FD_81776 | JGI IMG/M metagenome (GOLD analysis project Ga0075418, IMG submission 81776) | Bulk soil microbial communities from a Populus tree surrounding site in Tennessee, USA - Soil MetaG P. deltoides SBSDD2 | ecosystem: Environmental > Terrestrial > Soil > Tree plantation... | reverse complement strand
TGCAGATGCTTCAGGGTGAGGACGTCACGCATGGCACGTTGCTGCGAGGCCAATTCCCCGTGGCGCGAACCTTTATGGTTCGCGCTCGCTGCAAACCGACGATGGCCTATCGCGATAGCTGCCACGACGAAGAGACCAATGACTCCAAAGATCGTCACCATTACGTCGTGCGGGATCACGTCGTAGAAGGCTGCGGGTTTATTGGTTGCGCGAGCCATAAAGGCTCGTGCCACGGGTGCAAGCGTCAACGCTCCTGCCGCTAACGCGGCACAAGTGGCGCTCCATGGTCTGCGGAAAGCGATCGACGCAAACGACGGCCAGGCCAACGATTCGTACGATTCAACGCGCACCCTGGACAACGTACGTGGCACGTCGATATTGAACTCGTGCGGCGGCGCATATTGACAGGCGTACAGGCATTCACCGCAGTTGTGGCAGAGATTTGCGAGGTAGGTCAGGTCGGCGGGCTGGAACGTCACCCGCTCCTCCATCGCCTGAAAGACGGGGCAGTACGCTTCGCAGTAACGGCACGCGTTGCACACAACCATCTCGTGCTCCGCCTTCCGCATCGCGTCGGTGAGCACGTCAGCCATGCCGGGCGTGCCGTGCCGCCGTATCGCGGCTTTCGCGTCCGGCGATCTCGCCGAACACGGTGCCGATCGTCATCCCCACGCCGGCGACATAACCCCGGCCGAGGATGTTGCCGGCCATGATTTCGCCGGCCGCAAAGATGTTTTCCGCGAGGCCACCATTTAGTACCACGCGCGCGCGCTCGTCGACCTTGACGCCCAGATAGGTAAACGTAATACCAGGTCGCAGCGGATACGCATGAAACGGGGGTGTGTCGAGCCGCTGCGCCCAGTGTGTCTTGTTCGGGATGAGGCCTTCCGTTCGGCAGTCGTCAAGCGTCTGGTGGTCGAATGTGCCCGGACGCACGGCGGCGTTGAACCTCTCGATCGTGGCTGCGAGTGTTCCCGCCGGCACACCGAGCGTCGAGGCGAGTTCGCGGATCGAGTCGGCGACGATTGGCGGAAACACCGACGGCATGAATCGTCCGATCGCTTTCGAGTCCACAATCGAATACGCAATCTGATCCGGCTGCTGCGCGACAAGACGTCCCCAGATGGCGTACCGCTTCGGCCAGTAGTCTTCGCCTTCGTCGTAAAACCGATCTCCATGCTTGTTCACGACAATGCCAAGCGGCACGGAATCGAGACGCGTCACGATGCCGCCGTCGAACTTCGGGGCTCGCGCATCGATGGCGACGGCGTGGCATTGCGACGGATCGCCGACGGGCTCCGCCCCCGCATCCAGCATCAGGCGCAGCACCGTGCCTGTGTTGTACGGCGTTCCGCGAACGATGAAGTTGTTCGCCGCGTCTCCCCAGATCTCCGCGAGCCATTCGAGATTCGACTCGAATCCGCCCGCGGCAAGGACGACGGTCCGTGCCGTAATCGCCTCGGTGCCATGAGGCGTCTTCACTTCGGCGGATTCAAAGCGGCCGTCGCGGATGCACAACCCGACGACGTCCGCCTCGTACACGATACGAACATCGCTGCGTTCCGCCGCTGCATAAGCGCTGTTCATCAGCGCCTTGCCCCCGCCGAGAAAGAATGCGTTGGTTCGCGCGAGATGCAGCGTGCCGCGAATCGACGGCTGGAAGCGGACACCGAAGCGGTTCATACGTCGTGGCAGGTCGGCCGAGGCGCGGATCATCATGCGCGCGAGCGTCTGGTCCGTGGCACCACCGGTGACACGCAGCAGGTCCGCCATGAATTCGTCTTCCGGGTAGGCGTCGGTCAGAACGTCCGTGGGCGTCGTGTGCATGCACCGGAGATTTCGCGTGTGACGGCTGTTGCCGCCGCGAAATGCTCGCGGTGCGCGTTCGAGGACGATGACCCGCGCGCCGCGCTCTGCGGCCGCGAGTGCCGCGGACAGAGCGGCGTTGCCTCCGCCGAGTACTGCGACGTCGTATTTAGCGTTCAACCCGCAGAGCGTTTTGAACGCCAATGATGCCGGGAATGTGACGAACGATGTTCTCGGCCTGCCGCCGTTCGACTTCGTTGTTGACGACGCCGGTGAGCAGGACGCTCGAATTGCGCACGATGATGTGCACCGGGGGGACCGCCTGGGAGGCGTAATTCGAGAACGCCGGATCGCGGTAGAGCGTGTTGGCGATGATCGCGCGGAGCCGATCGTCGGACAGCGAGGCGGGAAGCACCTCGAGACGGTTGACGAATTCCCGCACGCCGTCCACGTGCGACGCACGCCGGGCGAGGTCGTCGGACTTGATCGGCTGCGTCACGAAGCCGGTGAGCGTCACGACGCCGTTGTCGACGCCAATCTGCACTTCGTCGAAAACGGTGAAGTACGTCGATCGACGCATTTGATCGGCCACGCGTTCCGCCAGCTTCTGGTCGCTTTCGGGTTTGGCAATGGTCAGGTCGCTGACAATCTCCTTGACGCCGTCGACCTTCAGAACTTCGGCGATGAGATCCTGCTTTGCTCCAGCGCTGGCGACCGGGCCCGTCAGCGCGACTGTCCCGTCGCGCACGATGGACACTTTGATGCCGCTGACCCGTCGATCGGTCAGTCGCTGCTCGACGCGTGTCTTGAGTTGCGGGTCTGCAGCCGAGGCGGTCGATTGCGCGGCGTCCACTGGTAACGCGAGGAGCAGCGTGAACGCCAGAATGACGAACATCTCAGTGCGTGAGCGCGTAGAGGACCATATTGATGGTGACCTGGTAGCCCTGGGGCGAGAACGCGGCAAAGAACTCCGGGTCCTCCGATTCGCGCTCCATCGAATCGCCGATGTCGCTGTTGTGGGTCATCACCACCATCAGCCGTCCATGACTGTCGGCGATCCCACGGAAGTCCACCTGTGGACTGTCGCTTCCACGCTCGGATGTGCCGCCGCCGCTCGCCCGCCAGAAGTTGATGCCGGGAACCTGCGGGACATGCGACACGTCGAACAGCGTCGATCGAATCGGGTGGTCCGCGGGGATGTCGAAGATCGGGAACTCGGGCAATACCTGACGCATCGCGTCGGACCACTGCTCCCACGCGCGCGTGCCCCAGAAATCGTCAACCCAGAGGAACCCGCCCTTGAGGAGGTAGTCACGAAGCCGCTTGATTTCGATGGGCGCGAGCCCGATCGTTCCCACGTCCGACCCCACGAGGAACGGGCATTCGAACAACGCATCGTCGGTCAGATGGACGGTCCAGTATTTTGCGTCGCCGTGCGTGTCCTTGCTGATGCGGGTTTTCGTGAGCTCCGACGAGCGGAGCATGAGGTTCAGGCCCGCATACGGGTAATCTGTCGACCAGCCGAAACCGTTGGCTTCCCGACGGTTGCTGGTATACATCAACTTGCATATCGTGAACGCGCCGTCGCTGAAGTGCGGCGGTGGCATGTGGAGGGGCATGCCAGGACCCTCCATGACGCGGAAGCGCTGGGCCCAGGCAGCCGACGCCGCGGCGATGACGAGCAGGATGACAACAGCAACCCGGGGGCGGAACATGTCTCCTGTGAGTGTACGATCAACCGGTTTTGATGGGGAGGCCACAGATGATCCGTGAGCTGACATACGGACTGGCGGCATTGCTGATTGTGTTCCACATGTCGCCGGGCGCCGCCGCCCAGGCCGCCAAACCCTCAGCGAAGGCCGCGGCCGCCGATAACAAGGAAATCCGGCTGAACGGGTGCATCTCCCGCGACACCATCAGGCCGGGGCAGTTCAATTTCCTCGATAACGACAGCGGGGACAGATACCGGCTGACAGGCAAAAGCGGACTGCGGAAGTTCGTCGGCCGCAGGGTCGAGATTGTCGGCGGCGCTCCCGGCAAAGGCGTCACGTTCCGGACCGGTCTATGGCCCTCACCGAACGTCGCGGCCCAGGCCGGCGCGCTCGATCCGGCCAAGGCGGCCGTGGCGAATCTTCCGGGAGGGGCTGCGGATGCCGTCCCTGCCAGCCCCCTCCCCGAATTCAAGGTGATCAGGTTGCGCGGCGTGGAAGGAGCCTGTCAGTAGCAACGGTTTCCGTCTCGCGTTCAAAGGTGAGGTAGAGCGGAAACGCGCCAAGCATGAAGAGCAGACCGAACGAGATCGTTCCCGTGCGATTGATCGCGGTAAACTTCGCGTGCTCACCCGGGCGCAGCACGACTTGATGCGTTTTCCAGAACAGCGTGTTGTGAGCGCGAAGCCGGTGTGAGCCGGGCTTGATCTCCGCGGTGTAGGTGTCTCCGTACTCGAGCATCGCGACCTGCTCACCGTCGATTGACACGAAGATTTCGCGATACCCGGCGTCCTGCGGCGACTGCCTGCAAATCGTAATGCGCGCCGGCTCGGTCGGCCGCCGCTCGATGTTGAGAATGTCCGCGCCGATGTCGATCGCAGGCGGTTCCGCGACGGCGTCGCCGCGGAGTTCCAACCGCGGCCGGAGGACCTCAGGCCACGCCAGCGTGCCGTCCGGGAAACATTTCATGTCGCAAGGATTATTGCGCGCGCGCTGTGCCTGTTCAAGAATAGCCCCGGATGAGATTCCTTGCTCGTCTCGTGCTCAACGGCCTCGCGATCATCATCGCGGCGTGGCTCCTCCCCGGAATCCACATCACCAGCCCGCTATCGGCGCTTCTGGCGGGTGTGATCCTCGGATTCGTCAACGCAATCGTGCGGCCCGTCCTGTTTTTCCTGACCCTGCCATTGACGCTCCTCACACTCGGCCTTTTCATCTTCGTCCTCAACGCGATTTGTTTCGCGCTGACGGCGTGGCTGGTCCCGGGTTTCAGCATCGATGGGTTTTTCTCGGCGCTGTTTGGGGCGTTGCTCGTCAGCGTGGTGAGCTGGATTCTGAACGGGCTTGTTGTCGGCCGGCGCGAAAGAGATTAGCGTTATTCGACGTAGAGGCCGACCCTAAGGTCGGCCCCTACGCGGAGGATCAACATGAACAAGCTGGTCGTCGTCCTCGCCGCCGCAATCGTCATGACGAGCGTGGTTGCTGCGCAACGTGGCCGCGACGCCGGACAACCTGCAGCGCAATCCGAACGGCAAGGCGGCGCCGGCGATACCCAGCCGCTCGGCCGTGGCGCGTACCAGCCGACGACCTGGTGGGGCGACGAGATGTTCGCGAAGTGGCCGTACCCCGCCGGCGATGCCGTTTACGCGGATCTCGACGGCATGAAGATCAAGGGCTACATCAACGAAATCACGGCGATCTCGCGCAAGAGCCGCGACGAGGGCAATCAGTACTGGGGACGCATCACGGGGTCGTCCTACGATGCGATGACGACCGACTGGGTGGCGGCACAGTTCAAGCGCATCGGCCTCGAAACGCGCATTCAGGAATTCACCGATCTTCCGCCGCAGTGGTGGCCGACGTCCTGGGAAGTTTCGGTCGGCGGCGGCGGCAAGAACGTGGGACTCAAGACGGCGTTTCCGCTGTATCACTCGGCGCCGACCAACGGCCAGGCGGAACTCGACCCGGTCTGGGTCGGCATGGGAACAGCCGCCGACTTTCAGGGCCGGGACGTCCAGGGGAAGGCGGTGATTGCGTACGGTTTCCCGAATCCGGGCGGACGTGAGGACACCGCGTTGACCTGGGGCGTCGTCAAACGCGCTGAAGCTGAAGGCGCCGCGGCGCTCTTCATCGTGCTGGGTTTCCCCGGTAACGTGATGAACGAACCGACTGCGGCGGGAACAACGGATCCTGCCCGCATGCCCGTGTTCATGCTCGGCAACCAGGACGGCACCGTCATCCGTCAGATGATCGAGCAGGAGCAATCACCGCGGATGCGGTTCCGGCTCAGCGTGGAGCTTCGGACGGGATTGAAGACGGCAAGCGTGTTCGGCGTGCTGCCGGGTTCGACCAACGAGAACATCGCGGTGATGGCGCATACCGATTCATTCTTCGAGGGCGCAATGGACAACGCGTCCGGCGTCGCGACGATGGTCGCACTGGCGGAGCACTACGCACAGATCCCGAAGAACCGGCGGCGGCGGACGATGACGTTCTTCACCACGTCCGCGCATCACTCGCCATCCGGAAATAACGCCGGCGCGCGCTGGGTGCACAACAACATGAAGCAGATGTTCGCGAAGACCGCGCTGCTCGTGAACTGCGAGCACACCGCGCAGGTCGCGACCTTCCTCATCGGCGACACGCTGTACGCATCCAATCAGGTCAGCGCCCGGCGCTGGTTCATCGGTGGCAGCGATCAGTTGAGGACGATCGTGATGAAGGACTTCAAAGACTACGGAATGGCCCTGTACTCGCGCCCCGAGGCGCGACCGGGCGGCGAGCTCGGCGTCTTCTTCCAGGATGCGCCAAGCTTTCACATCATCGACCACACCGTGTACCACACGGACATGGATACGCTGAGTGCTGTGCCCGCGGCGGGGCTCGAGCAGTCGGCGCATGTCTTTGCGAAGATCGTCGACGACGTGAACAAAGTCGATTTCAATGCGTTGCTCGGAGCGCCGGTAACTACGCGGTAGGTGCGAGAGGTGCGAAAGGTGCAATCGGTGCGAATGGTGCGATAGCATTGCACCTGTCGCACTCATTGCACCTCGCACTCATTGCACCCATTGCACTTCTCGCGCCCTTCGCACCCTGAATCACTGACCCATGAAAATAGCCATCATAGGCGCCGGCGGCGTCGGCGGCTTCTTCGGCGCGCGATTGCAGCAGGCCGGCGCAGACGTGCACTTTGTCGCACGGGGCGCGCATCTTGCCACGATGCGCTCCGCGGGGCTGCGCATCGAGAGCCCGCTCGGCGACATTCATCTTTCACGCGTCAACGTCACGGATAACCCGGCCGATATCGGCGTCGCCGACATCGTATGGCTGTCGGTCAAGCTCTGGGATATGGACGCAGCCGTCCGGTCAATACGGCCGCTGATCGCTCCTCACACCGGTGTCATCTCGTTTCAGAACGGTGTGCAGAAAGACGAGATCCTGCGTCAGGCGTTTGGCGACGGCGCGGTCATGGGCGGCGTCGCCTACATCGCGACGAACATCGATCGGCCTGGCGTCATCAAGCACACGGGCACGATGCAGCGCCTGATTTTCGGCGAATACGACGGCCGCCGATCCGCGCGCGCGGAATCGCTGCTCGAGGCCTCGCTCCGTGGCGGCATCAACGCGGAGCTCAGCGATGACATTCGGAAAGCCATCTGGGAAAAGTTCGTCTTTCTCGTAGGGTTATCCGGATCGACGACCACGATGCGTGAAACGATCGGCCCGATCCGATCGAATCCGCGATCGCGGAGGTTTCTGTCCGAGTTGATGCGTGAAACGGTCGCCGTCGGCCGGGCGCTCGGCGTCGCACTCCCTGCCGACCTTGCCGAACAGCGCCTTGCGTTTGTCGACGGCCTTCCGGATCAGATGACGTCGTCGATGCATCATGACCTGAACGCCGGCAAACGCCTCGAGGTCTCGTGGCTCAGTGGCGGCGTCGCGCGGCTGGGCGAACAGACAGGGGTACCGACGCCGATGAATCGCGCCGTCTGGGACATCCTGACGCTCCATGAAGCTGGCTCTGGTCCGGCTGCAGCCGGACCCCACCGATGACACCTGCTGCCGGACCGTCGACGACCGTCGGTGGGGTCCGCCTTCAGGCGGACCGATGACTACGCTCACGCTGACGATCCAGGCCGTTCGCACGGTGGCGGTCCACGTTCCGATGAAGCGGCCGCTCGGCACCAGCGCACGGCGAATGGACACCGCTCCGCTCGTCCTCATCGACGTGGACACCGAAGAAGCTATCAGCGGACGCGCCTACGTCTTCTGCTACCTGCCGGAGGCAACCGCGGCGATTGAGGCGATCCTGCGCGAAGCGGCGACGCGTGTCACCGGCGATCGCGTGGCGCCTGTCGATCTCAACGCGAAGCTCGCACGGCACTTTCGGTTGTTGGGGGTTCGGGGTCTCGTGACTATGGCGCTGGCCGGGTTTGACGCAGCGTGCTGGGACGCGTTGGCGGTGGCGGCAGGTGTACCGCTGGTGGAGTTTCTTGGAGGCACTGTCCGTCCGGTCCGCGCGTACAACAGCAATGGGTTGAGTATTCGGGATTCGTCTTCGCTGGCGGACGAAGCGGAGGAGCTGCTCGAAGAAGGCGGCTTCAGTGCCGTGAAGCTGCGGTTGGGATATGCCGCGGTCGGCGACGACCTCGCGGCGTTGAAGGCGGTTCGCAAACGTGTGCCTGATGCCACCGTGGTCATGGCGGATTACAACCAGGCGTTGACCGTGACGGAAGCGCTCCAGCGCGGCCGCGTTCTGGATGATGAGGGGCTCGCGTGGATCGAAGAGCCGATTCGTCACGACGATTACGCGGGAAACGCGACGCTCGTACGCGAACTGGCGACGCCAATTCAAATCGGAGAGAACTTCGACGGGCCCTACGCGATGGCCGACGCGATTGCCGCGCGCGCCTGCGACTACGCCATGCCCGATTTCGCACGCATCGGCGGCGTGAGCGGCTGGCTCGAAGCCGCGGCGCTGGCGCAGGCCGCGGGGCTCGAGATGTCATCGCATCTTTATCCCGAATTCAGCGCGCACCTGCTCGCCGCCACGCCGACGTGTCACTGGCTCGAATATGTCGACTGGGCAGCGCCCGTTCTCGAGCAGCCGATCGAAATTCGCAATGGCGAGGCAATCATTCCCAATCGACCGGGTGTGGGGATTCAATGGGATGACGACGCGGTCAACCGCTACCGGGCGCGATAGGTCGCCGGTCTGCCCGATTCGGCTGTCCAGTTGTACAATGTACATATGAAGCGGTATACCAGCTCTCAGGTCCGCGAGCGTTTGGCCGACGTGCTCGATGCGGCGGAGCGCGGTGAAGAAGTCGTCATCGAACGGCGGGGCGTGCGTTACTCTGTTCGCGCCGAGCGCGCGAAAGCTGTCCAACGTACGCGTAAGCCCCTGATCCAGACCGTCGACCCAGGAGTCGCAGCAGGCGAATGGACCTGGACGTGGAAAGCCGACGGTCTGAGCTTCTCGTCGAAGCGACGTCGTTGATTCTTCTCGATACGAACGCGGTGATCTGGTTGCATCGCGGCGATCGGCGCGCCGCGACACTCGCGCAGCGGTCGACTCGCCTCTACGCCTCGCCGGCGACAATTCTCGAACTGCAGTTTCTGATTGAAGGGGGACGCCTTCGGCTGCGTGCTGGGGCGTCAGTGACCCAACTGATCCATGACGACCGGTGGGTGATCGACGATCCTGCGTCAGCGGCGTGGTTCGAAAAAGCCAGCGAAATTGGATTCACGAGAGATCCGTTCGATCGGCTCATCGTCGGACACGCGCGGCTGCGTCACTGGAGGCTGGCGACGGGCGATCGCGAGTTGCTTGGACAGCTGGCTTCAGGTGAACGGATCGAGCTGTAGAACCGCCCGAACCAACGCGAGGCTTCAACGCCCTCATTGACGGACCATTCCGCCGCGCGCAATGGTGAAGGCGAATCCCGGCTCGTCTCCGTTACCCGGGGTCGTCGCGTTTTGAACCAGCCGGACATCGTTCACGAGGATATTTCGTGTCACGGCCCCCGTCGGATTTTCGTCGCACGCGTTCTGATCGTTCACTCGGAATGAGACGCGCGAATCAACCGGCACGTCGGTGAAAGAGATCTCGAAACGATCCGGAGGAACCGGCTGCAGCGGAATTGCCGCAAAACCGCGCCAGCTCGGGTGAATGTGCGTCATGCCGACGCCGTTCACGCATGCGTCGGCGAATGACGGGAGATCGGTTCGTCGCGCCGTCGACCCCATGAAGACAATGCGCACGGAGGCCGTCGTGGCGGAAGATGGCGCGTTGTCGTTGTCGCAACCGAGAGCGACACCGATCAGCAATGCGACAACAGCCACGGGAATGCCTCGTCGGTCCATGACGTTCTATCACCCCGCGCGTCGACTGCACTTGACGTTCGAATATCCAGACCGGAACGGCGTAACGATTCCCCCATCTGGGTCGTACTTATGGCGCCACACGCACGCAGTATCGTTGGCAAGGAGGTGAATGGACACGGACGGTGTGTCCGAGATCGTTTTCACGTAATGGATGTCGCCATCCGGCGGCAGCAGCGTGTAGAACTCTCCCGCCTCGACGGTCTGCTGCGTGGCCACTCGCAGCAGTGCTTTGTCCGCCTCGCTCCCATCGTCAAGCCGCGCGTAGGTGGTGTCGAGCTGCGCGCCGCGATAGACGCCAACCAGGCCCCACGCGAGATGGTCGTGGACCGGGGTTGACGATCCAGCGGGCACAACCAGCGAAAACAGACAGAGCGTGCCCGCTTCGTCGCGATAGAGCGCGTACTGGCCGATGCCGCCGCCCATGCCGCTTGTCTCGTCTGGTCGCGCAAACTCATCGGGCAGCCAGCCGTCGGCTGCGAGCAGCCGCGCAAAGGCGGGCCGCAACGCGTCGACGCGCGCGGCGTGGTCCGGGATCGTGCGCGACAAGCGGCGCGTCTCATCGATCAGCGCGCGAATCTCCTGCACGTCAACGATAAAACCGAAATCCGCGTGGTGGTGATGCGAGAGATCGCACATGTGCCCTCCGCGAACTACCCATTTGGGCGATTTCCAGCGTCGACCCTGTTCCTAGGATCCAGTTATGAACATCGAGCCCCGCACCAACGACGATGAGCTGCTCGACGCCTATTCACAGGCGGTGATTGGCGCCGTCGAAACCGTCGGCCCGGCCGTCGTCAACGTCCATCGTGGCGACGCAGGAGCGGGATCCGGCGTCATCTTTACACCGGACGGTCTGGTGCTGACAAACCATCACGTTGTGCACGGCGCGGCGCGCGTGGAGGTGATTCTTCCGGACGGCCGCGCCTTACGCGCGGATGTGGTTGGCCAGGATGCCGCGACGGACCTGGCGGTCCTTCGGGTGGACGCAACCGTGCCATGGGCGAAGTTTGGCGACTCGCGTCGGCTGAGAGTGGGTCAGGTGGCCATCGCGATCGGCAACCCCTACGGTTTTCAGCACTCGGTGACATCGGGCGTCGTCAGCGCCCTCGGACGCTCTCTCCGGTCGCAATCGGGACGGTTGATCGACGACATCATCCAGACGGACGCGTCGCTCAATCCCGGCAATTCCGGCGGGCCGCTGGTGACGACGCGCGGCGAGGTTGTTGGTATCAACACGGCGATGATCCGGCCCGCGCAGGGACTCTGCTTCGCGATCGGGATCAACACCGCGCGATTCGTCGCGTCCCGTCTGATTCGAGACGGCCGGATTCGGCGAGCCTACATCGGCATCGCTGGACAGAATGTCGACGTCCCGCGCGCGCTCGCCCGTGCGAACCAGCTCGCAATTTCCAGTGCCGTACGTGTCGCCTCCATCGAGGCAAACAGTCCGGCGGCTCGCGCCGGCCTTCAAACGGGCGACATCGTCTATGCCATGGGTGACGCCCCGGTAGCGGGCATCGACGACCTTCATCGGATTCTGAACGAGGAGCGAATCAACACACCGGCGGAGGTGTCGCTGATCCGAAAAGGGGAGCGGCGGGCAGTTTCGCTCACGCCTATTGAAGCGAGTTCATGAGGTTCAACAGGTTCGCCGATCCGTTCATCGGCGGGCGTATTCGTTCAGGCGGATCGGAAAACCGGTTCGCGCCAGCGCACGCCTCGTCTCGGTCTCAATACGGGCTGATTCGTCGATTTCGCGCTGGAATTCGCGCCGCGAGCGAACCTCACCGAAAGTCTCGTCGTGGGCGAGCGCATGAGCAACCGTGAACCCTTCACCGCGGGCGCGCTCGACCATGCGAATGGTTTCGGCCTGATCGCCGATCATCGCGAAGTGCCTCGCAAAATAGAACAGCGTTTCCGGCTCCCGGTGGACGTGGGCTTCACGCATGATTGCGGCCGCGTCGTCGCGGCGGTCCTCGAGTATCGCAACCAGAGAACCCATCAAGCCCGTCATCAACGATGAAAGATCTCCAGGAGCCAGTCGAATCTTCAGCAGTGTCAACGCGCGCTCGCGGACGCGTAGCGCCGTCCATGCCGCGGCGTCGAGGTAGTACCGCGTTCGCGTCGAATCAAGCGTGAGCTTGTAATCACCGCGTAGAAAATGCGTGTGAGCGACGCTTGTCAGCATCGTCGGATCGAGCGCCGTTGCCCGCGCGTGTGCGGCAACCGACTCTTCGAGCAATCCGCAGTAGCGCATGGCGTGAACGAGGCCGGCATAGCTCTCAGGCTCCTCATCGCGCTCGACGATGCGTTCGCCAAGCCGGACGACAGCGTCGCGTGATTGCCCGAGATCCACCTGCAGCTGTGTGTAGAAATGATGGGCGCACGCAAGATCGGGATCGATCGCGAGGGCTCGTTGAAACGCAGCGTGCGCAAGTTCGAGATTCGTCGGCGTATCGGCCCTGAACTTGTCGAGAAACCTCGCGGACCGTCCGAGCCATGCCCATCCGGCCGCAAACGTCGGATCGGCGGCAACACACACCGAGAACAGGTCACGGGCCTGTTTCATTGAATCGATGGACTTCAGCTCAGCGAGCTCCCTCGCACGCAAGAAGGTTGCGTACGTGGTGTGATGGATCCCGGGTTCGCCGACGACCGGAATCGTGAATCTGTACCCGAACTTGGAAACGGTCAGAATGGCCTCGCGACCACACACCTTTCGAATCGAGACGATGACGTTTGTCAGATTCGCATCGGTCACAAAGGTTCCGGGCCAGAGCGACTCGGTCAGGTGACCGCGCCGTACGAGCCGTCCGGCGTTTCGCACAAAGATCAAGAGAGCGTCAAATACCTTCGGCGAAAGCGCAATGGCCGTGCCGTGGCGGTGCAGCTGCCGCTCTGACGGATCGAGCTCGAATCCGCCGAACCGGTAACCTGCCGGCGCGTACGTGTGAATTTCCTTTGATCTTTCCTGCACTTTCCTCAGGACCCGACAGAGGGCGGGAGTCTAGCATGCCCGCTCTGGTCATCCGGGCTGGCAGAAAGAGAGGATTCGATGAGCAGTTCGAGCGCGGAAAACAAGGAACTCGTGGGCCGGTACCTCCAGGCATTGAGCGGTCAGGCGAAGCCGCCGGTGCTCGTCGAGCGCTTCGTCAGCGATGCGGCCCTCGCCGAGCACATCAGTCAGGCCGAGGCAGCGTTCCCGTTTTACGAGCTGATTGCCGAGGATCTCATCGCGGAGGGCGACGTCGTGGCGCTCCGTGGCACATTCCAGGGCATTCACAGCGGGCCGTTCGGGGGTATTGAGGCAACAGGCCGATCGGTCAGTGCGAATCTGATGATCTTCTACCGGATTGAGGACGGCCGTATCGCCCAGCACTGGATGCAGTTCGATGTCGCAGCCCTGATCGCACAACTGACCCCCCCGGTTGCCGCCATGGCCTGACTCTAGAGCGAAATCAAGCCTCGGCGAAGTGCGCGACGGACGGCATCCGTACGGTTCGCCGCGCCGAGCTTTCCGCAAATCGATGCGACGTGGAACTTCACGGTCTGATCGCTGATACCCAGGCGGGTCGCGATCGACTTGTTCGGGAGGCCCTCGGCGAGAAGCTCGAGCACCTCGAGTTCGCGCGCGGTGAGCGGCTCCTCGTACCCGTCATCACCGGCTGAGTCGTCGACGCTGAAGGGGCGCGCCGTCACGGCGCGCCCCGAAGGTGCGGCGATCAAAATGGCGTCGGACTCAATCCTCGACGCGTGTGCCTCGGCCAGGGTCGCAAATTCGCCGGCGATGGTGAACGAACTCTCCTCCAGCTCCGCCCTGAGGCGCGCGCGTCGATCGGCTGTCCCGACCAGCAGAAGCCGCATTGGCCATTAGGACGCGCTGCGTTCGCCGATGGTGACCGATACCTCCGCTGGCTTACCGCCGCGAAGCAGGCGTACCGTTGCGGCCTTGCCGATGCGGTTTCCTGTCAGCCAGTCGAGCAACTCCTCTGGCGACCCAATGGTCTGCCCATCGACCGCGAGAATCACGTCACCGATAAGAATGCCCGCTCGGGCGGCAGGGGCATCGGGGGTGACGGCGACGACGATGAGTCCCTCCTCGGTATCGCCGGTACGCTGCGATTCCGGGAGGCGAACCGGTTGTCCGGCTATGCCGAGGTAACCGCGCTTCAGACCGCCGTGCTGCAGCAGATGCTCGGCCGTGTTCCATGCGATTCCGGCAGGGATAACCACGCCAAGCCCTCTGATCGTGGACGCGGTCGTGATGCCGAGAAGTGCGCCGGTGGTATCGACGAACGCGCCGCCGGCGAATCCGTCATGCATCGGCGCCGTCGTGCGGATGATCTGATCGATCGCGCGGCGCCGGCCTGTTTGCAGAGGCCCGCCGATGATCGAAACAACTCCTGCGCTTACCGTGAGCCCGTTGCTCCATGAGCGCGCCAGTGCAAGCGCAAGGTTGCCGACGCGGGGCGCCTGTTTGGCGATCGCAATCGGCGGGGCAGTAAGGGCAGGCGCTTTGAGAATCGCGAGCCCCGTTGCGGGATCCCAGCCGGCCAGCTCCGCATCGACGGGATCGCCATCGCCGCGAACATGCAGCCGGTCTTCGCGCCTGAGCGCACGTGTCGTCGTGACGACGACCCCGGGGGCATAGATGACGCCGCTCGCCGGCTGGCGACGACCTTGGACCTGGATGACGGATGGTGCCGCTTTGGCGGCCACCTCCGCTAATTCATTCGAGAAGTCATTGAGCATGGAACGATCCTCGCGCACTCGATGCTGCACGAGGATCGCCCATCCGGGTAGGTCCCGTTAATTCGTCGCGCGACCGTTGGTGCGAAGGTTCTTGTTGAAGAAATCGATCGTTCGCTGCCACGACAGCTCGGCCGCCGCCTTGTCGTAGCGCGGGGTCGTGTCGTTATGGAAGCCGTGATTGGCGCCGGCGTACACGTACTCCTCGTACTTCTTGCCGTTCGCCTTCAGCGCCGTTTCATACGCAGGCCATCCCGCGTTGACACGCTCGTCGAGGCCGCCATAGTGAATGAGCAGCGGCGCCTGGATCTTCGGAACATCCTCTGCCTTCGGCTGTCCGCCGTAGTACGGCGCCGATGCGGCCAGTGACGGCACACGCACCGCAAGCTGATTGCAGACGCTTCCGCCGAAGCAGAAGCCGACCGCGCCCACTTTGCCGGTGCATTCGGCACGCTTCTGCAGCACGCTGACGGCTTCGACGAAGTCCTCGATGATCTTGTTCTGGTCGAGCGTGCGCTGCATCTCGACGCCTTTGTCGTCATTGCCCGGATATCCGCCGAGCGGCGTCAATGCATCCGGAGCGAACGCGACGAAGTTGGCGACGGCAAGACGCCGCGCGACGTCCTTGATGTACGGCGTAAGCCCGCGGTTCTCGTGGACAACGACAACGCCTGGCACTTTGCCATTCAGGTTGGCGGGCTTCGCGAAGTAGCCCTTCATCTTTCCCTGGCCCTTGGGCGAGTCGTAATCGAGCGTCATCGTCGCGATGCGCTTGTCGCTCTCCGGCACCTGCTCGGCCCAGGCGTAATTCGGGCTGAGCGCCTGCAGGATCGCCGCGGCCGTCATGCCGCCGACGGCAAACTTCGCGGCGCCATCGAGGAAGCCGCGCCGGTCGATCATCCCGTGCACATAGCGATCGAAGAGCTTGAGGATCTCCGGATGGAAGTCGTTCGCCGTCAGTCGCTGCTGCTGTTCCATACGTACTCCCAGTTAGTGGTTGGTGATTGGAGGTTCGTGGTGATGAAGACGTGGCTCAATTCTCAACCGGCGACACCAGCCAAATTCAGGGGGTGGCCAGAGTATCACGTGAAGCCGCGGACCGGATCCGCCGTGCAAATTCAGTTGCGAATCGTTGATGTCGCTCATGTGAGTCGAGCGGCCCGGGTCCTGTCGCCGGGTCTCCCCACGCCGTGCTCGGCGCGCTGGAAAGACTCCTCGACTCACGTGAGCGAGATCCACAGATTCGCAACTGAACTTATACGGCGGATCGCGGATCCCGAATCAGCGCCCTGCGATTGCGAATCCCTCGTTGCTGGACGTCCAGATCGTCGCAAGCCGGTACTGCGTTTCAGATCGCTGAAACGTCAGAGCTGGCTTTTCGCCGGCGGGGTCGTGTCCTGACGCCGGAGTGGTCATGGTGAACATGCCTGCCCTGGTACCCCGCACGCCCTCGATCTCGACGACACCATTGGAATCGCTCGTCACAAGATACTGGCCGGCTGGAAGCATCTGTCCGTGCAGCTGGAACGGAAAAGGCACCTTCACCTGAACCGTTGCAGCGCCCGCTGTTCCACTCAGACACACCAGCAGCGCAGCCACGACCATCACGCCACTCTTGATTGACCGCATATCGACCTCCATCAAGCGTCACGGCACCGCATCTACCGTCATTGGACGAACGTGTTGCTGATCGGAGGGTGAGCGGAAAATTAATCCGCGTTAAGAATCCGCTGCAGACAAGACGATCGAGAACATCGAGCCGTGACCGACGCTGCTGCGGACTGCGATCCGCCCACAATGGCGGTCGACAATGCATTTCACGAGACTGAGGCCGAGTCCGGCGCCCTCGACTGAAGGCGACCGTGCGGGGTCGCCGCGGTAGAAACGCTCAAAGACGTGAGGGATCACGTCGGACGACATACCGATCCCCGTATCGCATACCTTCACCATGGCCGCGTGGCCTTGGCGCGCAACGAGCACCTGCACCTTGCCGCCCGGCGGCGTGTACTTGAGAGCGTTGTCGAGCAGGTTGAGGAGGCAACGCTCGAGCCAACCACGATCCCCGACAACCACGACCCGCTTGTTGGCGGCACACACCAAGTCAAGCTCTTTTGCCCGTGCGATCGGGTCGAGCTGCTCGGTCACGCTTCGCGCCAGGGCCGCCAGATCGACGACATCCCGCGCGAGCGGAATTTCACCGGACTCAGCGCGGGCCAGCGTCAGCAGCTGGTTGATCAATCGGGTAAGTCTGTCGATCTCTTCTATCTGGCTCGCGACGCGAGCCTTGAGTTCCGGGTCGGCCGATCGATTCAACAGACTTAATTCGAGTTCGCCGCGAAGGGCCGTCAGTGGAGTGCGCAGCTCGTGCGCCAGAGCGGAGCTGAATTGCCTCATATCACCGACCGCGCGCTCGAGGCGCGCCAGCGTGTCGTTGAAGGCTTCGGCGACTTTGTCCAGCTGATCGCCCGATCCTCGAGTTGCCAGGCGATGATTCAACGTCGCGATGCTGACGCGACCGGCATCGGCCGCAAGTGCCGTCAACGGCGCAACCGCTCTGCGTGCCATCCACGACACCGCGAGGGCCACCACTGCGAGGCTCGGAAGCGCCCACCACATCAACGGTTGCAAGTACGACCGCAGCGCATCGTCCATGGGATCCAGCGATTCCCCGACCTGCAGCAGATACCGCCGGCCGGAGACGGGGGCCATGACGCTGTTTGAAATGCGCATTCGGCCGTATGCGGTCTGGATGTCGTACGGCTGCGGATTCGCTGCGTACTGCCGTACTTTCGCAGCCGTCAGGTGAAGTCCGAGGGGCTCGACGCCTTGCGACTCGACAAGCAGGCGCCCGTCTTCGGCGTCGTAGATCTGGTAATAGCGGGTCGCCTCGTGAACGAAGGTCGCCTGATCCGCGTCCCTCGCGTTGTACGCGACATGAGGTGTGTCGCCTCCGAAGTGAAGGTATCCGTGTAACCCGGTGGTCAGCTCCATCAGATCGGCCATCGCATCGCGATCGAGCTGTCGTGCGAGGAGGTGATAAGAGGCGGCGCCGAATCCCGTGAGCAGGACCGCAAACGTCGCCGCGCAGAAGAAGATCAGTCTGGTCTGGAATCGGAGGGTCACGACGACGCCGCCGTGAGCATGTAGCCGACGCCGCGTACCGTGTGAATGAGCGGAACGCCAAAGCCACGATCGATCTTGTTTCGCAGCGAGTTGATGTGTACTTCGACGACGTTGCTGATGCTGTCGAAGTGGATGTCCCAGACGTGCTCGATGATGAGCGAGCGCGTCAGGGGTCGATCGGTGTGCTGCATCAGGAATTCCAGCAGCGCATATTCCTTCGGCTTGAGATCGATCGTCCTACCGGCCCGGCGCACGGTTCGGCGGATCGTATCCAACTCCAGATCTGCGATGCGCAGCGTGACCTCGTGCGGGCGACCCCTGCGGAGGAGGGCACGGAGACGCGCCGAGAGCTCGGCAAGCGTGAACGGCTTGACCATGTAGTCGTCGGCACCGCCGTCGAGTCCCGTCACGCGATCGTCGACCGAATCTTTGGCCGTCAGAATGAGAACAGCGAGCTCAGCCTTGCGGCCACGAATGTCGCGCAACAGCTGAAAGCCCGATCTCCCAGGCAACATCAAATCGAGAACGACGACGTCGTAGTCGATGGCGCACGCCTGTTCGGCAGCGCCGCTGCCTTCGGCCAGCACATCGACAGCGTGGCCTTCCTGTTCGAGCCCTGTCTGAATGAACCGCGCGACCTTGCGGTCGTCTTCAACGACGAGGATACGCATCAGCTCGACGCAGGGACCACGTGCGTGTTCATCCGCGCGATCTCCACCTGTTAAGACGGCACGTCGAATTAATCGGCTGTTCACACCTTCCAATCGGGGATCCACGTCTGAAATAGTGGAAACGACGGGGACCGCTGATGCGATTGACCACAACCGGCAGTCACATCGTGTGGAGTTGGGGGCTGCAGCGCGCGTGGGTCACCGTTGCCGTCGTTACGGCTCTCTGGACCATCTTCGAGGTTGACCGTCGTACGGGGTCCGCCCCGGTCCAGCATCTCTATTACCTGCCGATTGTTGTCGCGAGTCTTGGCGTTGGCCGCTTCGCCGGCGTCGCCACATCGCTCCTCGCCATCCTTCTGTATCACCTCGCGAACCTGGCCCACTTCACGGGTGGATACACCGAAGCAGACGTCGTCCAAACGATGCTGTTCGTGGTGGTCGGCATCGTGACGGCGAAGCTGTCGGAAGACGCACGCCGGCTGCGCCAGCTCGCGACAACTGATGACCTGACTGGATTGCACAACCTCCGTTCATTCGAAGCGAGGCTCGCGGCGATGGTGCGGGCGTCGCGCAAGGCCGGGGCGCCGCTTGCGATGTTCGTGATCGATGTCGATCGGCTGAAGTCGATCAACGACGCACACGGTCATCTCGCGGGATCCGAGGCGGTCCGCTTTGTCGGCCACACGCTCGCCAGCCATCTGCCGCCGGACGCCGTCGCATGCCGCTACGGCGGTGATGAGTTCGCAGTGGCGGTGAGCAACTGCGCGGAAGCGCGAGCGCGATTGCTGGCGGAGGAGCTGCGCAAGTCTGTACTTGCGCTGGCGCCGGTTCTTATTGGAAGAACCTTTCCGCACGGGACGCTCTCGATCAGCATCGGAATCGCCTGTCTGGAAGCCAGTGCGGGCGAGTCTGTGTCGGAGGTTGCTGTCGGCAAACTGTTGTTCGCGTCCGCAGATGACGCGCTGTACGTTGCAAAAAGACGCGGCCGCAACCGCGTCGATGCGTTCGAGCACGCCCGGCCTTCGCTCACCTGAACGGAAATTAATCCACGGCTCATCGACCGTTACCCGAATTAATCGAGCCTTAATGCCTCCTGGCCATCCCGCCGCGTCCAACTGAATAGGCGACACGGTTGTCAGCGCTGTGGGAGGTCATCATGAAAGGGTTCACACGAGTTGCGGCGGTGGCGGCGGTGCTGCTGCTGGCGTCGAGCATTCCGGCGAGTGCACAGCGACTGCACGCTCGGGTCGTCGTCGGTCCGCGGCCGTTCGTCTATGCGCCTTTCTACGAACCGTACTATTGGAGCGCTCGCCCATACGCCTATCCCTACGTGGTTGGATCGGTCTATGGCGATGTCCGAACGCAGATCACGCCGAAGCAGGCTGAGGTCTACGTCGACGGTTTCTATGCGGGAACCGCAGGCGATTTCGACGGTGTGTTCAAGCGGCTCCACTTAATGCCGGGCGGTCACGCGATCACGTTGTATCTGCCCGGCTATCGGACGATCACGCACGATGTCTACGTGCGGCCGGACTCGACCGTCAAAGTGAGCGACACGATGGATCGATTGGCATTGGGGGAAGCCAGTGCGCCTCCACCTGAGCCCATGCGGCGGCCGGCACCAAGACAGAGCCGCGGGTAGAAAGGTCCACCTGAAGGTGGACCCCACCGGTGCTGTCTGCCGGATACAGTCGGGTACTGAGAAGCGGCCTGATTCCGGCGGGGATCATCGGTGGGGTTCGGCTTTAGCCGGACCTTCCGCAATTACTTCCAGCGCCCTTCCCGTCGTCGGCGGCGCGAACAGTGCGATATCAACAATGCAGATCGCGAGCGCGCCGGCGATGACGCCAAACATTGCCGTTGGGCCAAACCGATCGAGGACCGGCACGAGCACGAACGGCATGGCGCCGGTCGAGAGGCGGCTCAAACCGTACGCGGTGCCGGCAGCCGTCGCGCGCACGAAGGTGGGAAAGATCTCGACCTGGAAGATGTGCAGCGCGTTCGAGAAGATGTTGCTGGTCGCGGTGTAAAGGAAGCCTGACGCGAGGATCACGGCAGGCGAGGACGCGTAGCCAAGTGTCAGACCGAACACCGCCATGAACGCAGCCGATCCGACGATGAGCCAGCGGCGATCGATGCGCTCGACGATCGGCAGCGAGAGGGCGGATCCGATGGGATAGCCGATGAAAGTCAGTGACGTGAACGTCAGTGACGTCACGATCGAATAGCCCTTCGCAGCCAGCACCGTCGGCACGAGCGTGCCGAACCCGTAATAGCCGACCGTTTGAAAGAGATGGAAGACACAGAGCATCAGCGTCCGTCCCCGATACCGTGATCCGAAGATCACGCGGAACCGTCCGCGCTCGGGCGCGGCGGATTCGTCGGATGGTGGTGGCGGTGCGCCTCCGCACTCCGCTTGGCGTTCCATCACCGATACGATGGCCTCCGCTTCGGCGATGCGGCCCACCGTTTCGAGCCATCGCGGCGATTCCGGCAGCTTCGCGCGCATGACCCAGACGATTGCCGCGCCGAGTGCGCCGGCGACGAACATCCAACGCCATCCGTCGATGCCCAGCGGCTGCTGCGGCACAACGATACGGGCGAGAAATCCGGCCGCGGGGACCCCGATGAAGCCGAGCGTGTACGCCCACGCGGTATAACGGCCACGATGCCGTGCCGGCAGAAGCTCGCTGAGATACGCATCCACGAGCGGCAGCTCGGCGCCAATGCCGACGCCGGCGAGAAACCGCATCGCGATCAGCACCGCGACATTCGGGCTGAATGCGCCGAGGAGTGTGAACAACGAGTAGATGCCGAGATTGACCAGGAACGCCGTGCGGCGGCCGTACACGTCCGCGAAGCGGCCGAGCAGCGTCGCGCCGAAGAACATGCCGACGAAACTCGACCCGATGATCGGTGGCAGCGCAGCGCGTGACAGCTGGAACTGCTGCGTGAGGACCGTGGCGAGCACACCCGCCAGGAAGATGTCGAACAGATCGAAGAACGAACCGATGCCTGCAATGACCGTCGCGTCGCGGTGAACGCTCGTCGGAGGAAGGCGGTTCAGCCGCGCGGCGATGGACATCCGAACCTGGGTACCCACGAATCGACGCGCATCCTACACTGCATTTGCGATTTGCGATTGCTGATTTGTGATTTGAAAATCACAAATCACAAATCACAAAATCAAATGACCGGCGCGACGCCGAGGCCGGAGTACACTTCGCGCATGGCCATCGATCCGGCTGCGATCGCCCAGGAGCTGATCGACGCGTACGAGGCTGGCGACCTGCTGCCCGAGACGCTGTCGTCGCGCGAAGGGTTCGATCTCGACATCGCCTACGCCGTGGAAGCGGAACTTGCGCGCCGGCGCCGGGCGCAGGGACACACGGTCGTTGGACGGAAGGTCGCGTTCGCCAATCCGGCGGTCTGGCCGAAGCTGAGTCTGCAGACGGTCGCGTGGGGGTCGATGTATGACGACACGGTGCACCCCGCCAACGAGGTGGAGGTCACGCCTGTTCCGTTTACTTACGCACCGAAGCTCGAGCCGGAGGTGGTGTTCAAAATGAAAGGACCGGTGACGGGCAACCCCGCAGATGCGGTCGCCGTGTTGAACGCCGTCGAATGGATCTCGCTGGGGTACGAAATCGTCGACTGTCCGTTCCCGGAATGGCAATTTCAGCCCGCGGATCTCGTCGCAGCCTACGGGTTCCACTCCGGGCTCGTCCTGGGCCAGCCGACGATCGTGACTGCGGCGAACGCGTCAACGCTGGCGAAACAGCTTGCGGAGTTCAAGCTGAAGTTGTTCAAGAACGGCACCTTCATCGAGGAAGGCGGGGGGAGAAACGTGATGCGCAACCCGGCGCTCTGCGTGGGCGAACTGGCTGCCGCGATCACGCGCTCGCCTTGGGCCGAGCCGCTCAGACCCGGCGAACTCGTCAGCACCGGTGCGTTGACCACGCCGATGCTGATTGCGCCGGGTGAGACGTGGCGTGCCGAGGCGGAAGGGATCGACCTGGCGCCGTTAGTGATGAAATTGTAGGGAATGTAGCTGCGACCGACGAATCTGTAGGAAACTACGCGACCGCGCGATCGACACGTACCACGGTGCCGCGCGCGGTCCAGCGCAGAAACGATCGCTCGACCAGCGCATCGATCACCAGCCGCGACGCCTCGTGATCCAGCCCCCACAATCTCGCCGCTTGCGGCAGCGTGAGCTGCAGACCGGGCATCTCGTTGAACTCACTTCTCACACGATGTACGAGTCGGTGTAAATCCATGCCGAGGCCATCAGCAACAGATGGGCCAAGTCGGGCCCGCGACCGCAATCGTGCAGAATGCTCAGTGTTTTCTCGCCGTACGCGCGAGGTGCGGTGCACCCGACCGCATCGCCACTGCGTGTTTTGCGACAACGGCGCGTGTTTTCACGCGCGACTGTGACATTTTTGTGGAGACCGTGAACCGTGACTTCTTCCTTTGATCCAAGCCCTTTGGCGTCACGCGTCGCCGCCGAGGCGGAGCTACGCGACCGCGACCTGGGGTTCGGCACCGTCGTCAGCAGCAACCGGGCCCAGCGTCTCCTCAATCGTGACGGCTCGTTCAACGTTGTGCGCGAGGGGCTTGGGCTGCTCGCGACGGTCGCGCCGTACCACCTGCTGCTGACAATCTCATGGCCGGGATTCATCGGCGTGGTGACGCTGCTGTACATTTTGCTGAACCTGGTGTTCGCGCTCTTGTTCCTGGCGTGTGGTCCCGGTGCGCTCGCGGGTCCTGCCATACACATGCTCGGCGGCCGTTTCAGTCAGGCGTTTTTCTTCAGCATCCAAACGTTTGCGACCATCGGGTACGGACAGATCGGGCCGAACGGTCTCGCCGCGAACCTGCTCGTGACTGTCGAGGCGCTTGTCGGGTTGATGTATCAGGCGCTTGCGACCGGATTGCTCTTTGCCCGCTTTGCGCGGCCGACGGCGGCCATCGTGTTCAGCCGACAGGCGATCGTCGCGCCATATGCGGAGATGGAATCGCTCCAGTTCCGCATTGCGAACCGGCGCCGGCGCAATGAGATCATTGAGCTCGAGGCGCAGGTGCTCTACACGTCGTTCGAGACCAACGACCGCGGGCAGCTCGTACGCCGATACCGGCTGCTGCCGCTCGAACGCAACAAGGTGACGTTCTTTCCGCTGGCGTGGACGATTGTTCACCCCATTGACGAGAACAGTCCGCTCAAAGGAAAGTCGCGTGAAGATCTCGAGCGTGACGAGGCGGAGATTCTGGTGCTGCTGACCGGCGTTGACGAGACATACGAGCAGACCGTCCATGCGCGGACGTCGTACCGTGCGGACGAAATCGTGTGGCATGCGCGGTTTCAGTCGGTGTTTCGCGGCATCTCTCCGTCACATCTGCTCTCCATCGATGTGAGCCGGCTGAACGACATCGAACAGGCTTGACGCGACAGCAGTCATGGACTGGAAAGAACTGAAGCAGAACTTCGGCGATTTCGTGCACGGCTACTTCGTCTCGGAGTACGAACGGAAGCTGCGCGAGCAGTTCGTCGATCTCAACGATCTGTTCATGCTGCAGTGCTTCATGGAGCTGGTCGGCCTGCCGAACCCCGCCGCGATCTACCTGCTCGACGTCTATCCGTTTTTCCTCGAGGAGTTCCATACGTGGCACCGTCGCATGGGGATGGACCGTTCGCCCATCGGCAGCATGCCCTGCTGCTGAAGCGGATCCTCTTCTTCGGCGGCAAGGGAGGCGTCGGGAAGACGACGTGCGCGTCCGCGGTGGCACTCGCGGCGAGCCGGGAAGGCAAACGTGTGCTGCTCGTGTCGACCGATCCGGCGCATTCCACCTCGGACATCTTCGGCACGCCATTCGCCGCCGATGAGCGGGAGATCCATCCAGGACTCTTCGGTCTCGAGGTTGACGCGAATCTCGAAGCGCGCCGCTACATCGACAACGCGAAGGCCGGCATTGCGCGCATGTTCAGCCCCGCGGTGGCGAAAGAAGCGGGGCGGCAGATCGAACTCGCATCTTCGATGCCTGGTGTCGAGGAGGTCGCGCTGTTCGATCGCATCGGCGATCTGATCGTCGATCGGTTCGATGCCTACGACGTGCTCATCTTCGACACCGCGCCGACAGGCCACACCCTGCGCCTGCTGCGGATGCCGGAATTGGTGTCTGCATGGATTACGGCCCTGTCGAAGCGGCGCCGGGCGCTGCTCGCACTGAATCAGGACATCGATCAGGTCCGTCTGGCACCCGAAGCGATCAACCCCGAGGAGGACCCAATCCTCAAGACGCTCGACGCCCGTCGCGAGAAGCTCGAGCAGGTGCGCGCCCGCCTGATGCAGCACAATTTCACCGGCTTTGTGCTGGTCGTGGTTCCCGAGCGGCTGCCCATCGAGGAGACCGCGCGCGCCGCCGACATTCTTGCGGAGTCGAACGTCAACGTCTGCGGAATCGTCGTGAACCGCGTGCTTCCGCAGGATGTAGACGGCGACTTCTACCGGTCGCGGCGGGCCCAGGAACAGATTTATATCGACGAAATCAAACGCCGTTTTGCAGCGTATCCGCTCGCGTGGGTCCCTCAGCTTCCGACCGATATTTACGGATTGGCAAACCTCGAACGGATCAGTGACGTGCTCATGGGGGCGCCGCAGTCGCCAGAATAGGGGCCGTCAGAGTATCCTGTTGCCTGATGACTCGCGCCCTCCGGCGCGCTCGTCTCGCGCCATTTGCCGCCCTTGTCGTCCTGTTTGCGACGATGCCGGTCACTGTCTCGTCGCTCCTTCACGACGAGATGGACGACGCGCTCTGCAACCCGGCGGTCGTCGTCCACGACGCCGCAGCGCATCAGGTCGGTGGGGCCGCCAGGGAACTCCCCGATTCACAGCACTGTGTCTTCTGTCATGCGTTCCAGTCGCTGCGCGCCGTCTCCGCGGCGATGCGGTTCGCCGCGCCGTATGTAGACGCGCGGCTGGTCGCGAGCACGTCGGTCAGCCCGTTCACCACTCTTCTCGTCGCCAATCGCCCTGCTCGGGCGCCGCCCATCGTCGCGTAAATCTTGACCCAGGACGAGCCGTAAAGGCTCGTCCCACAGGTGTCCCTGCACCAGTGGCGCGAACCTTTATGGTTCGCGCGCGGACCCTCTTTGGGGAATCCGCGGGAGGATGTATGCGAGCGACGACCGTGATGCGCGCGGCGGCTGTGATAGCCGTTCTTGTCGCGCCGCCTCGTGAGGCAGCCGCGCAGGCTGCCGATCAGGCGCAGCAGATCCAACAGCAGATCGATCAGCTCAGACGAGAGTTCAACGACCGTCTAGCTGCACTCGAGGCGCAGCTTGTCGCGCTGCAGGGAGGACAGCCCGCTCCGCCACCACAGCCTGCGGCGCCACCCGCGCCGGCGCCAGCGCCTTCGACCACTGCCGAAGTGCCGCCCGGATCTGCCGGTGCCGGCGGGCCGACCGGAGCGCTGCCCATTTACGGCGCCGCCTCGCTCGGCTCGAAGGTCTTCAATCCCGACATCGCCGTGATTGGCGATTTTCTTGGGGCCACCGGTGAAAACAAGGTTGATCCACAGCCGGCGCTTGAGATGCACGAGTCCGAAGCAGCGTTCCAGGCGATTGTCGATCCCTATGCGCGCGCAGATTTCTTTTTCTCGTTTGGAGAAGAGGGCGTTGGCCTGGAAGAGGGCTACCTCACGTTGACCTCGTTGCCCGGCGGGTTTCTGACGAAGGTCGGCAAAATGCGCGCGGCGTTCGGCAGGGTCAACCAGCTGCACAATCACGTGCTGCCGTGGACGGATCGTCCAATCGTTAACCGGAATCTCGTTGGCGGCGAAGACGGCATCGACGACGCGGGCATCTCGGTCGCGCGACTGATTCCGGCGGGACCGCTCTTTCTGGAGGCGACCGGCGAGGTGTATCGTGGCGATTCCGACGAGCTGTTCAGGTCAAGCCAACGCGGCTTCCTCAGCTACGTTACGCACCTGCGCGGCTACCACGACCTCAGCGAGTCGACCAACATCGATGTCGGCACGTCTTACGCGTACGGTCATAACGCCGCAGGAAATGTCAACGGCATCGACGTCGGGCGCTTCACGACAAAGCTGTTCGGCGTTGATGCGACGTTGCGCTGGAAGCCGCTCTCCCGCGCGATCTACCACTCATTCATTGGTCGCAGCGAAGTCGTCTGGAGTCACCGGCAGCAGTTCGGCGGACGCCAAGACGCGATGGGCTATTACGTGTCCGGCGATTACCAGTTCGCGCGGCGCTGGTTCGTCGGTGGACGCTTCGACCATTCCGGGCGCGCGGACGATGCGTCTGTGATCGATTCAGGTGATTCGGCGGTGTTGACGTACTGGCCGAGCGAGTTCAGCCAGGTGCGCGGCCAGTATCGACGGACAGATTACGGCGATGACCCGACGGCGAATGAGTTCCTGTTCCAGTTCCAGTTTTCCATCGGTGCGCATGGAGCGCATCCCTTCTGAGGTTTCAGGTTTCAGGTGTCAGCTATGAACATTTTCAAGTTGCTTCTCGCGCTCATAGTTGCGACGCCGACGCTTGTGTCGGCGCAGGGCAAGCTGAATGTCATCACGACAGTCGAGGACCTTGCTGCAATCGCACGCGAAGTGGGTGGCGATCGCATCACGGTCGAGTCGATCGCGCGCGGGTATCAGGATCCCCATTTCGTCGAAGCGAAGCCGAGCTTCATTCTCAAGCTGCAGAAAGCGGACGTCCTGATTGTGGTAGGACGGGAGCTTGAGATCGGCTGGCTGCCGCCGCTGCAGACGCAGAGCCGCAACAGCAAGGTCCAGATCGGCGGACCCGGCTATCTGGATGCGTCGCTGAATGCGGAAATTCTGGAGATTCCAACCGGCCAGATTACCCGTGCGATGGGTGACGTCCATCCGCTCGGCAATCCGCACTATTGGCTCGATCCGGAGAACGGGAAGCGAATCGCGAAATCAATTGCCGACAAGTTCTCGGAGCTGCGGCCGAACGACCGGGCGTATTTTCAGCAGCAGCTTGCTAGCTTCACCGAGCGACTCGCTGCGGCGGAAAAACGTTGGCTCCAAATGATGGCGCCGTACAAAGGGACGAAAGCCGTTACGTACCATCGTTCGTTTCCGAACTTTGCCGAACGATTCGGCATCGAGATCGTCGGTTATGTCGAGCCCCGCCCCGGTATTCCGCCGACGCCACAGCACACGCTCGACTTGATCAACGAAATGAAGCGGCAGAACGTCAAGCTTGTGCTCGTCGAACCTTACTTCGACTTGAAGACGCCACAATCCATTGGCCGCGCGACAGGCGCGGAGGTGCTGGTGATGCCGCCGTCGGTTGGCGGCGTGAAGGAGATCACGGATTACTTCAAACTGTTCGACTACGACATCAACCTTCTGATCGGCGCGATCAAGAAGACCGGAACGGAGACGAAGTAGTGTTCGACTCGGCCATGCTCGCGTTTCTGGCGGCGCCATTCGTCGCCAGCTTGATCCTGACGGGTATTCACGCCTACCTCGGCGTTCACGTCGTCGAGCGAGGGGTCATCTTCGTCGATCTGTCGCTCGCGCAGATTGCCGCTCTGGGTGCCACGATCGCGATCCTCCTGCCGATTACTGGTGGCGACCCGCATGCGCCGGTCGTCTACTGGATCAGTCTGGTCTTCACGTTCGTCGGCGCATTGATTTTTTCGACGTTCCGGATGAAGCACTCGCGCATCCCGCAGGAAGCGGTGATCGGCATCTGCTACGCCGTTGCATCAGCGGCGGCGATCCTTGCAATGAGCAAGGCGACGTCGGAAAGCGAGCATCTCAAAGACATGCTCGTTGGCAACATCCTCGCGGTGTCCTGGCCGGAGGTCGGTAAGACGGCGGCGCTGTACGGCGCCATTGGTCTCTTTCATTTCATCTTCCGCCACCGGTTCCTCGCCATCTCACTCGACCCGGACAAGGCAGAAGCCCAGGGCGTTTCGATTCGCTGGTGGGATTTCCTTTTCTACGCGTCGTTCGGATTCGTCGTGACTTCCTCCGTGGCGATTGCCGGCGTCCTGCTGGTGTTCTGTTATCTCATCGTGCCGTCGGTGGCTGCCATGATGTATTCGCAGCATATTGGGCCACGGCTCGCAATCGGATGGACGATGGGGACGATCGTCTCGGCGCTGGGCGTATGGCTGTCGCTGGTGCTCGATCTGCCAACTGGCGCAACTATCGTCTGCACCTTCGGCATCGTGCTCGCGCTGATGGCGGCGGTGCGGCCCTTGTTGGTTCGCCGCACAACAATTCAAAATGCAAAATTCAAAATGCAAACAGTACCTGTGTCGGAACAGAAGGGGTGAACGCGCTGCGTTGTTCACCCCCGATGCGGCGGATTAGGTAGCGTTTGAATGTTGAATTTTGAATTACGAGATCATTCCTCCACCATCAACAAACAACGTGCTGCCGGTCGTGAACGGGTTCGTCATCAGCATAACGATCGCGTCCGCCACGTCTTCCGCCTGACCGACTCGTCTCGCCGGCAGCGTCGATGCGGCGTGATCGAGCATCGCTTTCTTCCTGTCCGCAGGCATCGCCGAGCGAATCGGTGTATCGATCAATCCTGGTGAGACGGTATTCACACGCACTGGTGAGAGCGCCAGCGCGAGCCCGCGGCCGAGACTTTCGAGCGCCGCGTTGATGGAGCCTTGCAGCAGCGCATCTTTGTTCGGCCGGTGGCTGAGGAACCCGGAGACGAGCGTCAGCGATCCGTCGGGTGCAATCCGCGCGAGTCGTGCGGTCTTGTAGGCGGTCCAGAACTTCGCGTTCATGTTTCCGTACGCGTCCTGGAGCGAGAGGTCGTGCAGCCCGGCCGATCGGCCCGCCGCGACCGACACGACGATGTGATCCCACTCAGGCTGTTTGGCAAAGAAGGCTTCGAGCGCCGCATCATTGGTGGTGTCCAGCGGCACGCCGGCGGCTCCATGGCCGACGGCTGCGACCGCGGCGTTCACCTTCTCGCTCGATCGCGATGCCAGTGACACCTTCGCACCGGCGGCGGCCGCCGCCTTTGCCGTCGCCAGGCCGATTCCTGAACTTCCACCCAATACGAGTACACGAGTTCCCGCAAGCGATCGGCTCATCGAAGCTCCTTTGAACCGGAAATGGTACTAGGATTGACGCGTGCAGCCGAAGTTCTTCCGCACGGCTGGGGCGTTCGAGCGATGGCTTGCGGCGAATCATCGGAAGGCGAGTGCGTTGCTCGTCGGTTTTTACAAAGTCTCTTCAGGCAGGCCGAGTATCACGTATTCCCAGGCGCTCGATGCGGCGCTTGCGTACGGCTGGATCGATGGCGTGCGGCAACGGTTCGACGATGAGGCGTACACGATTCGGTTTACGCCGCGAACGAAGAACAGTTACTGGAGCGCGGTCAATATCAAACACGCGAAGCGGCTGATCAAACAGGGGCGAATGCAACCGGCCGGCATCGCAGCGTTTGAGGTGCGGGACGAACAACGGGCGCGGCGATTGTCAGACCGACGGCGGAATGCGGCACTCGACGCAGCCGCATTCCGTGCGATGAACGCGGACAAGAAGGCGTTCGCGTTCTTCCAGACCCTCCCGGCCGGCATCAAGCGGCTCTACGCGTTCTGGATCCAAGATGCGAAACGTGAAGAGACGCGGACACGTCGGCTTGCCACAGTGATCCAGCGGTGCCGCGCGGGCAAGCGCATCGACCCGTCCCGTCCCTTCAGTCGGGACTGAACACGCGACCACGCGTCTCAGGACCCAACCAGATCACGACCGCGACGGTGAGGCCGGCGACCGCGATGACGAGCGCCATCGCCGTGGCAAGTGGCATCCCCTGCTGCTGCAGAGCGCCGATGAACGTCGGCGTGATCGATCCAATCGCCGCCCCCGCGTGGTACGCGAGGCCGGGGCCGACGCCGCGGACAATGGTCGGGAAGCGCTCGGTCAGGTAGGTGGGCGCCATCCCCCAGATGCCAATCCCGCAGATGCCCATTACCACCGCGCCGAGCCACATGGCTGCAGCGCCCATCGTCAGCGTGTAAAGCGGGACGGCAGCGACGCCAAGCAGCGCCGCTAGCGTGATTGCGCCGCGACGCCCAAGCCGGCGATCGGAAACGGCTCCCCACACGGGATTGCCCAGCGCCTGTCCGAGATTGAGCGTGACGAGATACGCGAGCGGCTCGATACCTCTCGATCGGAGCAACGTCGCATACCAGAACGTAATTGCATAGTACGAAAACATGAACGCGGCCATCAGCAACGCGCACTGCATGGTGGTGCCGATGAGATCACGTTGGAACAACCGCACAATCGGCGGGCGCTCTGCGCGGCCGCTCGTCACGATGCGCCTCCGGCGCTCCAACCAGACCGGACTTTCGGGTACCCGCGCATAGATCCACGGCACGAGCAGTGCGGGGACGATACCCGCGCTCAGCATCACGCGCCAGCCGATCGCGACGTCGAACAACGGGTACAGGAATCGGAAGGCGAACGCCGCGAGGATGAAGCCCCACGCAAAGCCGCCCTGCAGGAGTCCGGATGCGGCGCCGCGCAAATGCGCCGGCCAGTGCTCGAGCGTCAGCGGCATCCCTGCGGCCCACACGCCACCCATCCCGATGCCGAACATCGCCCGCAGCATGAACAGCATCGAATAGGACGTCGAGAAGCCGCTGAGAAATGCAAAGATCGACAGCCACAGGATCGACAGCATCAGCGGCAGCTTGCGTCCCCACCGATCCGCCATCACGCCCGATATGACGCCGCCAACGAGCCGCATCACGAGCGTGACCGTTCCGAGCGCACCTGCGAGCACGGCATCGATCGCGAACGTCTTCTGGATGTCGATGAGGATGAAGGTCAGGACCGTGAAGTCGAATCCATCGAACATCCAGCCGAGAAAGGTTGCGGCGAACGCGCGCCACTGGTCGCGCGTGAGTTCCCTATAGCGCGACTGGTTCGTAGTTAGTGGTTGGTGGTTCGTGGTCGTCACCGCGGCGAGTCTTTTATCATCAACCACAGACGACCAACCACTAACCGCGAACCCAACAAGGTAAGATTCCGATTTCCCATGAACTTTTTTGCGTGGCTCCAGGAGACCCCGTTCGCGCACTGGGTGGCCAGCGATCCGTCGCTGCTTGCCTACCCAACCATCCTGACCCTTCACACAGTGGGAATGGCCATCGTCGTCGGGACCTGCGTCGTGATGGATCTGCGACTGCTCGGGATCGCCGGTGACGTGCCGCTGAAGGCGCTGGGCGGGGCACCGCGCCTCGTGTGGACGGGCTTTCTCATCAACGCGGCAACCGGCGTCGCGCTGTTTACGACCGACGCGGAACACAAGGCGATGCAGACCGTGTTCTTCGTGAAGCTGTCGTTGATCTTTGTCGCACTCGCCGTCTACGTCCGGCTTCGGAAGCTCGTGTTCACCGCCGGCGCGCCGAGTGCGGCGTTGATCTCAGGAGAGGTGAAGGCGTTGGCGGTTCTCTCGTTGATTCTCTGGACAGGCGCGACGGTGGCGGGGCGTCTGATGGCGTATTTGATATGACGATCCCCGCGCTTGATCCCTTCGTCGAATTCATCCGCAGCATGCGGATGTCACAGCTCTTCCGCGATCAGGTTGGATGGCTCTGGCCGCTCTGCGAGAGTCTCCATTTCCTCGGACTCTGCCTGCTGATTGGCGCGGCGGGCTTTTTCGATCTGCGCCTGCTCGGTTTCATGAAGGGTGTCTCGCTGCGCTCGGCGAAGCGGTTCATCCCATGGGCGATGGTCGGCTTCGCGGTGAACCTGCTCACCGGACTCATCTTCTTCATCTCACAGCCGCAGCAGTATGCGACCAACCTCTCGATGTGGCTCAAGGTCGCGTTTCTGCTGATCGCCGGCGTCAACGCGATGCTATTTGAAACGTCGTACAGCGATCGGCTGATGGCGCTCGAACCCGACGCCGCCATGCCGCTGTCAGCGCGGCTGATCGGTGCGGTTTCGTTGATTTCGTGGTTTGCAGTTTTGTATTTCGGGCGGATGCTTCCCTATCTCGATCCGAATCCACGGTCGGGCGTGTAGAATAGCCGGCGCAGTCCTGAGGAGATTTATGTCTATGATGCGTAAGCTTTTGGCTGGTCTTGCCGTCGCGAGCGTCATCGCGGTGGCAGCCCCGCGCGTGGCGCTCGCGCACCATGCCATGCAGGCGGAGTTCGACCAGAACAACGTCGTGGTGATCGCGGGTGTCCTCAAGAAAGTGAACTGGGTGAACCCGCACGTCAACTTCCTGCTCGACGTGACGGAGCCTGACGGCAAGGTTACGACGTGGACGCTGGTGCATGCCGGACCGAATCAGCTGCGCGCCGCGGGTCTCAGCGATCGCGATTTCTTCCAGGTCGGGAAGCCCTATACGGCGAGTCTCGCGCTGGCACGCAACGGGTCGCCGCGCGGCTATGTTTTCACGATCAAAACGCCCGACGACAAATTCATCTATCTGACCTTCGGCTCCGTTGGCTCCGACCCATTGAACAAAGACGGAAAGGGCGGACTGGGGAACGGACATCCGACGAGCTTTCAGAACTAAGAGGTTTCAGGTATCAGGTTTCAGCGGTGGTCCAGGTATC
>Ga0075418_10000855_pt1 | contig 33193 bp, 31 predicted proteins | sample SoiMetdeltSBSDD2_FD_81776 | JGI IMG/M metagenome (GOLD analysis project Ga0075418, IMG submission 81776) | Bulk soil microbial communities from a Populus tree surrounding site in Tennessee, USA - Soil MetaG P. deltoides SBSDD2 | ecosystem: Environmental > Terrestrial > Soil > Tree plantation... | reverse complement strand
GATGGCCAGCATGATGCCGCTGGTGCTTCCGGATATCGCGGCGGGCAGCACCACCGAGACCGTCGCCTTCCACCTGCGCGCGGCCAGCGCCGCGCTCGCCTGGCGCAGTTCGTCCGGGACGAGCTTGAGCATCTCCTCGGAGCTGCGCAGCACCACCGGCAGCATGAGCGCCGCCAGGGCCAGCGCGGCGGCCAGACCGGTCTTGTCCCCGGTCACCAGCACCACGGCGACGTAGATGAACAGCGCCATGACGATCGACGGTACGCCGGTCATCACGTCGGACATGATCCGGATGAAGCGGGCCAGAGCGTTCTTTTTGCCGTACTCGTTGAGGTAAACGGCTCCGAGCACGCCCAGCGGGATCGCCAGCAGCGATGCGGCGCCGGTGATGATCAGGGTGCCGACGATGGCGGGCGCCATGCCCCCACCGCTCCGGCGGGGCGAGGGCACGATGTCCTCGGTGAAGAAGTCCAAGCTGATCACTTTGCCGCCGCGCTGCGCGACGTAGATCAGCACCAGCACCAGCGGTGTGACCGCCAGCAGCAGCGCCACGGTCATGAGGACCTTGCTGAAGATGTCGACGAACCGCCGCCGGAAGGACAGGCTGCCGCGCTTCAGACCGCCCGCGACGACCGGAACCCGCCGCGCTTGGCTTGCCGCGGTCATGCCGCCCCCCTCATCCGCAGCTCAGCTCGCCGCACGATCACTTGCGCCAGCAGGTTGACCACCACCGTCACCAGGAAAAGGATCACGCCCATGCCGATCAGCGCGGCGGTGAAGTCTCCGCTCGACTCGCCGAAAAGGTTGATGATCCCGGCGGGGATCGTATAGCCGGGTGCGAGCAGGTTGGGCGTGATCTGGATCGATGCCCCGATCACGAGCGCGACCGCCACGGTCTCACCCATGGCTCGGCCCAGGCCGAGGATGACGGCGCCCACGATGCCGCCGAAGCTGTGCGGGAAGACGGCGCCGCGGATCATCTCCCACCGCGTCGCGCCCAGCGCCCAAGCGGCCTGCTTGTCCGAGTCGGGCACGGTGTCGAAGACCTCGCGGGTGATCGACGTGATGATCGGGATGATCATGATGGCCACCACCAGGCCCGCCGTCATGAAGCTGTTGGCGTTGGCCGAGCCGAAAAGCGCGCCGATGACGGGAATGTCACCCAGCGCGTTGTGCAGCCAGTCATAGACCGGCTTCAGGGTCGGTGCGAAGAAGTAGATGCCCCACAGGCCGAACACCACCGAGGGGACGGAGGCAAGCAGGTCGATGAGCGTGACGACCGTGCCTTTGATCCGCCGGTGGGCGAGTTCGGTCAGGAACAGCGCGATACCGATGGAGATCGGGACCGCGAAGAGGATAGCGATCAACGACACCATCACCGTGCCGAACATGAACGCCAAGGTGCCGAACTTGCCTTCGTTCGGATCCCACACCTTGCTGGTGAAGAAGCCGTTCTCGCCGGTGTTGGATATCGCCGGCCATGACTGGTTGAGCGTGCTCACCAGGATCGCTGCCAGGATGACCAGCACGATGATGCCTGCACCGATGCAAATGAGCCAGAAGGCCCGGTCGGTGACCCGACCGCGGTCCTTCTGGGTCAACGAACTTGCCTGTGTCGTCATCTATCCGATCTCTGTCCTCATTGGAGCAGGGGGCGGGAGACCCCGCCCCCATGCATCACGGCTATCGGTCAGCTCACCTTGTCCAGCTGGGCGAGCGCCTTGCTCTTGAGCGAGTCGGGCAGCGTGGCGAAGTTGACGTCTTTGGCCAGCGCGGCACCGTCACCGAGTATGTACTTGATGAATTCCTTGACGAGCTTGGCCTTCGCGGCGTCATCGTACTTCTGCTTCACGATGAGGTAGGTCGGCGCGGCGATCGGGTACGCGGTTTCGCCAGCGGTGTTCAGCGGGTCGTAGGTCAAGTCGTCGTTGACCTTCGCACCGCCCAGAGCGGCGGTCACGCCATCCAGCGACGGCTGGGCGAACTTGCCGGCCTTGTTCTTGATCGACGCGAACGTCAACGAGGCGGCCTTGGCGTCGGAAAGGTCGACGTAGCCGATGCCGCCGTCGTTCTGCTTGATCACCGTAGCAACACCGGTGTTCTGCGCGCCACCCACGGTGTCGGTGGGCCAGTTCACGGTGTCACCGGTGTTCAGCTTCCACGCCGGGGACGCGGCCACCAGGTACTTGGTGAAGTTGTTGGTGGTGCCGGAGGCGTCCGAGCGGTGCGCGACAGTGATCGCGGTGGACGGCAGGGTCACGCCCGGGTTGTCCGCGGCGATCTCCGGCGCGTTCCAGGCCTTGATGTCCCGCTGGAAGATGTTGGGGACCGTGTCCGGGCTCAGCTGAAGGCTGGTGACGCCCTTCAGGTTGTAGGACACCGTGATCGGAGCCGAGACGGTCGGGATGTAGTAGAAGGGGAACTTGACGCCATCGGCGTCCTTCACCGTGCTGTCGGTGCCGGCGAAGTCGACAAGACCCGTGCCGAACTCCTTCTTGCCCGTGCCGGAGCCAACCGAGTTATAAGTGACCTTGAGGTTCGGGGCCACCGTCTTGGCCTCGGCGATGACCTCCTGGTAGAAAGCCGCCGGGAAGCTAGCGCCCGACGCCTTGAGCTCACCGGAGAGGCTCGCAAGCGCGTTGGAGGGAGCTGACGAGGTGGAGTTTCCTGAATCGTCACTCTTATTGCAGCCGGCCAGAGCGATCGCAGCGACTGCGGCAAGCGCGACACCAGCGATGCCGCGCCGCGAAAGCACGTTTCGGTTCACAGGAGGTTTGCCTTCCTAGATGGGTGTGACTGGCCGTGGTCCGGCCTGACGATCACCACCATGCCCGTCCTAGGTAGCGGACTCGCCCGAGTCAGATGAACGAGAAGTGAACAAGCCTCATAGTTGGATTAGCCGGTACTGCGACAAGCGGTGGCCAAAAGGTGAACTACCTCACGCCACCCGAGTCAAACCCTGGTCAGGTCGCGCATGGACAACGTCCCCGCAAAGTCGGCCTGGGACACCCGCGAGACCGTTTCGCCCGAAAGATCCCAACTCACGATCTCCTGCCCGCCTCGCGCGGCCAGGGTGAGTAGCAGGCGACGCTCGCTCTCCCAGCCCAGTAGGACCGGCACACCCAAGGCCGCGGAATCAATCATCAAGAGCCGGGCCACCTCACCGGTCTTCGGGGACACCACGACCACCATCCAGGAGACCCGCACCGACGCCGGAATCGCGCCGGTCGGGCGGCAAAGCCGGGCGACCCGATCGTCGCCGAAGCCAATCGCGGGACCCTCCCAAGGCCCGACCAGATCGGACAGTGGCCCGGACAGCGGGATCGTCACCGAGGTCCGATCGATCAGGCTCCACCGCCGCACCCGCGCGGGGGCGGTCAGGGGCTGGCCCGCCGGCAGCAGCTCGATCATGACGTTGGTCCGGTCGCCGGACTCGCGCAGCCTCGGCGTCACCGTGTTCTCCGGCCCGGCCCCGGCGATCCCGAGCTTGCCCGACACCCGGTCGAGCAACGCCGCCGAGCTGAACAGCACCTGCTGCTCGCTGAGCCACACCGGCCGCGCCGACGGGACCGCTTCGGGCAGCACCTGCTGCGCGCCCGTGGTCAGGTCGACGAGGACCGAGCCGGTGGCCACGCCGAAGACGGCCACTTTTCCGTCTGGGGACAGGGAATTCGGCGCGAGCAGGGTGCCGGCGCCGCGCGGGGCGGTGTCGAGGTGGCGCCAGGTTCCATTGTCCGCCAAGGCAAATACCGGCTCACCGGCGAGAACCGTCGAACCGATGAGCAGGATCGCGCGGGGCAGCGGGCTGGCGGAGATGGCGGGCGGCATTTCCGTTGGCAGGGAAAGCTTTTCGGGTACACCTTGAATGTTTCTGGCATTTAAAACCCCGGTGGGCATGGCTTGCGCGCCCGCCGGCAAACCGGTCGAAACCGCCAGCGGCGTGGTCTCCTCCAGCGGCTGGTTGGACTCGTCGCCGCCGCGACGGCAGAGCGCGAGCAGGGCGAGGATCGCGCCCGCACCGGCCCCGATCACCAGGCGGCGGCGCAGCCTGCGCCGCGCGCCGTCCCACAGCAGCGCGGCCTCCTCGTCGACCGGCAGCTGGCCCGCCAGCTGGATACGGCGCCGGCTCACCGGCACATTTTCAAGATTTAAAACCATTTGGGGGTACCCGAGCTCCGCCGCCTCCTGGTGAAAGAGCTTAGTGACATAGACGTCAGCGGATGCTCCGGCCGGCAGCTCGTGCCGGGCGTCGGCCCTGGCCATGCGGCCCCAGCGCAGTGCGGCCAGCGTCATCAGCTCCCGGGCCATGCGCTCGGCCTGGGCCTCGTCCCCGGTCAAGCGGAGCGCGGCCATCTCCAGCGGGCGCAGCCTCCTGTCCACATAGGACACAAACTCGGCCGGCGTCGCTGACTGGTCGCGCATGAAACGATAGTGACGCGCGTCACCGCTTGAGGGAAGAGCTCCTGCTGAACAGCACGTCCGTCGACCATCTCGCGAAGCCGAGGCGGGAGTAGAGGGCGGTCGCGGCGACGTTTGACTCGTCGACATAGAGCATGACCTGATCGAGCCCGCGGGCGCGCAGGTAGCGCAGGCCCGCGACGGTCAGGGCACGGCCCAGGCCCAGCCCGTGCGCCCGCGGGTCCAGCCCGAGCACATAGACCTCGCCGATCGGGTCATGATGGTGGCCCAGCTTCTCGCCCACGCGCCGCACCTCGCCGTGCACCTTCGTCCAGTGGAAGCCCAGCAGCGCGGGTTGCGGCTGGTCATCGCGTTGCGCCAGAAGGAAACCTTCGGGGTCGAACCACGGCTCGTTCATGCGCAGCCGCAAGTCGCGCAGCTCCCACTTGCCCTGCTCGGGATGGTCGGCGAACGCCTTCTTGTTGAGCTCGACCCAGGCCTGTTCGTCCTCGCCCGGCCGAAACGGTCGCAAGTGGACACCCGGCGGCAGCACCACCTCGGGCAGCTCGGCAAAGAGCGAGCGGCGCATCTGCCAGAGCACCCTCGATCGGGTGAATCCCAGGCTCAACGCGAGCGCGCTCGCCGAAGGATGATCACCGTGCGCCCATAACCGCAGCCGGCCGGCCGGATCGGCCGCCTCCGCCGCCTCGACCGCCGCCAGCACGAGCACCCGGCCCAGCCCGTGGCGGCGGTGCAGCGGGTGCACCACCAACTCCGCCGAGGGCCCCTCCACCTCGTCCGTCACGTCGACATGTGTATATCCGAGCAGCTTGTCGCCGTCGCGCACCACCAGATGGACGCTGGGAAAGTCGCCGCCGTGCCGCAGGTGCAGCACCACGTGCTCCGAAAGCGGAAGCGCGCCGTCGGTGTCACCGGCGGCGCGCGCCAATTCAAGCACCGCGTCGACCTCTTCGGCCGTGAGTCGGTCAAGCCTCTGTGCCGTCGCGGAGTTGATCACCCAATTAGGGTAATCGTATCTATAGCAATGCGGATAGGGACTCCGAGGAAAGCGGCTCAAGCTCGCTGTTGGAAAGCTGGCGCGGCGAGGTGACCACGAACTTGTAACCCACCTGGCGGACGGTGCCGATCATCGACTCGTACTCCGGGCCCAGCTTGGCCCGCAGCCGCCGCACATGCACATCGACGGTGCGCGTGCCGCCGAAGTAGTCGTAGCCCCACACCTCGCGAAGCAGCTGGTCGCGGGTGAAGACCCGGCCCGGGTGCTGCGCCAGGAACTTGAGCAGCTCGAACTCCTTGTAGGTGAGGTCCAGCGGGCGCCCCTTGAGTTTGGCGGCGTATGTGTCCGGGTCGATCGTCAGCTCGCCGGCGCGGATCAGACCGCCGGCCGCGGCCGAGGCGGAGTTGAGCTTGCCGACCGCCACCCGCAGCCGCGCCTCGACCTCGGCGGGCCCGGCGCCGGACAGGATCACGTCGTCGACGCCCCAGTCGGCGTTGATCGCGACCAGCCCGGCCTCGGTGACGATCGCGATCAGCGGCACGCCCAGACCGGTCGCGTTGAGCATCCGACAGGTCGCGCGGGCATCGGACAGCTCGGAGCGCGCGTCGACCAGGACGGCGTCGGGCGTGGGCGCCGAAACCAGCGTGCGCACATCGCGAGGCGCCGTGCGCACCGTATGAGGCAGCAAGTCAAGTGACGGCAGCACCGCGGAGGGATCGCTGACCCGTGGGCTGACCAGGAGCAATATCTCCATCTATCGCCTCCATCCTCGCGCGTCGCGCGACGTCTCAATTTTCCCCGACGTCGCTGGCGGGCGGGTGGCGGTATCAAGCGGTCAGAATACTCAATCATGGTCCGGGGTGGCTAGCGACCGACCGGGGGTGGCAGGATCGGTGAGTGTTCGGCACTCCCCCCTCCGACGACAGCCCGCGCAGCCGCAGGTCAGGCGCTAACCCGTTCATCACCTCCGCGGCGCCGGTGAGTCCTGCCCCGAGGCAGGTTCGTGTCGCCCGGCGCGCCCAGCCGGCGGCCGCCCCGGCGGCCCCGCTTCCAGCCGATGACCTGCCCGTTCAGGTCGTGCCGGTGCGGCGGCTGCTGTCCTTGACGATCGGTGGGTTCGCCGCGCTCCTGACCGTCGGCCTGATCATGGGGGCGCAGACGTCCGGGGTGGCGCAGCGCCTGCCCTACGCGATCGTCGTCTTCGGGGCGCAGATGCTCTACGTCTTCGCCACCACGATGGCGCTGCGCCCGCCCGGGGGCAAGGTCGTCGTCGCGGTGGGCCTGCTCAGCGCGTTCGCCGCCGACTACATGGCCAACAGCCCCAATGAGGCGACGATCGGGCCGTTGGGCATCGTCGCCGCCGGGGGCCTGGTGCTCGGCGTGCTGGGCCAGTTCACGCTGCGCGAGGGCCGGGTCAGGGTCACCGAGTCGCTCGGGGCCACCACGATGATCGTCGTCGGGGTGGTGTCCTTCGCCACACTGCTGGTGCTTGTCCGGCTCCCCTTAGGCACGCAGTCGATCACAGTTTGCCTGGCATCCTGTGGGGTAGCCCTCAGCGTGGCCCGCTTCACCGACGTGCTCGCGCCGTTCCCCCGGTTGGCCCCCCAGGTGGCCAGAGGCGCTGTGGGCATCGTGCTCGGCACCATGATCGGCACCGGTGTCGCCGGTTACGTGGGCAGCTACATGGTCGGGTTCACGCCGGGTTCGGCCGCCGCCGTCGGCGCCGCCGCCGCGGCCGCCGCGGTCCTCGCCGATCTCACCATCGGGTTCGCCGAGGCCGGACGGGAGCTGGCTGGCGACCCACCCACGATGTGGTTGGCCCGGCACATGCAGGGCCCGTTGGCCGGGTTCGGCCTCGCCGCGCCCGTGGCCTACCTCGTCACCAACTTGATCTGGCAGGCGCAGTGAGGAGATCAGTCAACGTCACCCTGGTCGTCCTGCTGGTCCTGCTTGTCCTCGTGGGCGTGGCCGACAGGGTGAGCGCGCATTATGCCGAGACGCTCATCGCCGAGCGGATCTCGCAACAGCTGGCCAAGCGGCAGATCCAGTCCTCCCCGCCCGAGGTGACCATCACCGGGTACCCGTTCCTCACCCAGGTGCTGGCCGGAAACTACGGCGAGATCCAGGTGGATTTGCGCGATGTCAAGGCCGAGCGCCTGCCCATCCCCTTGCTCAAGGTCCGTGCCCACGATGTGAGAGCGGACGCGCAGGAGATGATGAACGGCACCGGCAAGGTGATCGCCACCAAGATCGACGGGACCGCGACCCTGTCCTACGCCAGCCTGGTGGAGGCGAGCGGGCTCAAGGACCTCACCATGAGCGGTGATGGCACCAACCTGCGCCTCAGCGGCAACGTGCCGGTGGCCGGGGTTTTGAGCGGTGTCGCCGAGGTGACCGTCGACGACGGTGGCAGGGTGCACATCCGGGTCAAGGAATTGAAGGCCGCCAACCTCACCCCGGCCGCGCAGCAACTGATCAACCAGTACAGGGATCGCCTCGCCGGGGTGACTTTCAGCCTGCCGCCGATGCCGTTTAATCTGAAGCTTGTCGATGTCGATCCGGCCCTGGGCGGCCTGGACATCACGATGAGCACCAACGAGGTGGAGCTCGCCGGCTAAGACTTGGTCTCTCAAATGATGGACGACACGTTCCAGAAACTTGGGCTTGGCTGATATGGTCTGCGGCATGAGTGCGCTGCTCACCAAACGGCGCGCGGTCGACCTGTGCCGCGTGGCCGCGTGCCTGTGTTGCCCCGTCATCTGACGGCGGCCCAGCTTCAAGCGTGCTCTCTCGTCTCGCTTCTCATCCTGAGTGAGCCTCCGCCGTCGCACCGCTGATCCACGCGCGACGGTTTCAAAAGCTTCTCGTTTGTCACCTCGCGCTCGTGATCCCCCATAGGCATCCATCTAGGGAGACATATCCATGAGTCGCGAATCCGCCCTCGTCACCGCTGACTGGGCCGAGAAAAACCTCAACACACCGGGCGTCGTCTTCGTCGAGGTCGATGAGGACACCACCGCCTACGACGGTGGCCACATCGCCGGCGCCATCAAGATCGACTGGAAGGCGGACCTACAGGACCCGGTGCGCCGGGACTTTGTGAACAAGCAGCAGTTCGAGGCGCTGCTGTCCTCGCGCGGCATCGGCAACGACGACAAGGTGATCCTGTACGGCGGCAACAACAACTGGTTCGCCGCCTACGCATACTGGTACTTCAAGCTCTACGGCCACGAGAACGTGAGGCTGCTCGACGGCGGGCGCAAGAAGTGGGAGCTTGACGCGCGCCCGCTCGTCAAGGACGTGCCGCAGCGCACGTCCACCTCGTACACCGCCAAGGAGCAGGACCGCTCGATCCGCGCCTTCCGCGACGACGTGATCGCCGCGATCGGCAACCACAACCTGGTCGACGTCCGCTCGCCTGATGAGTACGCGGGGCGGCTGCTCGCCCCCGCGCACCTGCCGCAGGAGCAGGCGCAGCGCGCCGGCCACATCCCGACCGCGGTGAGCGTGCCGTGGTCCAAGGCGGCCAACGAGGACGGCACGTTCCGCTCCGACGGCGAGCTGGCCGACCTCTACTCGTTTGTGGACGACAGCAAGCCGACAATCGCCTACTGCCGCATCGGCGAGCGCTCCTCGCACACCTGGTTCGTCCTGGTGGAGATCCTTGGCAAGCAAGGCGTACAGAACTACGACGGTTCCTGGACCGAATACGGCTCGCTGGTCGGCGTGCCGGTGGCGTTGGGCGACGAGCCCGGAGAGGCGTGATTGACCATGACCGCACCTAGCACTGCGGCCGGTTGCGCCGCACCCGATCAGGCCGCCCCGCTGCCGCTCAGCGTCGACCTGGAGAAGGAGACAGTCATCACCGGCATAGTGCGGGCCGAGGGCGGTGACCCGGTGGCCGGCGCCTATGTGCGGCTGCTGGACCGCAGCGGCGAGTTCACGGCCGAGGTGGTCACCTCCCCGTCCGGCCAGTTCCGCTTCTTCGCCGCGCCGGGGACCTGGACGCTGCGCGCGCTGTCGCGCTTCGGCAACGGCGACGCGCAGGTCACCGCCGAGCGCGGGGTGAACCAGTTCTCGGTCACCGTTTCCCAGTGAGTCGAGTTCGTGAAGGCGCCGCCCCTTGCGGGGCGGCGCCTTTGTCATGTCACGATGAGGTCTGGTTGGCCGATCGCCTTGGTGAGAGTGCCGCCGATGCTCACCGGCTCTTCTACAAAAGCAATCACTTGGTACCTCGCGGGGGCGAGCCAGATCGCCACGTACTCCTGGTTGATCACGCAGTTGTTGTTGGCCCACCGGGTTTGGTAGGTGGCCACCTCCTGGCCGTCGCGGTAGAACTTGAACTGCGCCACGGTGTTCGGCATGACGCCGGCGGCGATGACGAGCAGCAGCTGCCCTTGCCGGATGTACTGGTCGCGGCTGGGCGTCTGGTACCAGGCGTGCGCCGGCTGGCTGCAGCGGGTCGACGGCGGTGGGTTATAGCCGATGGCCAGCAGCCCGTCGTTGAGCAGCTTGGCGCGCACCGTCCCCGCGTCGCCGAGCCCGTTGCCCAGACCGCCCCGGAACGGGACGTCGGTCCACGCGAATTCGCCGGGGAACTGGTACCCGGAAAGCTCATCGATCCGCCTCGCATCGTCCTCGCCCACGTTGAAAACGTTGAACGGCAAGGTGAAACTCTCCGAGCAGTTCTCCAGGCCACCGAGCGACGAGTCGCAGGACGCGTCGGAGGCGTAGTTGCCGTGTTTGTTCTCCGACGCGTAAATCCGTGCGACGTAAGGCGAACCGCCCGCGAAACGGCCCCAGGTGCAGCTGTTGCCCAGCAGCCGCTGGTCCACATGCTCACCCATCTGGCCCTCATGCGCGACGGTCTTGAGCGAGAAAGCGCCGTAGCCGTCGGGGCAGGCGGGGTTGGCCGCCAGGGTGACCGAGAACGGCTCGACATCACCGGCGTGCGCGCTGAAGCCACCGAAATCGCCGCAGTCGCGCTGGTACAGAATCACATACTGGATGGCGATCTTGCCCGGGTCGGCCGGATGCGGCCGGACCCGAGCCAAGGCCGTGCCGGGGTTTCCGGCGGTCGATGCGGGGTTGGTGCAGCCCGCGTTCTCACCCGAGTCGTACCAGACCCACGGAAAGAACCGCGCGGCAAGCGTGTCCTCCAGGCTGTCGTCGATGCTGTCCCCGTCGCCGTCGGTGCTCGCCAACGCGGGCGGGGCGACGCCGAGCGCGGCCACCACGAGCGCACTGGCAAGCGCTGCAAGGAATTTCATGCGCGTCAGGCTAGGAAAACGAAGGTCCGGGCGAATCGGGACTTACGCCGACGTCCGGAGTCGGCATTATTGACACCATGATTCTTCCTCGGCACGTCGCGGTCGTGATGGACGGCAACCGACGCTGGGCGCGCAAGATGGGCTTCGCCAACCCGAGCGTCGGGCACCGGGCAGGCGCCGAGCACGTGGAGGATCTGCTGGGTTGGTGCTCGGAGCTGGGCATCGCCCACGTCACCGTGTTCGTGTGCTCGCGCGACAACCTGCTCAAGCGCGACTCCGACGAGGTCGATCACCTGATGCGGATGGTCGAGGAGGTCATCGCCGGGCGGCGCAACCCGCAGTGGCAACTGCATGTGGCCGGCCGCCTGGACATCCTGCCCGCCTCGACGCGGGATGCGTTGCGGCAGGCGATCGGCGACTCTGCCGAGACCGGCCGCCACCTGACGGTGGCGATCGGCTACGACGGCCGCGACGAGATCGTCGACGCCGTGCGGTCACTGCTGCGACACGAAGCGGCGCATGGCGCTTCAGCCTCGGATCTGGCATCGCGTGTGTCCACTGAGGACATCTCGCGGCATCTTTACACCGCGACGCGGCCCGACCCGGATCTGGTCATCCGCACCAGCGGCGAGCGGCGCCTTTCCGGCTTCCTTCCTTGGCAGTCGGCGCATTCGGAGCTGTACTTCAGCGACGCCTACTGGCCCGGCTTCACCAAAGCCCACTTCCAGCGTGCGCTACGCACCTACGCCAAGCGACCAAGCCGCAGGGCAAAGGCGCTTCGGTAGAGGCAGACGCTAAGGCACGATCGCAGATGTGCCACCAAGGCATCGGCCCCCTGGCTTGATCCATGTGGCACTCACAGTGACCCACGCCCGTTTCCCCGCTGCGAACGTCACATCGATCAAGGGCAGGCAAGGCGGCGGCTCCGGAGACGGGCAGCAGGCATCGCGGTGGGGGGCACAATTGCGTCTTTGGGTGGAGAGCAAGCGCGAACATCGTCGATGCACGCGAAGCGCTGGCGCAGTACGGGCGAGCCGCACCAGGGTCGAACGCTTGTCGACGGCCTTGAGACCCGACTCGATCTGGGAGATATAACTCTGAGTTATACCAACGAAATCCGCGAGCATCTTCTGGCTCATGCCACGCTTCATCCGCCAGTAACGGACCCGTGCGCCGACAAAGTCCCCAGCGACCATCCATCCACGGTATCGCGATGCTTCAGGAAGCCGCACTAAGGCGGTTTAGGGCGCCGAGGACCAACTCGCGCTTTTTCGTGTACCAGAAAGGCGGCAACGTGTTGCGCAGGAAAGCCCCGTAGGAGCGGGCCGTCTCCAGCCGCGAGTCGAGCACGGCCACCACGCCCTTGTCCTCATTGGACCGGATGAGCCGCCCGACGCCCTGCGCCAGCCGCACCGCCGCGATCGGCACGCTCACCGAGGCGAACCCGGAGCCGCCGGCGGCGTCGACGGCCTCGGAGCGCGCCGCCGCCAGCGGCTCGTCGGGGCGCGGGAAGGGCAGCCGGTCGATCACCACCAGCTGGCACGCGTCGCCCGGCACGTCGACCCCCTGCCACAGCGACATCACCCCGAACAGGCAGCTGTTGCGCTCCTCACGGAAGCGGCGCACCAGCAGGGGCAGGGCCTCGTCGCCCTGCAGCAGGACGGTGAGATCGGTCTTGGCGCGCACCAACTCCGCGGCCTGCTGCGCCGCGCGGCGGGACGAGAAGAGCCCGAGGCTGCGGCCCCCGAGCGCCGAAACGAGGCTCAGCAGCTCGGTGCCGGCCGCGTCGGAGAGCCCGGACTGGGTGGGCCGCGGAAGGTGCGCGGCGACATAGAGAATGCCCTGCTTCGGGTAGTCGAACGGGGAGCCGACATCGAGCGTGCGGAACCCCTCGGGCTGGCCGAGCGCCTTGGCGATGGTCTCGAACTTGCCGCCCAGCGCCAGCGTCGCCGAGGTCGCCACGACCGTGCGGTCCTCGTAAAGCTTGTCACTGAGCAATCCGGCCACGGAGAGCGGCGCCACGATCAGGGCACGGCGGGGCTCGTGCTCGACCCAGGCCACGTCGGCGCCGGATCCCTCGAGCAGCCGCTGCACCGCGGTCGACACATCGGTCAGCATGGATTTTGCCTGTTGCTTGCGCACCGGATCGGCGTCGTCCGCCTTCACCTCACCGATCGCGGTCAGCCCCCGGCGGGTGGCCGAGTCGAGCAGCACGCAGGCCTCGTGCAGGGGCGGCGGCAACCCGGCGGTGAGGCGACCCGGCGGCACCTCGGCCAGGCCGACGGTGAGCGCGTCGGCGCCCTCGAGCAGGCCCTGGTAGTCCTCACCCTCCACAAAGGAGCGGGCGGCGCGGGCCGTGCCATCGACCAGCGTGGCGGTCAGCTCGGCCTGGGCCGCGCTGGACACCCGGTCGGCCAGCTCGTGAGCCTCGTCAACGATCAGCAGCTTGTGCGGGGGCACGATGTGCCGGCCCGCGAGCATGTCATAGGAGAGCAGCGAGTGGTTGGTGACGACCACGTCGGCCTCGCGGGCGCGGGCCCGCGACAGCTCGGCGAAGCAGTCGGCGCCATAAGGGCACTTCATGGCCCCAACGCACTCGCGCGCCGGGGTGGAGACCGAGCGCCATGCCGTGTCATCGACCCCGGGATCGAGCTCATCGCGGTCGCCCGTGGCGCTCTTCTCCGCCCACTCGCGGATGCGCACGATCTGCTTGCCCAGCTTGCCCGCCTCGCCCAGCCACTTGGTCCGCTCGAAGAGCGCATCCTGCGGCTCGTCCTGCTCCACGTGCTCGAGCTTGGCCAGGCAGACATAGTGATGCCGGCCCTTGAGCAGGGCGAAGGTCGGCTCCTTGCCCAGCAGCGGCGCGATGGCCTTGCTCAGCCGCGGAAGATCGTGGTCAACCAGCTGGGACTGCAGCGCGAGGGTCGCGGTCGAGATGACGACCGGGCCGTCGATGGTCAGGGCGGGGGCGAGGTAGGCCAACGACTTTCCGGTGCCCGTGCCCGCCTGCACCAGCAGGTGCCGCCGGTCACGCATGGCATCGACGATGGCCGCTGTCATCGCCTGCTGCCCGGGACGGGTGACGCCGCCGGGGACGGCGGCGACCGCGGCGGCAAGAAGCTCGGCTGCGTCGGGCATGCCCGAGACACTAGTCGCTGCCTCCGACACTCTCCCCCGGAGACGAGCGCGAGTCGCACAGCGGCGCGACACGCGCAGCGCGTTGTCAGTCGCGAGGTTTACGAGCCATCGAAGGAAGGCGGCATATTCTTTGTTTCATGACCGCGATCCGGGTCCTGATGCGAAAGTATGACGGGAGTGCGCACCGGGGAATGGTCACGCGGTTGCTCGGCCGCGACCGGCACGGGACGTGGCTGGGCATCCCCAGCGGCACGGTCGCCGACTCCGGCAAGGTCTGGGAGATTCCGGGCGTCCTGCTCGTCCCGCACTTCGGGTGGTGGACGGCGATTTTCAATGCGGCCCCCCGCAACACCTCGGTCTACTGCGACGTCACCACCCCGGCGCGCTGGGCCGGCGGCACCGTGGTCATGACCGACCTCGACCTCGACGTCCGCAAGATCCGCGAGACGGGCGAGGTGCAGCTCGTGGACGAGGACGAGTTCTCCGAGCATGTGCGGCGGTTCGGGTACCCGGATGAGGTGATCACGCAGGCGAGAGCGGCCGCGTCCTGGCTGCTCGACTCGCTGCACGGCGAGGCGGAGCCGTTCGGCGGCCACTTCCAGCGCTGGCTTGAGCTGTTCCAACACACCACGCTCGAAACTGCGAGATGATCCCTATGTGTCCGAAAGTGACGACTCGCGGCATCCCGCCTACGCTGCGGAGATGCCAAGCGACTCGTCACCATCGGCCGAAAGTGACGACTCGCGGCATCCGGCCTACGCTGCGGAGATGCCAAGCGACTCGTTGCGGGTGGGGCCCGACGCCGATCTGAGCGCGATCGACACCTCCGGCACCCCCGGCCTGCCCGACCGCAAGTCGGTGCGCAAGGACCCCAAGATGTGGGCGCGAGCGGAGCTGGCCGAGCTGGGCGAGCGGCTGGCGATCCAGCAGGAGATGCTGTTCGCCAACGCCAAGACCAACCCGGAGGACCCACGGCGGGTGCTGCTCGTACTGCAGGCGATGGACTGCGGCGGCAAGGACGGCACGGTCAAGCGGGTCGCGGGCGCCATGAACCCGGAGGGCCTGCGGATCGTCGCGTTCGGACCGCCCACGAGCGAGGAGCTGGAGCACGACTTCCTGTGGCGGATCCGCAACGCGCTGCCCAAGCCGGGATTCGTGGGTGTCTTCAACCGCTCGCACTATGAGGACGTGCTCGTCGTCCGTGTGCGGAAACTGGTCTCGGCCAAGGTCTGGCGGCCGCGGTACCAGATGATAAATGAATTCGAAGAAGAGCTCGTCGCGTCGGGGATCACCTTGGTGAAGGTGATGCTGCACATATCCTTCGAGGAGCAGCGGCGCCGATTGCTTGCCCGGCTTGATGATCCCACCAAGCACTGGAAGTACAACCCGGAGGACGTGGATACCAGAGCGTTCTGGCCCGCCTACCAAGAGGCATATCACGACGTGCTGGCGCGATGCAGCCCCGATCATGCACCCTGGTACGTTGTCCCGGCTGATCGCAAGTGGTATCGGGACTGGGCCGTCGCCCACCTGCTGCTCGAGGCTTTCATGAAACTCGATCTGCACTACCCGGCCGCGGCCTTCGACGTCGCGCGGGAGCGCGCACGGCTGGAAAGGACCACAACGTGAAGTTCTCGCTCCGTCCAAGCGAGGCGGCGTTCTATGACATGTTCAGCCGTGCGGCGCAAAACCTTGTCAAGGGCGCAGTCCTGCTGACCGAGCTGGCATTGCCCGGCGTCGACGTGCAGTCGGTGGGTGAGCGGCTGACGGAGCTTGAGCACGACAGCGATGCGATCACCCACGAGCTGTACAAGAAGATCAACTCCACCTTCATCACCCCCTTCGACCGCGAGGACATCTACGCGCTGGGCTCCAGACTCGACGACGTCATGGACCACCTCGAAGCCGTCGGCAACCTGGTCTACCTCTACGGTCTGACCAAGCTGCCCAGCCTGCCCCGTGAGATGCACGAGATGGTCGACGTGCTCAACCGCCAGGCCGACATCACAGCCGACGCCATGGAGCGGTTGCGGATCGGGGCGCCCGGGGTCAAGCGGCCCAAGGGAGTCAAGAAGATGAAGGGCCTGCAATCCCTTGAGGACTACTGGGTCGAGACCAACCGGCTGGAGAACGAGGGCGACCGCGCCTATCGGATGCTGCTCGTGCGCCTGTTCAGCGGCGAGTACGACGCCTTGACCGTGCTCAAGATGAAGGAGGTCGGCGACGAGCTGGAGGCGGCGTGCGACGCCTTCGAGCATGTGGCCAACACCCTTGAGACCATCGCGGTCAAGGAGTCCTGAGTGGACGGTCTGCTCATCGGGGCCATCGTGGTCATAGCGGTGGCGTTGGTGTTCGACTACACCAACGGTTTCCACGACGCCGCCAACGCCATCGCCACGAGCGTCTCCACCCGCGCCCTCACCCCGCGGATCGCCTTGGGCATGGCGGCCGTGGGCAACTTCGTCGGCGCCCACTTCGGCGGCCAGGTCGCCAAGACCGTCGGTGATGGCGTCGTCGGCCTGCCGCAGGGCCTGGCGGCGCTGGGCGTGGTGCTCGCGGGCGTGCTCGGCGCCATCTGCTGGAACCTGATCACCTGGTACTTCGGCCTGCCCTCGTCGTCGTCGCACGCCCTCATCGGCGGCCTGGTCGGCGCGACCCTGTGCTCCATCCTCTTCGGCGTCAGCGGCACGGTGAAGTGGGACCAGATCCTGTTGAAGATCGTGATCCCGATGGTGGCCTCCCCGGTCGCCGGCTTCATCCTCGGCGCGCTGATGATGCTGCTGCTGTTCTGGCTGTTCCGCCGGGGCCACCCGGGCAAGCTCAACCGCGGCTTCCGCATGGCGCAGACGGTGTCGGCCGCGGCGATGTCGGTCGGCCACGGCATGCAGGACGCCGCCAAGACCATGGGCATCATCGTGCTCGCGCTTTACACGGCCGAGATACAGGACAGCAAGACCCACATTCCGGAGTGGGTCTACTGGACGTCGGCGGCGGCGCTCGCGTTGGGTACCTATGCGGGCGGCTGGCGGATCATCAGGACCCTGGGACGGCGCGTCATCGACCTCGATCCGCCCGCCGGGTTCGCCGCCGAGTCGGTCGCCGCGAGCGTGCTGTGGGTCAACAGCCAGCTCGGCTTGCCGATCTCCACCACCCACACCATCACCTCGGCCATCATGGGCGTGGGCGCGACCAAAAAGCTTTCCGCTGTGCGGTGGGGCGTGGCCGGCAACATCGTGATGGCCTGGGTTCTGACCTTCCCCGGGGCAGCCCTGATCGCGGCGATCTGTTATGTGATCGTCCAGCTGTTCTTCTAGGCGCTTGGTGATCCTTGCGGCGCTCACAGTGGTCCGAACGCGGTTTCGCACTGTGAGCGCCGCAAGGATCACGGAGCCTGCCAGCAGCCTTATGGATAGCGGACCCCGATCTGAGCGCGCACCGCGTCGAGCGTGCTCATCACGCTCAGCGTCGCCGACAGCGGCACCAGCGGCGACTCGGTCAGGCCGACCCGCAGGCACCGCCCCACCTCGGCTGCTTGGTGGTGCAGGCCGGCGGCCTCCGCCACCACCTTCTGCGGCTCCTCGCCGAGCCGGTGCACCACAAAGCTGTCGGCGCTGTGGAACCCGTCAGGAAACTCGATGCGCCCGTTGGTCCCCACGATCGTGGCCGCCCGGACCTCGCCGCGCACGCCGCAGTAGAGCGTGGCGACGGCGCCGCTGGGGAAGCCGAGCACGATGCCGGTGCGGGCGTCAGTCCCCTCCGGATGCAGCGACGCCCACGCCCGCACCTGATGCGGCTCACCGAGCAGCAACTGGGCGAGGGTTACCGGATACACCCCGAGGTCGAGCAGCGCGCCGCCGCCGAGGGCGGGGTTGCGCAGGCGATGCTCCGGCTCGAACTCCAGCCCCAGGCCGAAGCTCGCCTGGACCGAGGTGACCTCGCCGATCGCCCCCTCGTCGATGAGCGCGAGCATCTTGACGATCGACGGCAGGGTGCGGGTCCACATCGCCTCCATCAGGAACAGGCCGCGCTCGCGTGCGGTGGTCACCAGCTCCTGCGCCTGCCCGAGGTCGAGGGTGAACGGCTTCTCCACCAGCAGCGGCTTGCCCGCGCGCAGGCACAGCATGGCGGCCTCGTGGTGATGCGAGTGTGGCGTGGCCAGATAGATCACGTCGACGTCGGGGTCGGTGGCGAGGTCGTGCCAGGAACCGTGCGCCCGCTTGATGTCGAAGCGTTGGGCGAACCGCGACGCCGCCTCCGGGGTGCGCGAACCCACCGCGGTGATCACCGCGTCGGTGAGGTTGCGCTGCATGTCCTCCGCGAACTTCGCGGCGATGCCGCCGGTGGCGAGGATCCCCCACCTGATGGGGGTTTCAGCCGCCGACACGGATCAACCTCGCGCTCAGGTGGGGGGACATGGGCTGCCCCACCGCCGCCATCTCTTGTGCGTAAAGCAAAGCGCCCTCCACTATCCCGAAAAGGCGGTGCCCCGCACGGACCTCCTTGGCCGTCGGGGTGCGCGCCACGAAGTCGGTCGCCATCTCCAGTCTCGTCCCGTCGAGCCGGCCGAGGTAAAGCTCCATCACCCCGGACGGGCTGATCATCAGCGCCTCGATGTCGTCGCCCTGGCCGTCGCCGACCAGGCGCCACCAGCCGACCTCGCGCCCGGCCGGGCGGACCGGCTTGGACTCGTCGTCGAGGATCCACGCCCGCGATTCGTAGTACAGGAAAGGCCGCCCATCATGAGTGATCTTGATTTCCTGCGCGTAGTTAAAGTCGTCGATGGTCGGGTAACCACCCGTGCCGCGGCCGCGCCAGAAACCGATATAAGGGAGCAGGCCCAGCAGCGACGGGTGCAGATCCGGCCCGTGGCGCAGGTCGAACGTCTCCTCGAACGGGTAGGGGTCGACCGGCGGGGCGTTGAGCCACGGCGGTGGTTGCGGCGGATTTTCGTTGCCGTTATCGCTCACCAGCGACCCCTTGCGATCTTCAGTGCCAGATAGACGAGGCCACCGGAGAGCAGGCCGAAGCCGGCGACGAGCAGACTGACGAACCCGATCTCGGTCACCACACCAGACATCTTAGGCTGAGCCCATGACAGGACCGCTGACACGAAAGCTCGTTGTCAAAGTGACGGCCGGCGCCGATGCCCCCGAGCGCTGCGCCCAGGCCTTCACCGTCTCGGCCACGGCGCTCGCGGCCGGCGCCGAGGTCTCCCTCTGGCTGACCGGCGAGTCGAGCTGGTTCGCGCTGCCCGGCCGGGCCGCCGGATTCGAGCTGCCCCACTCGGCGCCGCTGGCCGACCTGCTCGACACCGTCCTAAAAGGAGGGTCAGTCACCCTGTGCACGCAGTGCGCCATGCGGCGCGACATCAAGCACGAGGACGTGATCGATGGAATCCGCATCGCGGGCGCGGCGGCTTTCGTCGAGGAGTGCCTCACCGAGGGTGTGCAGGCCCTTGTCTACTAAAGCTCGCGTTTGGCGGGTCGTGATCGTGGCGTGGGGCCTGCTGCTTCTCGGCCTGGGATTCTGGTCCGCCCTGCGCAGCCCGCCGTCCGTCCGGGAGCAGAGCGATCTGGGCTCGGCCAAGCAGGTCATGGATGAGATGGTCGGCCGGATCAGCGGCAGCGTCCCGGCCGATTGGCAGTTCTTTGACGAGGGATACAAGGAGGAGTCCTGCGAACTGACGGTGGTCCGCGACGGCCGCAAAGCCACGCGCACTCTGCGCCTCACCGGACCGCCCGCGACCGAGAGCGACACGGTCACCGACCTCGCCGCCACGGTCGGCGGCGACAACACTCGGGTCAAGCCGGTCAACGGGCCGGCGGAGAGCTTCTATGCCGACGCGGGTGAGTATGTCGCGGTGCGCGGGCAGATCGACGGCCCGGGTGTCGTCACCGTGCAGATGACCACCGGCTGCCGCCCGGAGTAGGCGCTAGAGGTACAAGCCCGTCGCATCCGGCTCGACCCGCGTCGCGGCGACCGCGTGCACATCGCGCTCCCTAAGCAGCACATAGGACTCGCCGTGCAGCTCGACCTCGGAGCGGTCATCCGGGTCGAACAGCACCCGGTCGCCGGCCTGGATGGAGCGCACATGAGGGCCGACGCCCACCGCCGTCGCCCAGCTCAGCCGGGTCCCCATCGAGGCCGTGGCGGGGATGACCAGCCCGGCCGTGGACCGTCTCTCCCCCTCCGACGCTTCGGTCCGCACCAGCACGCGATCGTGGAGCAGTCGGATGGGCAGTCCGTCACCGGCGTCGGAGGTCGTCACGCCGGTCAGATTAGCGCGTGTCTAGGCTGCCGGTTCAGGGGATGCGGGTGCCTGTTCGGACGCATCCCGCTCGCTGGCTGCTCGATAGTTGGCCAGGTATCGGATCCCTGTGTTGAGGACCGCGATGATCGGCACCGCGATGAGGGCGCCGATGATGCCCCCGAGCACCAACCCGCTGGCGATACCGACGATCACGGCAAGCGGATGGATGGCGACCGCGCGGCCCATGATGAGCGGCTGGAGCAGGTGCCCCTCGATCTGCTGGACGGCGATCACGATGATCAGCACCACGATCGCGGTGAAGAAGCCGTTTGTCACCAACGCGACGAGTACGGCCACCGCACCGGACAGGGTGGCACCGATGATCGGGATGAAGGCGGTGAGGAAGACGAGGGCGGCCAGGGGCAGGGCCAGCGGCACCTTGAGCAGGGCCAGGCCGACGCCGATGCCGACCGCGTCGATGAAGGCGACCAGAACGGTCGCGCGTACATAGGAAACCAGGGAGCGCCAGGAAGCCAGGCCCGCTTGGTCGAGGGGCTCGCGCGCCGGCGACGGCAGCAGGCCGACCCCGAAGCGCCAGATCATCCGGCCGTCACGCAGGAAGAAGAAGAGCGCGAAGAGCACCAGGAAAGTGCCGCTGACGATCTCGGCCGCGGTGCTGGCGGTGGTCAGGCCGAGGTCGGTGAGCCTGTCCTTGTTGTCGGTGATGGCGCTCTGGGCATTCTCCAGTACGCCACTCAGTTGCCGCTCGGTCAGGTGGAGCGGCCCGGTCTTGAGCCACTCCTGGATCTCTTTGAGACCCTGCACGGCGTTTTCCCGCAACTCAGGAACGCCATCGATGAAGGCGTTGATGACAAGCGTGAAGGTGCCCACGACCGCGGCGAGTCCGCCGACCACCACGATCGCGGTGGCCAGCGAGCGGGGCACGCCCAGCCGCCGCAGCCGGCCGACGGCCGGGGAGAGAAGCGCGGCGAGCAGCAAGGCGATCGTCAGCGGGATGACGACGATGGTCAGCATCCCCGTCAGCTTGAGGAGGTAGAACATCACGATGCCGACCACAATGATCCGCCAGGCCCACGAACCGACGATCTTCAACGGGCGCGGCACCAGCTCCTCGTGGTGTACGAGCGGCGGGGGCGGCGGATCGACCGGAGAGGCCTCAGCCTCGGCGTATCGCCGTTCCTCTTCCTCCTTGGCGGCGCGAACAGTCGCGCGCCCAGCCTCATAGGCGCGCCGGATGTTGGCTCGTACCTGATCAAACCGGCCCATGCCAGGTGAGCCTAGTAGCGCGGCGCCATAGGCAACAACGGGTACGGCCCACCGGGCATCGATTGTGTCGGGATAGGCAGCGGCACCACCGGTTCGGCCGGGGCGGGCACCCGGCGTGTCTTTCCGTCGGGGAAGGTGAGGTGATAGGCGCTCCCGTCCCATTGCGCGGGCGGCATCTGCGGATCGCGGCCGGTGAAGAAGTATCGCGCCTGCTGGATGGTGTGCAGCAGCTCGCTCTCCTCGGCCTGGTTCTGCTCCACGTGGGTGGGGCGCGGGTCGAGGCGCCGGTCCATGCCGTCGCGGATGAGGGCGAGGCTGGTCGCGGCGTGCTGGAAGTCGCGCATCGCCCGCCGGCCGGTGTCGCCCGCGACCCGTTTGGCCCAGGCTCGCGCGGCGTGGCGGCGGCCGAGGGTGCCCAGCGCGGCAAGCTCCGGCGGGGTGAACCAGCCCGCCGCGACATAGGGCGGCAGAACGCTCAGGGCCAGCCGCCCCTCCCTGGCCCGGACCCACAGCGCCACCCCGACCATCGCCAGGAAAACGGGCACCATGACTGAGATATAGCCATAGAGGAACACGTATGGACTTCGCTCGGCGCTGAGGATGGCCATCAGATTCCAGGCGCCGTGCAGCATCATCGCCAGGATGAGACCGGGCAGCGGAGCGAGCAGGCGCACGGCGAAATGGGCCGAGCGCGCCGCCACACCGATCCCGATGCCGGTCATCGAGGTGAACAGCGGGTGGGCGAAGCCGGACATGAAGATGCGGGCGATGAACAGGCCGAAGACCAGCTGGGTGCCGGTGGCCGGACCATACTCCTCGTAGCCGGACATGAACCCGTGGCCGCCCAGGTAGAGGACGTTTTCCACCATCGCGAAGCCGACCCCGGACAGTCCACAATAGACGATGCCGTCGGTGATGCCGGAGACCCGGGAGCGGCGCAGCCACAGAATCATCAAGGGCCCCAACGCCTTCATCGTCTCCTCGATGGCCGGCGCGACGAGAACGCCGACGATCGACTCGGGAAGCTTGATCACATCAGCCGCGAAGGTGTTGACCCAGTACGCGACGAAGGTCGCCGGCGCCGCACCCCAGCCGAAGGCGAAGAGAAGGTAGTGAACGGGCTCGGGCTCGTAGCGGTCGAGCCACAGGAAGCAGGCGATGAGCACGGGAACGGGGAGGATCGCCGCGATCAGCCCGATGGTCAGCCCGCGCGGACCCAGATTGATGCCCAGCAGGACAAGCATGCCGACGGCGGCCAGGCCGACGGCGAGGCTCGCGCCGGTGACGAGCAGCCAGCGCGGCAGCATCTGCTTGCGCCTGGCCACCGCCTGGGGCATTGCCGGTGGCTGAGTCAGCGGCGGCGGCTCCTCGGGGTAACCCATGGCCGCCAGCCTACCTTTCGCGTCTGAATGAGATCGACGCTATGATCTGTGGCAGGTCACGAGTGCCAGCCGCCTCCCGATCGGAGGCAAAGCCCCGGCTTGCTGGACGGCAACCCTCCGCCACGGTGGGGTGCCCCGGGTGATGACCGGGCCCCGTGCGCGATGGTCGCGCCGGGTGGCAAGCGTGGAGGTGCTTGGTGTCCGCCGTCGTCTGTACCCCTGTGGAAATCACCGGTGTTCTCGAAGTCCTTGGGGTGGAAGGTCAGATCAACCTTGACTACGCCGCGACCGCGCCGTGCCTGAAGGCGGCGGCGGATGCGGTGACCGAACTGCTTCCCTGGTACGGCTCGGTGCATCGGGGCGCCGGGGCGCTGTCGCAGCGGTGCACGCTGGAATATGAGCAGGCCCGCCAGACCATCGCCGACTTCGTCGGCGCACGCGCAGACGATCATGTGGTCTTCACCCGCAACACCACTGACTCGCTGAACATCCTCGCCCACGCGCTGCCCCCGCGGACGACGGTGATCACCTTCGCCAGTGAGCATCACGCGAACCTGTTGCCCTGGCACCATCCCATCCGCCTGCCCGTGCCCGGCTCGCGGGCGGAGGCGGTGCGCTCGCTCGCGGCGGCGCTCGGCGAGGTCGGCCGCGATCGGCGCGGGCCGATCCTGGTGGCGGTGACCGGGGCCAGCAACGTGACGGGCGAGATCTGGCCGGTGACCGAGATGGCCCTCATCGCGCACCGGCACGGGGCCAGAATCGCCGTCGACGCGGCGCAATTAGCACCGCACCTGCCGGCCAGTCTGTCCGATCTGGACGTTGACTTTATCGCTCTCTCCGGACACAAGCTTTATGCCCCATTTGGTACCGGTGTGCTGGCGGGCCGATCGGACTGGCTCGACAACGCCGACCCATTGACCAAGGGCGGTGGCGCATCGGCACGGGTGGGCGATGCGACGCATGACATCCGCTGGACGACCGGCCCGGCCCGGCACGAGGCGGGCACCCCCAACCTGCTCGGCGCCGTCGCGCTGGCCAAGGTTTGCTCCGCCCTCGAGGCTTTCGATCGCGCTGCACTTCACGCCCGAGAGCAGGAGTTGCTGGCGCGCTTGCATTCCGGACTGTCGTCGTTGGACGGTATCGAGTTGCTCCGTATCTTCGAAGCCGGCGCGCCCCGCGTCGGCATCGTCTCCTTCGCCGTGCGCAACCGCGACTCGAGCTCCATCGCGGCGGCCTTGGCCCGCAAGCACAATATCGGCCTGCGCGACGGCCTCTTCTGCGCCCATCCCCTCGCCCGGCGCCTGCTCGGCGAGGCCGCCGTGCGCGCCGGTTGGGACGGCGTCCCCGCCACGGCCCTGCGCGCCAGCATCGGCCTGGGCACCACCGAGTCCGATGTGGACGCTCTCATCGACGCCCTGGCCGAGGAGATCCGGGCATGACCAGCGTTCTTGAGGTCTCCACCGCCACCGACAGCAATGCCACCGCCGAGCAGTTGTGCGCCGCATACCACGACAAGCCCGCGGCGATCGCCGCCTGCATGGACAGGCCGAGGCTGACGCGTACCCGATGGAATCGGTCACGCACGCCAACGAGAGCCATGCGGTCAAAGTAGCCTCGGGCAATGCCGCTCGAAGCAGTTTTCGTCGACGCCGCTTGGGCCGCCGGCGCCCAGGCCCCGACGGTCACGCTCGCCGCCGTCGGCCAGGAGCTGGTCGCCCGCTGGTCCGAACCGCACCGGCACTACCACAACCTCGATCACCTGCGGGCGTGCCTGGACGAGATCGACGATCCCATCATCCGGCTGGCGGTCTGGGGTCACGACGCGATCTACGACCCGCGATCCCGCGCCAACGAGGAACGCAGCGCCCTCCTCCTGACCCACCTGCTGCATCGCTGCCGGATCCCCCCGCGGGTCAGGGACGAGGCAGCGCGCCTGGTCCGGCTGACGAAGGGCCACGCCGTGGAGCCGGGCGACGAGCGCGGCATGGCGCTGGCCGACGCCGACCTCAACGTCCTGACCCGACCCTGGCCGAGTTATCTGTCCTATGTGGACGCTGTCCGGCGCGAGTACGCGCATGTGGGTGACGAGCAATGGCGGGCGGGCCGAGCCGCGATCCTGCGGGGCCTGCTTGACCTGCCCGCCATGTTCCACCTCCACCCCGGGCGCGAGGAGCCCGCGCGGGCGAACATCAACCGCGAGCTGTCGCAACTCCACCACGTCGGGGATGTTTAGGCCGCCTTAAACCGGACACTGTCAGACGTCGCACAATCTCTTTACTGGGTACCGGCCGAGCCCCCAGCCATACCGCCACGTGCACCCTTTCTGCCGGAATGTCGTAATGATCACGATCGAATCCACGCCCCGGCAGCCCAAGCAGCTCGGCGAAGGCCTGCAATTCGGCGAAAGACACGTCGCTGACGAGATGCCCCCAATACCTGCCCCGAGCCGGCCACACAGGCCGGTCAACGTAAATCACGCTTCCCACGTTAACGTTGCGGGGTGACGACCACCCCCGACCTGGGCGGTTTGCCCGGTGCGCTCACGGATCCCGATCTGCTGGCCACGTATTGCCGCGACGAGGCGGACCTGGTCGAGTGGGGCACCCCACTCGCGGTGATCAGGCCGACCTCGACCGATGAGGTGGTGGCCGCGGTCAAGTGGGCCGCTGCCAACAAGGTCCCGATCGTGCCGCAGGGCGCCCGCACCGGCCTGGCCGGCGGCGCCAACGCGATAGACGGCTGCCTGGTGATCTCCATGGTCAACATGCACCGCATCCTGGAGATCGACCGCTCCAACCGGATCGCCGTGGTCCAGCCGGGCGTCATCAACGCCGCGATCAGCCGGGCGGCCGAGGCCGAGGGCCTGCGCTACCCGCCCGACCCGGGCTCCTGGGAGTCGAGCACCATCGGCGGCAACGTCGCCACCAACGCCGGCGGCATGTGCTGCGTCAAATATGGCGTAACGACGGAGTATGTGCTCGGTCTCGAGGTGGTCCTGGCCGACGGCCGCGTCCTGCGCACGGGCCGCCGCACACCCAAGGGCGTCGCCGGCTATGACCTGACCCGGCTCTTCGTCGGCTCCGAGGGGACCCTGGGGATCATCACCGAGATCACCCTCGCGCTGAAACCCAAGGTCGACGAGCCACTGACGCTCGTCGCCGTCTTCCCGTCCACGGCCACCGCCGGCGACGCGGTCAACCGGATCTTCACCGCCGGGCTCGCCCCGTCGCTACTCGAACTCATCGATCAGGTCCACCTCAAGGCGATCGAGGCGTACCGCCCGATGGGCCTTGACACCATGGCGAAAGCGATCCTGCTCGCCGCCTCCGAGACCAGCCTCGACCCCATCGCCGAGCAGGCCCGCGCGGCCGGGGCCACCGACGTCTGGCAGGCCACCGACGCGATCGAAGCCGCCGAGCTGCTCAAGGCGCGCCGGGTCGCCCACCCGGCGATGGAGAAGCTCGCCGCCGACACCTTCGAACACGGCGGCCTGATCCTTGACGACATCGCGGTCCCCCGCACCCGGCTGGCCGAGCTGCTCGATGAGATCGAGCTGATCGCCGCCAAGCACGGCCTGACGGTCGGGGTCGTCGGCCACGCCGGCGACGGCAACCTGCACCCCATCATCGTGGTCGACCGCGCCGATCCGGAGAGCGTGGCCAAGGGTCACGCCATCTTCGACGAGATCATGGAGCGAGGTCTGGCGATGGGCGGCACCTGCACCGGCGAGCACGGGGTGGGCCTGCTCAAGCGGGACTGGCTCGCCACCGAGCTCGGCCCGGTCGGCGTCGACGTCCAGCTCGCCATCAAGCAGGCGCTCGACCCGACCAACCTGCTCAACCCGGGCAAGGTCCTCTGATCTCTCCCGCGTTGATCTTGGTCGCCCTCAAGACTCGTACAAGATCAACGGGAGGAGGTCAGCCGGGCCGCGTCCGCCGTCAGATCGTCCGGCATGCGCTGGGACTTGCGCTCCGCCTCCACCCGCGCCAGATAGACGGCGACCTCTTCCTCCACTTTGGACGGTGACCAGCCGAGCGACGGCGCCATCACCTCGGCCGCCCGGCGGGCGGTCTCGACCCCGCGATGCGTGGTCTCCATCGAGATGCGCGTGCGCCTCGACAGCACGTCGCCCAGATGCCGGGCGCCCTCGTGCAGCACCGCGTAAGCCACCTCGGCCTCGAGGTACTCGGGCGCGCCGGGCAGCGCCATGGCCAGCCCGGGGTCGGCGTCGATGAGCGCCAGCACCTCGACGGTCATGGTCCCGTACCGCTCGAGCAGGTGCTCGGTCGCGCCGGCGCTCAGGCCGTGGCGCCGGGCCAGGTCCGCCCGGTCCCGCCACATCGAGTGCCAGCCGTCCGCGCCCAGCAACGGCAACCGGTCGGTCGAGCTCCCCCGGGTGCCCGGCAGTCGCCGCGCCGCCCGGTCCACCACATCCTGCGCCATCACGCGATAGGTGGTGAACTTGCCGCCGGCCACCAAAAGTAAGCCCAGCAACGGTTCCACCACCGCGTGCTCGCGCGACAGGGCCGAGGTCTGCTCGTCCTCGCCCGACAGCAGCGGCCGCAGCCCGGCATACACACCCTCGATGTCCTCGGTCCTGACCGGCCGCTCCAGCACCTGGTTCACCTGGGCCAGCAGGTACTCGATGTCCTTGGCCGACGCCGCCGGGTGCGACCGGTCCAGCGACCACTCGGTGTCGGTCGTCCCGATGATCCAGTGCCCGCCCCAGGGGATGACGAACAGGACGCTTCGAGATGTCCGCAGGATCAGCCCGACCTCGCCGGTGATCGCCGATCGCGGGATCACCAGGTGCACGCCCTTGGAGGCCCGCACCCGCAGCCCCACGCGCGCGTCCGGAAGCCACGAGGAGACGTCGTCGCTCCACACCCCGGTCGCGGCGATGACCGTGCGCGCCCGCACCGGGAACTCGGACTCTCCATCCGAGACGATCACACCTTTGACCTCGCGGGCTTCGCGCACCAGCCCCTTGGCCGCGACCTCGGTGACGATCGCCGCCCCGAGGCTTGCCGCGGTGCGGGCCAGGTTCACCACATATCGAGCATCGTCGACCTGTCCGTCGTAGTAGCGGATCGCGCCGGACACCGCGTTTTCGCGCAGCGATGGGAAAAGCCGCCGCGCGCTGCCCGCGGTGAGATGCCGGTGCAGCGGCATGCCGCGCCCGCTTCCGGCCAGGCCGGCGAAACCGTCGTAGAGCACGAGCCCGGCGCCGTAGTAGACCCGATGCCACACCTTGGACAGCCAGCCGTCCTGCGGCAGCGGCACCAGGAACGGGACCGGCCGCACCAGGTGCGGGGCGAGCAGGGTCGCCAGCAGCCCGCGCTCTCGCAGCGCCTCGTGCACCAGCGGGAACTCCAGCTGCTCCAGGTAGCGCAGGCCGCCATGGATCAGCTTGGATGACCGGGACGAGGTGCCCACGGCCAGATCGCGCGCCTCCACCAACGCCACCTTGAGCCCGCGCGAGGCGGCGTCGAGCGCCGCCCCGGCACCGGTCACGCCGCCCCCGACAACGAGCACATCGAACTCCTCGTCCCGAAGCCGGCGCAGATCGGCCTCGCGGCGTCGAGGGGACAGAGCGCCCGCGCCATAGCGGGACTCGCTGCGGTCACGCATGGGCCCACGGTACCGTGCGATGGTGATGTACCCGCCGGTTCCTCGCCCACAGTCACACACCGGCGCGATCGTTGCTGCGGTGCTCACCGGCGTCTGGCTGGTCATCGTGGCGGTCGCAGGCCAGTCGATCATGTGGTTCGTCACACAGATCCTCCTGGCCTCCGGGATCGAACTCCAGGGCTATGCCTGGCCCACCGTGGCCCTAGGAATGCTCCTGCTCGCCGGGCTGCCGGCGATGCTGGTGGCGACCATCCCCGCGCACGTGCCGTCGCGCGAGGCCGGTCGCGTTTGGACGGTCGGCGCGTTCGTGCTCACCGCCGGCACGGCGTTGCGGGCCATCCCGGAGACGGGCAACGTCTGGCTGTTGCTCGCCACGGCGGCTCTGGCCGGGATCGGCGCCCTGATCGCGCGCCGCAAACCGCAGGCCGAGCCACCCAAAGAGCCGCCCGCAGAAAACGAGCCCACGCCGCGACCGGAGCCCCCACCCGCGGTAACGCAGCCCACCGAAACGCAGCCCACGCCGGAAATGCAGCCTAGGCCACCGGCACCGCCCGTGTCGCCTTGGGCCGCGCCGCAGTCGCCGGCGCCCGGGTGGTGGGTTCCTCCTAGCCAATACCCTTACGGCACAACGACTTGGGGCCCACCCGTGCCGCCGCGACCGGTCAAGCCGCCGGCCGGGCCGTTCCCGGGTGCGAGCGGCTGGGGCATCGCCGCCGGCATCCTCGTGCTCATCCCGTTCCTCTGGGTGGGCGCGCTCGGCGGCTGGCTGGAGACCCTCTTCGCGATCGGTGCCGCCGCCGCGATCGGCGCCCTGGCAGCGTCCACTCTGGACTATCGCTTTTGGACGGCGTACGACCACGGCACCGCCCGCCGGGTCGTTCTCGGCGGCCTGACCGGTGGCACGGCTCTGGCGCTGTTCGCCGCGGGCACGGGCGGCAACGGCATACAGGTGCTGATGCTGTTCATCCTGCCGCCCTTGGGGTTTGCCGCCGCCGCACTCAAGCGAACCTGGCCGATGATCGCCATCGCCGCGCTCGGCCCGCTCGCCTTCGTCGACCCGGCCGAGTTCATTCCCCTCATCCTGTCGGGCATGGAGGTGCCCTTCTGGGCGACGATGGCTTCCCTTGCGGCGCTTGGGCTCGCGCTCATAATCGGCCTGGTCTATGCCCTCGGCGTCTTTAAAACCCCAAAACCATTAGCCTTTGGTACCGCGGCGGCGCTCGCGATCGCCGGAGGGCTGGTCTATGCCGGGGCGGGCCAGCCCGGCTTCTACGGCGACCAGCTCTTCGTCGTGATGAAGGACCAGGCTCCGCTGGCCGGTTTGCCGGCCACGACCGGCCTCGGCCCGGGCCGCGACGCCCGCGTGACCGCCGTCTACCAGCGGTTGGTCGACCACGCCAACCGCACCCAGGCCGCGCTGCGCGGCGACCTCGACCGCTGGCACCTGAACTACCGCCCGTACTACCTGGTCAACGCGATCCTGGTGGAGGGCGGGCCGGAGGTCCGGGCCTGGCTGCAGACCCGCGACGACGTCGACCGGGTCCTGCTCGACCAGCGGCTGCGCGCGCTGCCCGCCGAGGTCGACGAGCCGACCGGCAGCATCGACGAACCACCGCCGACCCCGCAGTGGAACATCCGCATGGTCGGCGCGCCCCAGTCGTGGAGCGCGGGATTCCGGGGCCAGAGCATCGTGGTCGGCAGCTCCGACTCGGGCGCGGACGGCCGGCACCCGGCGCTGAGCGCCAACTTCCGCGGCGGTGACGACTCCTGGTACGACCCGTGGAACCACACCTCCACGCCCACCGACCACGGCGGCCACGGCACGCACACCCTCGCGACCGCCGTCGGGCACGAGAATGTCGGCGTCGCCCCGGACGCCCAGTGGGTCTCCTGCGTCAACCTCGACCGCAACCTCGGCAGCCCGTCGTTCTACCTCGAGTGTCTCCAGTTCATGCTTGCGCCCTTCCCGAAGGGCGGTGACCCGTTCACCGACGGCCGGCCGGCCCGAGCCCCGCACGTGCTCACCAACTCGTGGGGCTGCCCGCCTCTGGAGGGATGCGACCTGACCGCGCTGCGCCCCGCCACCAACGCCCTGGCCGCCGCCGGCATCGCCTTCGCCGCGGCCGCGGGCAACACCGGCCCCCGCTGCGGCTCGATCGAGGACCCGCCCGCGCCCGACCCGGCGACCTTCACGGTCGCGGCCGTCGACGAGGGGCGCAACGTCACGCAGTTCTCCAGCCGGGGCAAGGGATCGGACTCGCCCAAACCCGATGTCGCGGCACCCGGTCAGAACGTGCTGTCGGCGATGCCTGGCAACACCTACGCGCACCTGAGCGGGACGTCGATGGCGACGCCGCACGTGGCCGGGGTGATCGCCCTGCTGTGGTCGGCCAAGCCGGATCTCGTTGGCGACCTTCAAGGGACCTATAGCCGCATCAAGGACAGGGCCACGGAGGTGACGCCCGCGCTCAGCGGGGAAACCTGCGGCGCCAAGGCCGATGCCGGAGCGGGCATCGTCGACGCCGCCCGAGCCATCGGATAGCCCCCAAGATCCCGCAATTTGCCTGGCAATATCCGCTCCGGAGCGGCTACGAACGGTGTTTTGCCAGGCAAATTGCGGGATCTTGATAGGGTGCGTGCCGTGTACACAGCCGCGCATCGCACTGCCCTGATTGACCTGGCCAGACGGTGCCTCCTGCCCGAAGACGCGCGGGAGGCGGAGGTGATCGTCAACGTGCTGACGCGCGCGCCGATCGGTGTCGTCTCCGTGGACGGTGACCGTCTCATCGGCGCCGCCATCGCCAGCGCCGGCCACAAGGATCCCACCGCCGCCCACCTCGACCTGCTGCTCGTCGACCCCGAGCACCGCCGTCGCGGCGTCGCGCGCGGCCTGCTCGCCGAGCTGGAGCAGGTGCTCAAAGCGAGGGGCGTGACCAGGATCGCGGTCAAGGGCAACGCTCCCGATTACGCCTGGCCCGGTGTCGACGTCCGCTATACGGAGGCGATCTGCGCCCTGGAGGCGACGGGCTACGCGCATGATCACACGGCTTGGAACATGACGGCGCCTCTCCCGGTACCAGATAAAAAAATCAGGGAAACAAAGGACATTGAGATCCGACGCGCCCTCCAAGCCGACCTGGAAACGTTGCGCGCCATGGTTTCCGGCGAGTGGGGACCGGCCTGGACCGCCGAGGTGGAGCGGGCCGTGCTCGCCGGAGAGCGTGGCGCGGGCGGGGTGCACGCCGCCTTCCGCAACGGGCAGCCGATCGCGTTCGCCGCGTGGGGAGGCTGCCGCCCCAGCTGGTTCGGCCCGATGGGCACGCTGCCCGCCGCTACCGGGCTGGGGCTGGGCTCCATCCTGCTGCGACGCTGCCTGCGGGATCAGGCCGCGCTTGGTCTCGACAGCGCGCAGATCGGCTGGGTGGGTCCGGTGCCGTTCTACTCCAACGCGGTCGGCGCCTACATCGACCGGGTGTTCTTCCTGTTCTCCAAAGCGCTCTAAAAGCCGATCCTGTTCCGGCCGCATAAAAGGACTGATACCGGAGGAACACGAAAAAGACCATCCTGCCCGCATCGCCGCCATCGGTGAAAAGCCTTGGCATATATAAGAAATTCATAAGCGAAGCGGCGCCCCGCATGGTGCGGTGGCGCCGCTTTGAGGTTTCGGACCTGTCAGAAGTCCATGTCCCCGCCGCCGGGGCTGGCCGGGGCGGCCGCGGCCTTCTCCGGCTTGTCCGCGACGACTGCCTCGGTGGTGAGGAAGAGACCGGCGATCGAAGCGGCGTTCTGCAGCGCCGAACGGGTCACCTTGGCCGGGTCGATGATGCCGGCCTTCATCATGTCCACATACTCACCGGTCGCGGCGTCGAGACCGTGACCGATCTCCAGGGTGCGCACCTTCTCCGCCACGACGCCACCCTCGAGGCCCGCGTTGACGGCGATCTGCCGCAGCGGGGCGTCGAGCGCCACCTTGACGATGTTGGCACCGGTGGCCTCGTCGCCGATGAGGTCGAGCTTCTCGAACGCGGTCTTTCCGGCCTGCACCAGAGCCACGCCGCCACCGGCGACGATGCCCTCCTCGACGGCGGCCTTCGCGTTGCGAACGGCGTCCTCGATGCGGTGCTTGCGCTCCTTGAGCTCCACCTCGGTGGCGGCGCCGACCTTGATGACAGCAACGCCACCGGCCAGCTTGGCCAGGCGCTCCTGCAGCTTCTCGCGGTCGTAGTCGGAGTCCGACTTCTCGATCTCGGCGCGGATCTGGTTCACCCGGCCGTTGATCTGGTCGGTGTCACCGGCGCCCTCGACGATGGTGGTCTCGTCCTTGGTCACCACGACCTTGCGGGCGCGGCCCAGCATGTCCAGGCCGACGGTGTCGAGCTTGAGGCCGACCTCCTCGGAGATGACCTGGCCACCGGTGAGGATCGCGATGTCCTGCAGCATGGCCTTGCGGCGGTCACCGAAGCCGGGAGCCTTGACGGCGACCGACTTGAAGGTGCCACGGATCTTGTTGACGATGAGGGTGGCCAGGGCCTCGCCCTCGACGTCCTCAGCGATGATCGTCAACGGCTTGCCGGACTGCATGACCTTCTCGAGGATAGGCAGCATGTCCTTGACGTTGGAGATCTTGTTGTTAACGATGAGCAGGTAGACGTCCTCGAGGACCGTCTCCATGCGCTCGGTGTCGGTGATGAAGTAGGCCGAGTTGAAGCCCTTGTCGAAGCGCATACCCTCGGTGAGCTCCAGCTCGAGGCCGAAGGTGTTGCTCTCCTCGACGGTGATGACGCCTTCCTTGCCGACCTTGTCCATCGCCTCAGCGATG